>ERZ1046740.1880-NODE-1880-length-14217-cov-4.748199_pt1 | contig 14217 bp, 9 predicted proteins | sample MGYA00383093_ERZ1046740 | MGnify/ENA primary metagenome ERZ1046740 (study PRJEB29581, sample SAMEA5548363) | metagenome | biome: marine; feature: coastal; material: water | depth 25 m | study: Short-term variability in the microbial, nano- and picoplankton... | reverse complement strand
CCAGCGTGCCGGCCCAACAGGGCAGGGCGGTCATGACAAACCCGGTAATAATGACGGTGCCGAAGCCAAAGACCAGCTCGTGTTGGTGGTATAACAGGGGAAGTGGGCCACCTGAACTTGCAGTTGCCGCTAGCAAGCCTGTGTAGGGCAGGATCCAGCTTATCAGCAACAGCGGACCATACAGGGCGCCGAGCAAGAAAAAGGGCCTAAAAGGGCTACTCCAGAGAGGGGCGGTGGCTAAGGGCATGTCTACCAGTGTCGATGGTGGGTTATTTTTCTCGCTGGCTGCGCAAATGTAGTGCTCCCATATGGTGGCCTGGCCGACCGAAAATCAAGTCTCCCGCCAGCTCTCTTACGGTGCGGCATGCGCCGTTCCATATACGCAGTTTAAAGTTTACTTTATACGCTTGGGTAGTGGGCTGTAAAGTTTGAGATACGCCGTGTTTTACTCATCCTGAGTCAAATAATGGTGCGTGGTGAAGCAATCTGGCTGTCGCTATTGGTCAAAGACAATGTGTTATATTTTCCAACCAGATGCTCACAAGATCCAGTGAGTGTAATCCATCGAACAGGATAATTTTGCCACGACAGCGTTCCCGAAAGCTCTAATAATTAGCTGTATAATAAATCGCCCCTATTTTTATCCTGCAAAAATTACAAAAGGTAAGGCACGCCATGTTTACATCGATCGAGCATGTGGAACAAAAACTGGAGGAGCAGGGCTACATTGCCGATAAAACCCTGGCGACGACGGTGTTTCTATCACTGTCTCTTGGTAAGCCCATTTTTCTTGAAGGCGAGCCTGGTGTTGGTAAAACGGAAATTGCCAAGGCAATGTCTGCCATTCTTGGCTCCGAACTGATTCGCCTGCAATGTTATGAAGGCCTCGATACATCTACTGCCCTGTATGAATGGAACTATACCAAGCAGATGCTGGAACTGCGCATTGAAGAGGCACGCGGCACAGACCGGGAGAAAATCGGTAGCGATATCTTCAGTGAAGAGTATTTATTAAAGCGCCCACTGCTGCAGGCGCTGCAAGCCACCGGCGATCAGCCACCCGTACTGTTGATCGATGAAGTTGATCGCTCAGATGAAGAGTTTGAAGCGTTCCTGCTGGAAATTCTGTCTGATTTTCAAATCACCATCCCTGAACTTGGCACGATAAAAGCCAACAAAACACCGGTGGTTGTCCTGACATCCAATCGCACGCGTGAGTTACACGATGCCTTGAAACGCCGCTGCTTGTATCACTGGATAGACTACCCTACACCCGAGAAGGAAATGGCCATTGTCAAAGCCCGCCTGCCAGAGGTGGAAGATAAATTGGCTGTGCAGGTATGTCGTTTTATTCAACAGATTCGCGAATGGGATTTGTACAAACGTCCCGGTGTGGCTGAGACCCTGGATTGGGCGATGGCCTTGATGGCGCTGAATGTTACTGACCTTTCGCCAGAACTGGTGAGCGAAACTGTAGGCTGTGTGCTGAAATACAAGGGCGATGTGGAGACTCTGTCCCCGGACCAGATTTCAGAACTGGTGGGTGATGCCAAAAAATCGGCTGCTATGCAGGCAGTTCTGCCTGGGCATTATGTGCAAAAGTAGAGGCCCTGGCGATCTCCAATACCCGATATTGCTTTGTTATATCGCCGGTGACTAAATGATAAAAATTGAGCGTTCAATTTTTGGTCATATATCTGCCTTCACCCATACCCTGCATGATGCTGGCGTGATGGTAGACCCGGGGCGACTGATGGACTATTGCCGCAGTCTGGAATTAACAGGCTTTGATGACAGGGAGACCTTTTACGCAACATCCAAAGCCATTCTGATTTCCCGCCAGGATGACATTGCCCTGTTTGATCGGGTGTTCGATACTTTTTGGAGCGGGAAACTAATCCCCTCACAAAAGAGGGATAGCTCCGACGTGCTTGAAACGGAAGACGGCGATCCGGATGTCGGCGACAAGACGATATCGGTTCAGGAGGGTACGCTTCCCAATGAGAGCGAGGAACTGGGGCGGGAGTCTGAAACGCAAGGTTACAGCTCTGAAGAGCTATTGATGAAACGCAATCTTGCCACTTTGTCTGAGGCCGAGCTAGAAGAGGCCCTGCGAATCACTCAGCAAATTGTTGAATTGATAGCGACCTATAGGAGTCGACGCAAAATTTCTGACAAGCGAGGTCGGGAGATTGATTTTCGCAAAATGCTGAGGCGAAATGTCTTGCGCGGGCGCGATGGCATAGAGCTTTATTATCGCAATCGCCGAATCAAGAAAACTCGTCTGGTTCTGTTGTGCGACATCAGTGGCTCCATGGAAGCCTACAGTCGGTTTACCATCCAATTTATGTGTGCACTGCGTCATGTCCTGCCCCAGTTGGATGTCGCGGTCTTCTCGACACGCATGACAGTGATTACCGACTTGCTGGACAGGGTAGGCGTCGAAGAGTCGTTGAAACGTGTTTCTGAGGCGGTGCCAGATTGGTCTGGCGGTACAGATATCGGCCGCTGCATCCGTCAATTCAATAATCATTTCGATCGGACCATCGCTCACGGAAAAACCGTTGCGATAATTTTGAGCGATGGCTGGGATCTGGGCGAGTCGGGTTTGATGCGCCAGGAGATGCAACACCTTCACCGCAATGTACACAAACTGATTTGGCTGAACCCCCTGCTGGGCGACGTAGAGTACCAACCTGTGTGCAAGGGAATGCGCACCGCTATGCCTTATATTGACCACTTCATGCCCGCACATAATCTGGAGAGCCTCGCCGCTTTGGCGCAAACCCTACGCTCAGCGTGAGACGTGCTCCGAGCTGAAATAAAAAAGCCGCGGGAAAAAGATCACGCGGCTTCTTATGGGGTTAGCAAATAAGGCTTAGAAGCCCTTCATCATTATGCAGCTGCCTTCTCTTCAATCGCTTTCAGTATTTTTTCTGGCGTAATGGGGAGGTCGGTCACCGAGACACCTGTGGCATGGTAAATTGCATTGGACACCGCGCCCACAGGAGTACACAAACCTGTTTCGCCAACACTCTTTGCTCCGAATGGGCCAAAGGGGTCAGGCTCTTCAACGATAATGTTGGTCATCTTAGGCATGTCGGACGGGCCAAGCATCTTATAGTCGGTGAAACCGTTATTGAGAACCTTGCCCTCATCGTTGAAGTACAACTCTTCAGTCAGTGCCATGCCCAGGCCTTGCTGAGCACCACCTTCCATCTGCCCCTCCACAATAGCGGGATTGATGGCGCGACCGATATCGTGGGTATTAACCATTTCAATCAGCTTGTACTCACCTGTTTCCATGTCAATTTCCACTTCAATGAAAGTAGCAGCCCAAGGTGGAGAACAGTGTGGTGGGTTGTAGCTGGCGTAACCTTCAATTTGACCGTCTGCAAAACTGCCGCCAGTTTCCATGTCAACGTCGTAGTTGTAGACGCTTTTGTACAGCATGTCTTTCAAGGAGACAGATTTTGATGGCGACCCCTTAACGAAGACCTGTTTGTCTTTAAGCTCCAGGTCATCAGCATTCGCCTCCAGCAGTTTGGCGGCACGCTCAAAAATCTGGCGTTTGGCGTCGTTAACTGCCTCCATAACAGCGCCGCCACCGACATACAAAGTACGAGAGGCGTGAGCGCCGATATCAAACCCTGTAATATCGCCGTCCTGCGTGTTCAGGGAAATATCATCGACCGGAAAATCCAGAGCCTCAGCAGCAATTTGACGTAGCGCTGTGTGAGCACCCTGTCCCAGGTCGGAGCAGGCAAAAGTCAGGTTGGCTGAGGCATCTTCGTTCAATTTGATACTGCATACAGTATGTTCCAGTAGCATGGGAAATGCACCGCTGGTGTGAGTAGTCAAGCCGACCCCGACCCCGCGGCGAATTGTACCGGTCTGGTTTTTGTACTTCGCACGCTTCTCTTTCCAGCCGAAGGCTTCGATGCCTTGTTCAAGGCAGGCGTCAATGGCAACGCTGGAGTAAGGCACATCGGGGAACCAGGTTCCGTCGCCGACCTGTTTATGCCACCTTGCACGCCACTCGACAGGGTCGATATCCAGTTGTTCAAGAGCGCGGTCAATCATGCTTTCCATAACAAACGTCTGTTGTGGGTTACCGTAACCGCGGTATGCGCCACAGACTGGTTGGTTGGTAAAATACGTCTGGCCTGTGTATGCCAGGTTTTCCCACTTGTACACCGCCTGTAACCAACCACCGGTGGTTGCAGCCACACCTGAGCCGTCAAGGTAGTAGGCACCTTTGTAGCTGGCGAAATTTGCCTGGGCTGCGACGGGGGTGCCGTCCTTCTTGAAGCCCAGTTTGACTTTCCAGTCGCCGGGGTGACGGCTGGGAGATGTCAGCCAATCTTCTTCGCGAGGTGATTGGATCTTGATCGGATGCCCAGGCATCGCCATCGCTAATGCACAAGCCTGGGGCTCCAGAACCATACCCAGTCGGGCGCCGAAGCCACCACCGACCGTGGTCTGAATTAATTTCATGCGTGAGACGGGTACTTCAAAGATTTTAGCCAGCTTGGTCTGGACGCACTTCGGCATCTGGGTTGAAGTCCAGCAAGTCAGCTTTTCATCATCGTCGTACAGGGCAATGTAGGAGTTTGGCTCCATCTGGCATTGCTTTTGCTTGTTGGTATAGAGCGTATCCTCAACAATAAGGTCAGCTTCGGCAAAACCGGCGTCGATATCACCGTGGCCCATGATATTGTTCGGAAACATTGCCTCTGGCAACTGGAAGGCCAGATTGCCAGGCTTGCGCTCATCAAACTGGATGGCATCGGGTTGTTTGGATGCCTCGGCATTCAGGTAAACAGTTAGCGGCTCGTACTCGACGATGACCTTCTTGGCAGCGTGCTCTGCCGCAGCCTCTGTCGTGGCGATGATGGCACAAATGGCTTCACCGTAGTGTTTTACACGGCCGTCAGCAAAAATTTTCTGGTCATCGATATCACCCATGGGTTCTTCAAGCCCAGGGGGAACCATGGCATCGATGACAGATTGGTTGAAGACGTTGCTGGTAACATCGTCAGGGCCAACCACCTTAACAACACCGGGCTCCTTCGCCGCTTCTGACATATCCAGCTTTGTGATATTGGCGTGGGCGTGATCAAAACAACGGACCAGGTAGGCGTGCAGCATGCCTTTCATTTTCAGGTCAGCTGCGTAGTCGGTACGACCTGTTACCTTGCCTTTTACATCGACGCGGATTTCACTTTTACCTACTGTTTTAAATTCGCTCATTGTTATCTCTCCTGTCAGGCCGTGTCGCCGCCGGCGTACTGAACCATATTGTCACTGGCAGTTTGAACCGCCTTTACGATCTTGGCGTAGCCTGTACAGCGACAGATGTTGCCTTCCAGGTAGTGACGAATTTCATCTTCGCTGGGGTTGGGATTCTCGCTCAGCAAGGCAACACTTTTCATGACCATGCCTGGGGTGCAGTAACCACATTGAATGGCGAAATCATCGACAAAGGCCTGCTGTACAGGGTGAAGCTCTGTGCCGTTGGCAAGGCCAGCAACCGTTGTGATGGAACGTCCATCCATGGTGGCCGCCAGGGTTAAACAAGCGTTGATCGGTTTGTTGTCTTCAACCAGTACCGTGCACGCGCCACATTCGCCTGTGCCGCAGCCGTACTTGACGTCGGTCTGGTCGATAGTTTCACGAAGTACTTCCAGTAGTGTCTGGTTGCCCTCAACGGTAACGGTCTGCGGCATGCCGTTAACCGTGAGGTTAATTGTATGATGAGACATTATGTATTCTCCTAAATACTCTGAAGGGCGCTGTGATCAGGACAGTGCTTTCAGGATTGTGCGTTTCAAAAAGACCGGGGCAACCGAACGACGGTACTCCGCAGTGGAGCGCTGGTCATCGATGGGTGTAATTTCATCGTTGACAGTGTTAGCTACGGCATCCAGAGTCGCATCGTCAACTTTGCTGCCCTTCAGTAGCGCCTCACACTTGGGCAGGCGCAATAGTGTTGGTCCCACGCACCCCATGACAAGCCGGGCTTGTGTGCAGGTGTCGCCATCCATTTCCAGGTAGGCGGCCACATTCAGTTTGGCCAGGTCCTCATTTACGCGAGTTACCCGGGTAAACGCTGAGCGGCTGCCAGAACCAGGCGCCGGGATGCTGAGTTCGGTAGCGAGTTCGCTGGGCTTGCGGCTGGTCTGGGCGTATCCGGTGAATAGGTCATCAATATGTACTTTTCTCTCCCCGCCGCTTTTACTGACGAAGGTGAGAGTGGCGCCCAGGGCATAGGCCGTTGCACTGGCGTCTCCCGCTGGCGAGGCCCGCAGACAGTTACCGACCAGGGTAGCCGTGTTTTTGATTTGATGGGTGGCGAATATTTCTGCGGCTTTCCACAATGCGGGATATTTGTTTTTGACATCGTCTGAATTTAACAGTTGGTCGATAGTTGCCAGGGCGCCTACTCGCAGGCCGTCATTATCATCGTAGGTCAGGTAATTCAGGTCGGGTAGGGCGGTGACGCTCATGGCATTGCCGGATTCAACGCCGAGTTTCCAGGCTACCAGCATGTCAGAGCCACCCGCTACCGGGGTGATCCTGTCCTGGTAGTTGTCCAGTATCTCCAGCGCCTCAGGAATATCCTTGGGCACTTGCAGATCAAAATTGGTTAGAACTCGCGTGCTCATATCAATACATCTCTGTCAGTTAAAAGTAGACCAGCACGGCCTCGCGGCCGACTGGTCGGTTATGCTTCTAGCGTGATTCCAGGTTGACTTCCGGTTAGGGTTGGCCACTGCTCCCATCGTGTATATGTCGGCAAGAATCCGCTTGTATTCAGTGTAGTGTATAAAAAGTAGTCGTGCTTGTCGGTGCGCTTTCTTGTTTGAGAGCGCATGACCACTTGATTCAACCAGTGTCTGAGGTAATCATCGCCCCCTGAAATGGCGATGTCGGATACGGAAGTTCTTGCTGCGAGAGCTATTTAATTATGAAGCCTACGGTGGCTTTTTTGAGAAGGCCTCTTTCAATCTCTTTGGTTGTTGCCATCCGGCACCTCCAAGCATTTATGCAGCGCCGACCATGACCCCGAAGACAGCGGCGCCAGTTGCTGCCGGAGGACCCTAAGAGAAGAGTGCAGCCACCGTACCAGCCAGTGTCATCAGAAACAGCAGCCGCTTCAGGATGGCCGGCTTGGCTGATATGGCAAATTTCACTGCAATTTGGGCACCCACCACGGAACCGGCAGCCAGAACCAGGCCGGGTATCCACTGTATCAGGCCTTGAGGTATGAATATCGCCAGGGCCAGGGCGGTAAATGCGCAAGCGCAGGCAGCCTTGAGCGCATTGGTGCGAACCAGGTCGTAGCGCAGGCTGCCGGCCAGTGCTGTGATGAGAATGAATCCCACTCCGGCCTGAACAAATCCACCATAGAGCCCGGATAACCATAGCCAGAACCAGGAGGAGGGTGTATCGCGAACGTGTCGCGGCTCGGTGCCCGGCGGTGGAATCATAATGTCCGGTTTGACCAGGATGATAAGGGCCATGGTTAACATGGAGCCCAGCAGTAGTGGTTTGAGTAAATCTGTAGAAGTGTAGACAGCAGCAAACGCCCCCATCAGCCCGCCGAGCAGAGTTGGCACCAGCACCGGGCCCACGTCTTCGGTGGGCAGCATATTGTGACGTTTGAAACTGACCAGTGCCGTCATACTCTGCAGCATTACGCTGACACGATTGGTAGCGTTGGCAACATCAGCGGGCATGCCCATAACCATTAGCGCGGGCAGGGTGAGGTTGCTGCCGCCACCGGCCAGAGTATTAATGATGCCTGCTGCCACGCCAGTGACTACCAGCAGTGCGTAAAAGAGTTGGTTGTCCATCAGGCGCCGAAAACCTGCACCAGTTTGAACAGCCCCAGCCCGGTTACAATCACAACCACCAGTCCTCCCAGCAGGTTGCTGGCCCAGCGGTTACGGTAATTGCCCAGCAGCTTTTTGTTGTTCATCACGTACATCAGGTAAATGGCTATCAGGGGTAACAGAAAGCCATTGGCAGCCTGTGCGAAGAGTATCGCGCTGATCGGTTTGGCTCCAAGGGCTGCGACCAGGGTGCCACCACCCAATACCAGCATCCAGATAAGCCTGAATCTTCGGTCTTTCATATCTGCCGGCCAGCCCATGGCGCCCGATACCGCATAGGCCGCTGCCAGTGGCGAGGTGACGGCGCTACTCAATCCCGCGGCCAGCAGGCCCAGCGCAAAAAAGTATTTCGCAGCGGGCCCCAGCGTGGGCTCCAACTGCTGTGAAATAGTGGCAGCAGAAAACTCCGCATTGGTGCCAAAGAAGGCCACCGCAGCGGTGGTGACTATAGCCATGGTAATCAGTCCGCCCAGGCCAATGGACAACAGGCTGTCAGTTCGGGACTCCTTGATGGCAACGTCTATGGAAAAACCCTGGGGCCATTTCTCACGCACCGAGCTGGAATGCAGGAACAGGTTATAGGGAACAACAGTAGTGCCTATAAGCGCTATCACGGTGAGGGTAGAGCCATCGGGCAAGGACGGCCGCGAAACCCCGGCTAACAGTTTGCTCCAGTCAGGCGGGGCCAGAAACAGGGTGAGCAGAAATACGCTGCTCATCACCATTACCAGGAAAATAAGCCCCTTTTCTACCACGCTATAACGCCCCGATGCCAAAAGAGCGAAAGCCGCACCGCCGACTACCAATGCCCAGATGTTTGTGGAGTAGGGTGTGATCGATGCGAGCCCCAGGGATGCCCCGGTAATATTGCCCGATTCATAGGCGGCATTACCAAAACCAATCGCCAGGACGACAGATGTAATTGCCAGGGTTCGAAACAAGGGATTATCAAACTGATCTCGCAGCGCACGGGACAAGCCCCTGCCGGTGACCAGTCCCACGCGGGCGGCCATGTCCTGCAGAACCAGTGTGGCGCAGATGGAAAACAGCAATGCCCACAGCAACGCGTAGCCGTAATTTGCACCTGCCGTACTTGCTGTGGTGACGGTGCCCGGCCCGATAAAGGCCGCCATTACCAGCAGTCCTGGCCCAAATCGTCGCATTAGCCCCCCTCGATGTTAATGCCGCTACCTTCCAGTACTGTTTTGAGCTCCCCCAGCCAGGGCTCGAACTTGCGCCAACGGCCCATGCCTTTGCGATTCAGTTTTTCTCTTACCTGTATGGAACTGGCTGTTGCCACCGGGGCCGCGTTGGCTCAGGGTGAAGTGATGGTAGAGCCAGGCGGTGTAACTGATGAAGTCTGGGCAGTATCGGTGGCGCTTGTATGTATTCATCCACAGATTCTATCGATTACAGTCAGTTAAGTTGGCGATACCATTGTCAGTACCCTGAAAGTGGGTGTTCTCCAGAATATCAATCGACCGGGTAGCGCTCAAGCAAGGACCCCAGTGCCTCTTTGAGCGGCTCCAGGTGCGTCTCGTAGTTGCGCCACTGCTCCAGACCTTCCTTAAAGATGGGCTGGCGCACCTGCTCTGAACTAGGGGTGCGCACCGCGCGGTCGGTTTCGTAAAAGCGCAGGCATTGCTCCTCGAAGGGGAGTTTGCAATGCTCCAGCACCCGGCGAATCTGGGTCTCGGAATCGGCCACCATGTCCTCGTACTGGACGCGCAGCACCTTGCCCGGCAGAACATCGTCCCAATGGTCCATTACCTTGATGTAATTGCGGTAGTAGTGGCCCACATCCTGCAGGTTGTAGGTGAAGGTTTGGCCGTTTGCGAACAATTGTTTGTAACAGGCAAAGCCCGCTGCCACCGGGTGGCGGCGGGCATCGATAATGGTCGCGTTCGGCAGGATCAGGTGAATGAGGCCCACGTGCAGCCAATTGTTGGGCAGTTTATCGATAAAGAACGGCAGTTCGTTGCGGTGTACCCGGGTGGAATCCAGATAGCCTTGCCCCAGCTCCAGTCGTTGCTCGGGGGTCAACTCGGCGAGAATTTCGGGATAGTTGGTTGCTGGGTTATCTTTGGCCTTGCCACCGAGTTTACGAGAGATGGCCACGATGTCGGGCAGTTCCGTGGTGCCTTGCACCTGGGAGTGGCTGGCCAATATCTGCTCCAACAGGGTCGAGCCGGCGCGGGGCAGACCCACCACGAAAATGGGGTCGGGAGCTTCACAGCCGCCGCGGCCTTTTTCGGCAATTAACTCAGCGGTACAGGTTTTGATCTGGCGCACCGCGTTGTACATGTTGCGCTTGGGGTCGTAGGTGTGGTGGCCGCGCCGTATGTTGTTGCCGCGCTTGTAGAAGGTGAACGACTCGTCGAAGTCCTTGCGGTCTTCCAGCGCCTTACCGAGGGCAAAGCCCAAATGGCTCTGATCATCGGCGTCGCCGCCGCCGGATTTCACCGCCGCGCGCATGGCGTTAATTTCATCGTCGCTGAAACGGTAGGTCTTTAGGTTGGCCAGGCTCCAGTAGGCCTCGCCGGAATTTGGGGAGAGGGCAATGGTACGACGGTAAGCCTCGATAGCTTCATCCACCCGGCCCAGGGTTTTCAGGTTGTGGCCGTAGCTCATCTGTGCGCCAGACTGGTTGGGGTAGTCGTTCACCACCCGCTCGAGAATCTCCATCGCTGCAACGTTCTGGCCTAGTTGTGTAAGAATCGAGGCCTTGAGGATCAGGTATCGCGGGTTCTCGGGATCTTCGCGCAGCAGCTTCTCGGTCTCGGCCTGCGCCTCGGTGTGGCGTCGTTGGCGGCGTAGCACTGAGGCAAAGTTCAGGCGGGCCAGTGTAAAGTCGGGGGCCAGTTCCAGGCAGCGTTCCAGCAGATTGCCGGCGTCCTTGTAGCGCTCCAGGCGCATGGCCAGGTTTGCCAGCATGCGAATGGCGGACACATCCTCCGGGTGGCGCTTAAGTACACCTTTTATAAGTGGCTCGGCCTTGGCCAACTTGCCTTTATCGAGGTGGCGCGCGGCCTGTACCAGTTCCGGGTGTTTGGTTGAGGTATTCAGGTGTTGCACCAGTGCCGACTGACTGCCGACATTGTCACCCTGTGCATTCAGCTGGTTGGCCAGCGACAGCCAGGCCGCGCTGTAGGCGGGTTGCAGCTTCACTGCCTGGCGCAGGTGTTTCTCTGCCGCCTCGTTGTCGCCTAATGCTCCAAAGCACAGTCCCAGTTCATGCTGCAGCGCAGGGTTGTCCGGCATGTGCTGCTCTAGGGGCTGTTGCACGGCCAGCGCTTCACGGGTTTGTCCAAGCAGGCGCAGGGCTGTCCCTTTGATCTGCAGGGCATGTAGGTGGCCCGGATGACTCTTCAGCACGACTTCTATCTGTTCCAGTGTCGCACCCGGCCGGGCTGCCAATGACTTACTGGCCGCGCTCAGGGCATTATCGAGGTTGTTATCTGTGGCTGTAGAAAGTTTGTTCATAGCAACATTCTACCGGCTACGGGCCAGACACGCATCCTGCATTACACGGGTCAGTCCGATTGACGGGCAAAAAAAAGCCGCGGCAGGACAACCTGCCGCGGCTTGTTAGGTGATGTATCGAGCCCGCGTGTTTAGAACCGCTGGCCGAAGTTGATGCCAATAGTACGAGGCCTGTTCACGCTGTAAAACGTGGAGGCCTTAATAGGACCGGCAGATTGCGCACCATTGTGGTAGGTCGGGTATGAGTCCACATTGTCCAGCTCAGCGCGCTCGTCAGTGACGTTGTCAATGAACAGATTCACGTGCCAGCTGTCACGTGCGATACCAAACGCAAGGTTCACCAGGTTATAGGAATCAGTGTTCCGGGAGTAGTTCAGGTCCGGGTCCGGATTTTTCCGAAGATCCGTATGAACACCATCGGTATATGACCAGGAACCCTGCCCATAAACGCCGAATTCACCCCATTGTGTGTCGTAACGCAGTGTGGATGACATCTGCCATTCCGGGGTGTAGGGCATCGGCGTGCCGTCCAGGATAACTTCGCCGTCTTCGTCAGGCACGAGGGTTCCATCATCCAATTCGCTGTCTTGTAGGAAGACATCGCCGTCAGTGGTTTCAGCATCGTTGTAGGAGCCGGAGAACCGGAAGGTTAATCCGTTGGTAATGGCGTAATCCAGGTCAAACTCAAGGCCATAGACTTCCGCGTTACCCGAGTTGCGGATAAGTGTCAGCGGCTGGCCACTACCCAAATCAAGGAAGCCGTATTGGAAGTCTTCCCAGTCCATATAGTAGACCGCACCATTGAAGCGCATGCGGTTGTCCATCCAGGTGGTTTTCCAGCCCAGTTCCCAGTTGGTAACATTATCTTCTTCGTATCCTTCAACTCCGAGTACTTTCGCGCGGTTCACACCACCTGGACGGTAGCCTTCGGACCAGGTGAAGTACACCATTTTGTCGTCGTCGATGTTGTAGCTGACGTTAAGCTTGCCAATGACGTCGTCATTGCTCACCTCGTCATTCAGTTGACCCGTGTCGTAACAGGGCGGAGAGAAAGCGATGTTGGGATTGTCCGGGTCCCAATTTTCTCTATCGGAGTTTATCCATTCACCATCTTCTTTATAGCCGGTACAACGGCCTATCCAGCCGTTGAAGCCGTACAGGCTGTTGTCATAGTCGTAGTAGCGAGCGCCAGCCAGAACGGTCAGGTTGTCGGTGAAATCGTAAGAAATTTCACCAAATATCGCTTGTTCGTCGTCATTGCGGGTTTGGTGGGTTTGCCATACCACGGTGGGGCCTCCGGGAACCAGTGACACACCTTCAGAGCCGACAGCCGGGGCTGTCCAGCGCAGGTCGAAGTCATGCTCCTGCTCCTGCCAGAAATAGCCGGCGATCCAGCGCAGGCTGCCTTCCTGGTCCTGTATACGGAACTCATGGCTCTGGCGATTCCAGTTCTCATCCTGATCGACATATTGGCTGGATTGTACGGGGTTGCCCGCAGCATCGTAGTGATAGCTGTAGTCGGGGCCATAGGCTACGTTGTCATAATACTCAGCGTACCAGGAGTAGTCGTATTGGCTTTCGCGGTCACGGTCAAGGTAGGCGCCCGCATACACCACGTCCAGATTACCGATGCGGCCTTCCACGGTCAGGCTGGCCTGGTACCATTCTTCATCGTAGAAGGTGTCGTAGAACTTGGTGGTTTCCAGATCGCCGTAATCGTCCGGATCGTGGTCAAAGGCACCGTTACTGTCCATCTTTTGGGCGGTTATACCCGGGGTAATGACCCAGTCCTCATTGAGGTCGACACGCAGCAGGGCTCGCCCACCGGTGGTCTCGGTGTCGTTAAAGTCGTCTTCTACGAGGTGGTTGTTGTTAATCGTCTGGCCTGACGTGCCAAAAGTAATTTCACCGGGCACGTTGTCGATATAGCCGGGGGCATCGTCGTACCAGCCCACCAAGCGCAGGGCCACAGAATCGCCCATGGGGATGTTGATCATACCCTCGAGGGTGTAACCGTTGTCGCCTTCCTCTACCTTATTGGCGCTGAGGTCATAGCTGGCTTCAAACTCGTTGCTGGGTTTGTTAGTAATAATACGCAGGGTTCCCGCCTGGCTGGAGGAGCCAAACAGGGTGCCCTGGGGGCCTGCCAGGGTTTCAACCCGTGCGATGTCATACATGTGCAGGTCGAGGACTTCGTTAATCGTGGTGATCGGTTGCTCGTCCAGGTAAACACCTACCGAGGGCATGGAGGCCGAGTGGTTGCCGTCACCGCCGCTGTTGATGCCGCGCATATAGACCTGTGATATACCCGGGCGTGTGGATGTAAATGACACGGTGGGTAGGAACTGTACATAGTCATCAAAACCCGAGACGTTCAGGTCTCGCAGCGCGTCTTCTCCCAGCACCTGCACCGACAGCGAGGTGTCTTGAAGATTAGATTCGCGTTTCTGGGCCGTCACCACTACTTCTTCGAGCGACTGCGACATGGCCTGTGTCGGGATCATCAGGGCGGTAGCGGTGGCCCCGGCTAACAGGGTGTTACGGTGTTGTGCTATGGCACGGGCGAGGGCGTGCTTTTTCTGAGGATACTGCATGGTTACAATCCTAATTTTTTTGTTTCATCACACGGCTAATGTACCACCCCCTGATAGGGGGGTACATGATCAGAAGTGTAAATATTTCCAATAATTACAGGGGGTTGAGACCCTTTTTAAAGAAAGGTTATACCGTGGGGTCCGAACCCCTAGCAGCGAAAGCCGTGCCTGCGTCATGGCCTACCCGCTAGTTATTTTCCTCACAGAACAGTTGCAACAACCTGTCGTCAACCCAGCCTCGC
>ERZ1046740.1878-NODE-1878-length-14222-cov-4.445613_pt1 | contig 14222 bp, 9 predicted proteins | sample MGYA00383093_ERZ1046740 | MGnify/ENA primary metagenome ERZ1046740 (study PRJEB29581, sample SAMEA5548363) | metagenome | biome: marine; feature: coastal; material: water | depth 25 m | study: Short-term variability in the microbial, nano- and picoplankton... | reverse complement strand
GCACGGAAGCTGACGAGATTCAGTACAACCTTCACATCATGTTGCGGTTTGATCTGGAACGCGCGTTGATGGCGGGGGATCTGGCGGTGTCCGATCTTGAGGCCGCGTGGAATGACCGGTTCAAGGCGGACTTTGGTTATGCCGTCGACAAGCCGTCAAATGGTTGTTTGCAAGATGTGCATTGGTCCGTAGGCCTGTTTGGGTATTTCCCGACCTATAGCTTGGGCAATGTTTATGCAGGGTGCCTGAATGAGGCTTTGCAAGCGGCCGTGCCGGACTTGGACGTGCAACTGGCTGAAGGGGACACTGGGGCCGCAACTGGGTGGCTGAAGGATAATCTTCAGCAATTCGGTGGACTGCGGAATCCTCACGACACAATCCTGCATGCCAGCGGAATAAAGCCCTCTCCGGAGCCATTGTTGACCTATCTGGAAGCTAAGTTTTCCGACATTTACGGGCTTTGATCAGCTGCTCTTGCCGGAAACGCCAAAGTGCTTCCGGCCTTGTAGGGTAGACGTCAGAATTCACAAATGAATTAACGGGCCTTGCAGGTCATGGCACGGCCGTCAGCGCGCGTGACGTTGAGTGAGGCGTCCTCTTCCAATGACACCTGACGTTCTTCTCCGTAACCGTCTGAAGACAAACGTCCTTTGTCCGTCAACGTGTACTCGGCATCAACAGTTGTACCCCGCACGATGGCCGTGTAAGGAACGGTTTTGACCTCAGGATCCAGCTCGGGGAAAATCCATTCGAGCGGCGTTTCCCCCATGACGCAATCATAGTGTTGACCGCTGATGGTTGTCGTTAGGTCCGTACCAAGGAGTTCGGCGCTAGCGGCAGGCATGGCAGCGATGGCAAATGCAAGTGCTGTCAAAGGGGGGAAAGATTTCATCTTGTTTCTCAACTGTTGCGCCCTCGATTTGGCGTCACTTATTCTTCAGACCCTTGCTCCTCGGTCTCACCTTCGTCGTCGCCTTGTTCGGCAATGCGGGCGACGGACACGACCACTTCGCCTTTGCCTGTGTTGAACACCTTGACGCCACCCGCACTGCGAGATCGGAACGAAATGCCTTCGACGGGCACGCGGATCGACTGTCCTTTGGAGGTCGCGAGCATAATCTGGTCGTCCATCTCAACCGGGAAGGACGCCACCAACTCGCCGCCGCGCATGGCTTTGTCCATGGCTGCGACACCCATGCCACCACGTCCACGCACCGGATAATCATGGCTTGAGCTGAGTTTGCCCGCGCCTCCGGCAGAGATGGTCAGGATCAGGTTTTCCGCCGCGGACATTTCCGCATAGCGTTCTTGGGTGATTGTGCCTTCGACGGTGTCTTCGTCGTTTTCGCCCTCATCGGTGACACCCGCCACGGCGCGGCGCATTTTCAGATAACCTGCGCGTTCCTCGGCTTCAGCCTTGAAGTGGCGGATCACCGACATGGACACAACGCGATCGTTACCCGAAAGCCGTATGCCGCGGACACCCGTTGAATCGCGCCCTTTAAAGACACGTACTTCGGTGGTCGGGAACCGGATCGCCCGGCCAGAGTTCGTGACCAGCATCACATCGTCGTCTTCCGAGCAGATGCGCGCGTCGACCATTTCAACGCCCTCGGGCAGTTTCATAGCGATTTTGCCGTTGGATTTTACGTTGGTGAAATCAGACAGCGCATTGCGACGCACACCACCCGCAGAAGTGGCAAAGAAGATCTGCAGGTTGGCCCATTCTTCTTCGGGCACATCAACCGGCATGATGGCAGCAATAGAGACGCCGGTTGGAATTGGTAGAATGTTGACGATGGCTTTGCCTTTGGCGGTGCGACCGCCTTGGGGCAGGCGCCACGTCTTAAGCTTGTAGACCATGCCGTCCGTCGAGAAGAACAGCAATTGCGTGTGGGTATTGGCCACAAACAGGGTTGTGACCACGTCTTCTTCTTTGGTTTGCATGCCTGACAGGCCTTTGCCGCCACGCTTTTGAGCGCGAAAATCAATCAAAGGTGTGCGTTTGATGTAGCCGCCAGATGTAACCGTTACGACCATATCTTCACGCTCGATCAGGTCTTCGTCGTCCATATCGCCAGACCAGTCGACAATCTCGGTGCGACGCGGCACGGCGAATTTCTCGCGGACCTCAGTCAGTTCATCCTTGATGATGCCCATGATGCGGTCGCGTGATCCCAGAATCTCAAGGTATTCCTTGATCTTACCTGCCAGTTCTTCAAGTTCGTCTGTGACCTCTTTGACGCCAATTTGGGTCAAGCGTTGTAGACGTAATTCAAGGATGGCACGGGCTTGTGTTTCCGACAGATTATAAGTGCCATCGTCATTTGCCGTATGGGTTGGATCATCGATCAGGGCAATGTATTGCAAGATCGGTTGGGCCGGCCAGCGACGTGTCATCAGCTTTTGACGGGCTTCAGCGGCGTCTTGGGATTGACGTATCGTGGTGACAATCTCGTCGATATTGGTCACGGCCACGGCCAGACCACATAAGATGTGGCTGCGTTCGCGGGCTTTGCGCAGCTCGAAGGCTGTACGACGCGCCACAACCTCTTCGCGGAAATCGATGAACGACGTCAGGAAACGGCGCAGCGTGAGCTGTTCCGGACGACCACCGTTCAAGGCCAGCATGTTGCAGCCAAAATAGGTTTGCATCGGGGTGAAACGGAACAATTGGTTCAACACGACCTCAGCAGTGGCATCGCGTTTCAGCTCAACAACCACACGCACGCCGTTGCGATCAGATTCGTCCTGAACATGAGAGACGCCTTCGATCTTTTTATCGCGCACTTGTTCAGCGATTTTTTCAATCATCGAGGCTTTGTTGACCTGATAGGGAATCTCATCGATGACGATGGCGTAACGATCCTTGCGGATTTCCTCAACACGGGTTTTTGAGCGGATAATGACGCTGCCACGGCCTTCTAGATAGGCTTTGCGCGCGCCAGTGCGGCCCAGCATGATGGCGCCTGTCGGAAAATCAGGGCCTGGAACGTACTCAATCAAATCTTCGCTGGTGAGATCAGGCTCTTCGATGAGGGCCAATGTGGCATCAATCACTTCGCCAAGGTTATGGGGCGGAATATTGGTCGCCATACCAACCGCGATGCCGCCAGCGCCATTGACCAGCATGTTGGGAAAACGCGACGGCAGAACAGTGGGTTCTTTGTCTTTGCCATCGTAGTTATCTTGGAAATCAACGGTGTCTTTTTCGATATCGGCCAGAACAAAGGCAGCGGGCTTGTCCATGCGCACTTCGGTGTAGCGCATTGCGGCGGGATTATCGCCGTCCATCGAGCCAAAGTTCCCTTGACCATCCAACAACGGCAGAGACATCGAGAAATCCTGCGCCATCCGCACCAGCGCGTCGTAGATCGCGCTATCGCCATGCGGGTGGTATTTACCCATGACATCACCCACTGGACGGGCTGATTTGCGATACGATTTATCGTGACTGTTTCCGGTCTCGTGCATGGCATAAAGAATGCGTCGATGCACCGGTTTTAGACCGTCCCGGAGGTCCGGAATGGCACGGCTCACGATCACGCTCATGGCATAATCGAGATAGGATGTGCGCATCTCGTCTTCGATGGTCACGGACGGTCCATCATGGACCATATATTCGTGTCCGTTTTCTTCTTCGTTTTCAGGTGTTTCTGGCGTATCGCTCACGTAGGGGCTCGCTTCTGTTTGGCGGTCTAATTCTTGTTGAATTTCTTATATCAGTCGCGCCTTTTCGGGGCAATGGTCATGGCAAATTATTGGCCTTTAAAACATGGGCGAAATCATCATCGCGACTTGAATGACCGTGACGTGGCGTAGATTGGTGTCTGCAGGCTATGCGATGTCCGTTCTGCAACGCTAGTATACCTCAGGTAAACTCAGGAAGGGTCACGATGAAACGGGTGTTGATAGATCAGGCGAATATCAAAGAGACCACAATCGAGGAGATCGCATCGGTGCCGCTTCGATCTGGTCAAGCGCGGCTCAGGATACAAAGGTTTGCGTTGACGGCGAACAATGTGACCTATGCAGCGGCGGGCTTTGTTCTTGGGTATTGGCATTTCTTTCCAACTGGGGTCGAGGGCAAGGGCATTTTGCCTGTCTGGGGCTTTGCAGAGGTCGTAGAGAGCCAGTCTGACGTTTTGCAAGTTGCAGAACGGCTGTACGGGTTTTTCCCGCTGGCAGAGGAGCTGGTGATGGAACCGAGCGCCATCGGTGACAAAACAGTGCTGGATGCGTCCGCACATCGTGCGGCCCTGCCGATTGTGTATAATCGCTATGTGCGTAGCGCTGAGAAAACGGGTGTTGAAGAGGGGCTGCAATCGCTTTTGCAACCGCTACTGGCAACGTCTTATTTGTTGTGTGATTGGTTGGTGGACAATGAATTTTTTGATGCTGAACAAGTGATTATAGGAAGCGCCTCATCCAAAACGGGTCTTGGCCTTTGCAAGTTTCTAGCGGAATTGTCGCCGAGACCTGTTCGGATCATCGGCCTGACCTCTTCGGGGAACACCGAGTTTGTGACAGCGCAATCGGGGTGTGACGCGGTGGTGACGTATGACGCGATCGAGACCTTGGATCAGGTGCCTTCGGTGTACGTGGACATGGCCGGAAATGCGGATGTCAAAGCACGACTTCATAGCCATCTGGCAGACCAGTTGCGCCATTCCAGTGCTGTGGGCACGAGCCATTGGGATCAGTTTCAACCGCAACAACAGCTGGCCGGACCCAAACCAGAGTTCTTTTTTGCACCCAGCCAGATTGAAAAGCGCCGTGCAGATTGGGGACCCGGTGAAATTGACCGTCAGATCACATCCGCGTGGAAACGAATTGCCACGGACGCCGCAACTTGGCTAGATATTAAAGAACACGCCGGCTTAGAGGCCGCAGCTGCCGCTTATGATGTGCTTGCCGAGGGGCGATCATCACCCCGAGACGGCCATGTGGTGGTGCTTTAGGCCGAGCAGCTCGCGCCACCCAGAACACAGAACTTTGCGCAGTGCGGATGGTTCAGATGCACATCGCGTTCGGCGTCTTTCAAGGTTGCGCCAAGATCAAATTCTGGGGCGTAGGGCAAAAGCGTGCAGGCGATTACTGATGGCGCCTCAGCGCCCTTGTGTTTCACAACCATACGAGACGAAGCGCACATGACGTCACTGGGTGATTTGTTGAGGATACCCCAGCACGCCGTTGTGATTTCAGGCACATCGACCATTTCGTCCATTTCCGGAAACAGCACTGTGTGGCCGGGATTTTGTGCATCTATATCAAAGCCGTGTGTCGCATAAAGATCGGCGTAACCTGTGCGGGATTCTGCATCACTTTCACCCCAAACAGTGCGCCCTGCGACTGTCATCACAAACCCGTTGTCCCGCAGCCACTGCATGCCAGTTATGGTTCGCGCAAAACTTCCTTTACCGCGTTCTTTGTCGTGTAGGTCCGCGCGCCAATGATCGACCGATATTCTGAGGGTCAATTTGCCCGGAAAGCGGGATTGCAGGTCCAAAAGCCCGGCTTGGACACGGGACCGCATCATCGGCTGCATCGCATTGGTCAGGATCAACACATCATAGCCGCGCTCTAAGGCGCGTTGGGTCATGTCGATCATTTCCGGATTCATAAAGGGCTCTCCGCCGGTAAATCCAATTTCACGGACATGCCATTTGCGGTCTTCAAGTTGATCCAAATAGTCGGACACTTCATCTGCCGTAATATACACCAACGCATCATTTGTCGGGGACGACAGAATATAACAATTCTCACACTCGATATTGCACAGGGTCCCTGTGTTGAACCACAAGGTTTCGGGGTCGGTTAACGACACATGGGCACGGCTTTCACCCTGTGCCGTGACAAAGGGGTCCGAAAACTTGCCTGATGTGTTGGTATCTTTCATGCGCGCCGTCCTGTTTTTTGCATTGCTATCGGACCCGGAAACTGTGGAAAACCCAAATTGTCATAACTGACACAGTTGTGATGCGCGCTTGCGATGATAGTATCGGGGTGATAGCGAATAAGTTAGCGCTAACAGTTTCCGGAAAACTCTGGCCTAAGGATAACAAAATGAACTCTCGCTTGGTTGCGATCGACGCATTTGATTTGGTTGTGTTTGGCGGCACAGGTGATCTTGCACGACGCAAAATTTTGCCAGCACTGTTCAAACGCTTTTGCGCCGGACAGATGCCAAAACCGTCGCGCCTTATCGGAGCAGCACGATCAGAGTTGAATATTGACCAATACCGAGATCTGGTGCGCGCGTCTTTGCGAGAATTTTGTGATGCGGCAGATGGACCGGATGTAGATGGGTTTCTGGAACAGATCGACTATGTGACTTTTGATGCCAAAAGCGATACAGGATGGGAGTTGCTTGCTAGTAAACTTGGCCCGGACAGTGTGCGTGCGTATTACTTTTCGGTCGGTCCCAGCCTGTTCAAGGAATTGGCGGAGCGTCTTCACAAATGGAGCATGGTGAGCGCGGACAGCCGTATTGTTGTGGAAAAACCATTTGGCAGAGATCTTGAAACAGCGCGCGCGTTGAACAAAGTGCTGTGCAATCATTTTGACGAAAGCCAGATTTACCGGATCGATCATTATCTGGGCAAGGAAACTGTTCAAAACCTCATGGCGGTTCGGTTTGGCAATATGCTGTTCGAGCCTTTGTGGAACGCGCAGTACATTGACCATATTCAGATTACGGTGGCGGAAACCGTTGGGGTTCAGGGGCGAGAATCCTACTACGAACGGGCAGGTGCGATGCGCGACATGGTGCAGAACCATCTGATGCAACTGTTGTGCCTGATCGCAATGGAACCACCGGCAAAATTTGAACCTGACGCGGTGCGAGACGAAAAGCTGAAAGTCATCCGAGCTTTGGATTCTGTCGAGCCACACCATATTGTACGCGGTCAGTACACACAGGCTGACAACGTTCAGGGCTACCGCCAAGACGTGGATAACTCACGGTCCAAAACCGAAAGTTTTGTGGCGATGCGTTGCCAGCTTAGCAATTGGCGTTGGGCCGGGACCCCGTTTTATCTGCGCACTGGTAAGCGTCTAAAATCACGGGATTCGCAAATTACCGTGGTTTTCAAGGACGCGCCACATTCGATTTTTGGTCCAGAAGCGGGGCGTCACAACAATGAGCTGACCATTCAGTTGCAACCCAACGAAGGCATCACGTTGGACGTGACCATCAAGGAACCGGGACATGGCGGTATGCGTCTGATGGATGTGCCGCTGGACATGAGCTTTGCCGAGACCCTAGGCCCGGATGCAGATGCGCCAGACGCCTACGAGCGGCTGATTATGGATGTGATCCGTGGCAATCAAACCTTGTTCATGCGCGATGATGAAGTTGAAGCGGCATGGGCGTGGACGGATCCGATTATCAAAGGTTGGGAAGCGCGTGGTGACGTGCCAAAACCTTATGATGCTTTTGCCACCGGACCGGATTTGGCCGCACAGCTGATGCACCGCGACGGTCGGGAATGGAGAGGAATTAAGTCATGAAGTTCATTACGTATCCGGATTCGGAAATGATGGCGATCGACGTGGCCAATATGCTGGCGGATGAGTTGTCCGAAGCTTTGCACCATGAGGATCGCATTTGTTTTGCAGTTCCGGGGGGCACAACGCCGGGGCCCATTTTCGACGATCTTTGTGCGGTTGATCTTGATTGGTCGCGCGTGGATGTGGTGCCCACGGACGAACGCTGGGTGCCAGAAGATCACCCGCGATCAAATGCACGCCTGATCAAAGAACGCCTGTTGGTTAACAAGGCGGCGAAAGCGCGGTTTCTGCCGTTGTTTGCGCCAGCGCGTGAACCTAGCGAAGTCCTTGCAGAGCTGGAATCTCAGATCGCGCCAGAATTGCCCATTGCAGTAGCCTTGATGGGGATGGGGGCGGATATGCACACAGCGTCGCTTTTCCCCGGCTCCAAGGGCCTTAAAGAGGCGCTTGATCCCCATGCCCCCATTCTTGTGCCCGTGCAGCACGATGATCTACCAGATCAACGCATTACGCTGTCTGCGCGGGTTCTGGACGGGGCTTTGTCCAAGCATTTGTTAATCACCGGGCATGAAAAACGCGATGCATTGCGCGCATCCAAAAACCTGCCAGCGATTGAGGCGCCGGTTCAGGCGGTTCTTGATGGCGTGACTGTGCATTGGGCGGAATGATACATGTGGGCAGAACTGAAAAAATTACATGAAAACAATGCGAAGCGATCCATAAGTGATTTGTTTGCAAACAAAGATCGTGCGCAAGACTTTTCGATCCATGTCGATGAACTGTTGTTCGATTACTCAAAAACCAATCTGGATTCCAATCAACGAAAGGTGCTGTTGGATTTGGCGCGTAATTCGGACGTTGAAGCCCGACGCGATGCCATGTTGCGAGGCGATAAAATCAACGAAACCGAAGGCCGGGCGGTTTTGCACACCTCCTTGCGTCTGTTGGAAAGTGATACGGGTGCGGATGAGATCACTGTGGATGGATCACATGTGATCGCAGAGGCCAGAGCAGTCTACGACAGAATGAAAAGATTTGCGGACAATCTGCGATCCGGAGACTGGCAAGGTGAAGGTGGACAAATCACCGATGTGGTGAATATCGGGATTGGGGGGTCTGACCTTGGTCCGGCGATGGCCGCGCTGGCGCTCGCGCCTTATGCCGATGGGCCACGATGCCATTTTGTATCAAATGTGGACGGGGCCGACCTGTGTGACACGGTGCAAGGTTTAAACCCAAAGACCACGTTGGTGATTGTGGCGTCCAAGACTTTCACAACACAGGAAACCTTGATGAACGCGCGCGCCGCCTTGCGTTGGATGGAAGGCGAATGCAAAGACCCCATGCGCCAGTTTGTGGCGATTTCCACGTCAATGGATCAGACCAAAGCCTTTGGAATTCCAAAAGAAAACGTCTTTGGATTCGGCGATTGGATTGGTGGGCGGTATTCGGTGTGGGGGCCAATTGGATTGTCTTTGATGTTGGCCATTGGGGCTGAGAATTTTGCCGCGTTTCTAAAGGGCGGGCTTGCCATGGATCGGCATTTTGCCGCTTCGCCGCTTGAACTGAATTTGCCTGTGATGTTGGCCGTCGTCGGACTTTGGCATCAAAAGGTTTGCGGGTATGCAACCCGCGCGGTGATCCCCTACGAGCAAAGATTGCGTCGACTCCCAGCCTATCTGCAACAGTTGGAAATGGAGTCAAACGGCAAGAATGTGGGGCTGGATGGGCATGCACTGCCTATGGGAGGTGGACCTGTGGTGTGGGGAGAGCCCGGAACCAACGGGCAGCACGCGTTTTTTCAGCTTTTGCATCAAGGCAGCGACGTCGTGCCTGTCGAGTTCCTGATCGGCGCCGAGGGTCATGAGACCGATCTGGCCGATCATCATGAGGCTTTGGTGGCCAATTGCCTTGCGCAATCCGAGGCCTTACTGCGCGGACGCACATTAGAAGAGGCGCGCAGTGTATTGGAAAAAAACGGTTTAGATGATGTTGATATAGAAAGATTGGCACCACACAAAGTGTTTTTGGGCAATCGGCCGTCCACCACGCTGGCTTATCCCAAAATGACCCCATTTGTATTGGGTCAGATTGTTGCGCTTTATGAGCACCGTGTCTTTGTCGAAGGTGTTATTCTTGGGCTCAACTCATTCGATCAATGGGGCGTGGAATTGGGCAAAGAATTGGCCAACGGTCTGGTTCCAGCCGTGGCAGGCAAGAGTGTGCCCAAAGGCACAACAGCGTCCACAGTTCATCTGCTTGAGTATGTCCAAGGCTTGCGGAAACCGAACTGAGAGACGTTTTTGGAAAGCTGGAGCGGGTAACGGGAATTGAACCCGTAACTAAAGCTTGGGAAGCTGCCGTGATACCTTTTCACCATACCCGCTTAAGTGTCTGAGCTAGTCAAACTGCAAAGCAGGGTCAAGGCCAAGTTGCGATGATCTGATCGCTTACGGCAATTGTGGCGTGTAGGGTGGTTTGTGGTCGTCGCGGCGTGTCTGTGCTGAGGCATGCACATTTGATCCCGGTGCCACGTATCGGCTTTGACCCAGTGGCAAGTAATAGCCCAATAGGCCCTTTTGATCTGGCCAAGAGCTTTGTGAACAACGTCGCGGTACCCATTCCAACAGGAACCAACCTTTCTTCATTTGGCTATGCATCGGGGCCAGCGGATCGGGTCGCGCGATGTCTAACTGCATCCGTTCGGTCACGGCATCTTCGTGGCCCAGGACGTAGCGTTTATAGTATAAATCACGAAACTCGAGGCTGTCTGGACCAAGGGCGTCGAGTTCTTCGCGCATCCAGCGCATTGAGATTTTGGTCAATCCGGCTTCTTGCTCAAGAACGCTGCCAGCAATGTCGGTGTGGGTGCCGGGAAACCAAACTTGTTTGACGTCTTGTAGCGGTGGGTTGTCTTTGCTGCGAAATCGCGTGCCATGGTATGTGTCGCCCGTCGGCCAGTGTTGGGGGCGAAAAAAGCGTCGGGTTTCGTCAATGGACAGTGCGTGACGCACGGCCCGTACAGACGGGTTTTCATTGACGCTGGAATGTGTGCCAAATTCGATCATGCCCCCGCCTGCGCGCCCTTGAAACAATCGGATCAGCGAAGACACGGTGTCCCAAAGCCCCAAGAAACGGATGGGCACACGTCGCACGTGAAAAAACCGCTCTGCAATCCGGAGATCGGCAAATTGTTCACGCGGCCCGCCTTGGCGCATTCGACGATAGGCTTTGAACACAGGCCCAATCAGATGCAATTCGTGGGGGGCCACCAATCCAAAGTCGTTTAGGAACCCGGCAAGCATACGAGCGGTATAGGCCCCGCGAGAATAGCCAAAGAAATAAAGCTGGTCACCATCCTGATAGTTGCGGCACAGAAATTCATAGGCATGCAGCACATTGGCCTCGAGGCCATGACCCGCGATCAGCCCTAAGATCCTGCGCACACCGGAAAACATCGAACGCGAAGCAAAGGGCCGGGTGGGCGAGGTGCCCACACCGGGTTCATAATACACCAATTGTGTCTCGTCGTGTTTGAGACATTTATAGAGCCGCAGGATGTTGCTCTCGTGTTTTTCAATCTCATTGCCTGTGCCGTCGAAACAAACAATGAGTTTGCGAGGTTTTTGCGCGGTTTTTTCGTTTTCCATGTGTGTAGATTACGGGCCAAGGTCCGCATTGTGCAAGTTTAGGTTGTCCTTTGGCCTGTTACCGTCGGCGTCTGCGGCGTCGACCACCGCCTTCGCCGTCGTCATCGCCGCCACCTGTGTTGAAACTCACGTCGGGGAGGGTGACAATCTTGGACAGTTCAGGGAACGGGTCAGTGGCGTGTGGGATGGCGCTGGCATTGATGAAATGCTCTTGAAATTTGGGCTCAATCGCAGTTTCAACTTTGGTGATTTCACCCACTGTTTTCTCAATCTCGCGGCGAGACCCAATGTTACAGAGTGCAATCCGTGCGCCCGTGCCTGCGGCGTTACCAGCGGATGTCACCTTGTCCAATGGTGCATCCGGGATCATGCCCAGCACCATGGCGTGTTTGTTCGAGATATGCGCGCCAAAGGCCCCGGCCAAAACCACGCGATCCACAGTTTCCACGTTCATTTCATCCATCAACAGGCGAGCCCCGGCATAAAGCGCGGATTTGGCCAGTTGAATGGCGCGAATGTCGCCCTGGGTGACCGAAATGGTTGGGCCACCTTCGGCGCTGGCGTCATGGATCACATAGGCATGGGTGCGCCCCTCGGGGATACACCGGGCGGTGCCGGTTTTTTCTGCGGAGCCAATAAGGCCACTGGCATCCAAAAGACCCGCTATGCGCATTTCAGCCACGGCCTCGATAATGCCAGAGCCACAAATGCCAGAAATACCGGTGGTCGCGACGACCTGTTCAAAACCATCCTCATTAGACCAAATGTCTGATCCGATGACCCGGAACCGCGGGTCCTTGGTCACTGGATCAATCTCAATCCGTTCAATGGCACCCGGTGCCGCCCGTTGTCCGCTGGAAATTTGAGCACCTTCAAAAGCGGGGCCTGTGGGCGATGAACATGCCAAAACCCGTTCTTTGTTACCCAACAGAATTTCTGCATTGGTGCCCACATCGACGACCAGAACAAGGTCTTCGGACTTGCCGGGCTCTTCGGCCAAGGCGACAGCCGCCGCATCTGCCCCAACGTGGCCTGCGATACAGGGCAGGATGTAGACCTGGGCGTTCTCGTTCATGACATTGAGGTCAAGGTCACGCGCATTCAGTGCCATTGATTGCGACGTAGCCAAGGCAAACGGGGCTTGGCCCAACTCAACCGGATCAATACCAAGCAAAAGGTGGTGCATCACCGGGTTGCAGACAAACACGGTTTCTAAAATCTGGAAGGGGCGAATGTCGGCTTCGGTTGCGATGGCCTCGGTCAAACCGTTGATGGCTGTGCGCACGGCTGCGGTCATTTCGGCGTCGCCGCCGGGATTCATCATCGCGTAAGACACCCGGCTCATCAAGTCCTCGCCAAAGCGAATTTGCGGGTTCATCACGCCGGATGAGGCTTTGAGCTCACCATTGCGCAGATCGCACAGATGGGCCGCGATGGTGGTTGAGCCAAGGTCGATGGCCAGCCCATAGATGCGTTCTTCGGTCAGGCCGGGCCAGATTTCCACGACCTTATGGGACGTTTCCAGATGAGATTTGTGCAGCGCGACTGTGACCTGCCATTTGCCCTTGCGCAATGTCGGTTGCAGGCGTGTGAGGATCGTCAGATCCGCCGTAATGGCGTGGATGCCCCATTGGTCCTGCAAAGCTCGTTCCAGCCGCTCAAGATCGCCTGTGGGTTCGTGCATGTCGGGTTCTTGGACCTCGACAAAGTAAAGATGCGTGGCGGGGTCCATGACGATGGTGCGGGTTGAGGCGGCTTTGCGCACAACTTGTCTATGGACTTGGGATTCCGGTGGCACGTCGATGACAACGTCGCCCTCAACCGCCGCCTGACAGCCCAAACGACGCCCATCGATCAGGCCACGCTTGTCTTGGTAGCGTTGTTCAACTGAATTCCATTCGCTCAAGGCATCTTCGGCAACCGTGACACCATGTTTGGAAAACTCGCCATAAGACGGCGTGATCTGGCACTTTGAACAAATGCCACGCCCGCCACACACCGAGTCAAGATCGACGCCCAATTGTCTGGCTGCCGTCAAAATCGGGGTTCCGGCCGGGAAATGGCCACGTTTCCCCGAAGGGGTAAAGATCACGAGAGGATCACTGCTCATTATAGGCACCTGTTGTCATGTTCGCGCGTTGTCAGAATATCTGGCCTTATTAGCCGCGAAAGGCAAGGAGCGGCATGGAAGTGTTAAAGCGCGGCATTGATGACAGAATTCTATGCCAGTGGCGGGATTTCTTGGGGAAAAATGCCAAAGAGAATGGAAAAAGGACGGTTGCCATACTTTGCGCGCAGAGCGATGCGGCGAAATTGGGGGTTTCGCAAAGGGGCAGGGCATGTAATAGGAAACCGCCAAACGAGGTCATGCCAAGGAGATGTATGATGGAGATTCGTGAGGCTCTCACTTTTGATGATGTTTTGCTTGTGCCGGCGGCGTCTGCCGTGCTGCCATCGACGGCGGATACGCGCACCCGCGTGACCCAGTCGATCTCTATGAATATCCCGCTTTTGTCGAGCGCGATGGACACAGTGACCGAGGCGCGTATGGCAATTGCCATGGCCCAAGCCGGGGGCATGGGGGTGATCCACAAGAACCTTGATGCCGAAACCCAAGCGCGTGAAGTGCGCCGGGTCAAACGGTTTGAATCGGGGATTGTGTACAACCCAGTTACGTTGACCCGCAATCAAACCATTGCGGATGCGCGGGCCTTGGTCGAGCGTTACAACTTTACGGGCTTTCCAGTGGTCGATGAGCAAGGGCGCGTCGAGGGCATCGTGACCAACCGTGACATGCGGTTCTCGACCTCGGATAACATGCCCGTCAGTGCGGTGATGACCACGTCAAACTTGGCCGTTTTACACGAACCCGCAGACCTTGAAGAAGCCAAAAGCATGATGCGTGCTCGTCGCATTGAAAAACTGCTGGTGACGGACGGCGAAGGCAAGCTTACGGGTCTGCTGACCCTAAAAGACACCGAACAAGCCGTGCTGAACCCAACCGCCTGCAAAGACGACCTTGGGCGTTTGCGCGTCGCGGCGGCCTCATCCGTGGGCGAC
>ERZ1046740.1877-NODE-1877-length-14237-cov-113.365534_pt1 | contig 14237 bp, 18 predicted proteins | sample MGYA00383093_ERZ1046740 | MGnify/ENA primary metagenome ERZ1046740 (study PRJEB29581, sample SAMEA5548363) | metagenome | biome: marine; feature: coastal; material: water | depth 25 m | study: Short-term variability in the microbial, nano- and picoplankton... | reverse complement strand
CTATGAGTTGGATGCCGATGCTACAAGTTGAGATGTCTAACACTAATAGGGGTCAAACTAAAGCCTTGGAGAGTTTTAGAAACGAGACTGTCAAAGGACAACATGAATTTAACAAGATTGTTAAAAAAAGAAATAAATTATTAGGAGAACACTAATGAATGTAAGTATAGTAAGAGAAGATAAAGTTGTTACGGTTGATGGTGAGAGTGTAAACTTTGGCTTCAATTTAGATGATAGCATTTGGGCAATTCAGTGGAATGGTACATCAGGTCATATTGAATACAATGACATTGATGTGGCTAATGAAGAAATTGATAGTATCTCTCAATTTCAACCAATACTTGATGCTTATAATGCTGAAAAGGCAAGGTTAGAAGCAGAGACAGATAGAATAGCAGAGGAAGCGAGACTAGCAAACGGTGGTTCGGTTGATGCCCCTGTGTTAGAGTAAAAGAGGGGATTTAGGTGTATAGGGCAGACCAATTCGTTTTTGTCCACATGTTTCGTATGGGTGGAACAACTTGTATGAAACAAGTGAATACAACGGATATTGGTTATCATTTACCTTATAGTATGTTACCTATACAACTGTCTTATCTACCGACAATAGGAACAATCCGAAATCCGTTTGATTGGTATGTTTCAGTTTATCAACACTGTAAAAATACCGCCCCTGATATGCAAACAGGTACGTTTTTGAATTTTATGATGGACTTTAAGCATACAACCATGGAAGACACCATAGAAAGGTTGTTAGACCCCAGTTGGATGAAACAGAAAGATATAGACAATGCGTTGCAGCATTTTCCGTCTTTTTATAATTACGATGATAGTAAGTTAGACAACCTAAGAAAGACCGAATTTTTAGACTATATTAAAAGTGGGAAAGGTTTTCTAACTTGGTTATTTGATTATATGTTTTCACTTGATGGTTCGGTGGAACACATGAAGTTTTGCAGATTAGAAAATCTAGCAGATGATTTTAAAAAGCATACAAATGTAGAGGTTAGGGAGTTAAACGAAAACTCTTTTGATGATGCTTTAGGTTGTGGCAATAACTTATCCAACAAAATAAAAGCACTTATTAAGGAGAGAGACGGAAAGTATATTAAAAGTTACTATCCGGAATTATTATGATAGACCTACTAGAAGATAGAGATATTATTACAGATTCAGAAAAAGAATTTATTAATAATATAGTCCTTGGCGCAGAAACTAATTGGCAATATGGGTATGGCACATCTAGAAGATACCCTTGTTATATGCACGTTTTATCTCCAAGGAATGATGCCAATGAAGAAATACCTTGGTCACCCTACTTTAATTTCTTTAAAGATATAATAGATAGATTTTTAAATAAGCATAACTTAGTGCCAAACGGATATAAAGTATTAAGAAGCGCATTAAATGACCAAATTAATCATTCTGATGAACACGGAGATATACATTTAGATTATCCTTTTGATAATTATTTAATTATCATTTATTTGAACGATAATGATAAAGGCGGTACTAATGTTTATGATTGCACGAGGGATGATTTACAAACATCACACATAAAAGGCACATATTTATTTAACGATGATTTATCCGATGGCAAAATATGGGAGTTACCATTAAAAAAGCATGTTAAAAACGAAGCATTTAAAATAGCACTATATAACGGCAAGTTTTGGCATAGTGCAGGATGTGGGGAACACAACAAACGCAGGACTATATGCGTTTTTGCAATAGAGCCTAATAAATAAAATGAAAATATCTCTATCCGCAAGAAAGCCTAGCATGATACCACTCGGGTCATGGGTAACACATATTCGTTCGCATACAAAAATACATTCTAATTTTGAATTTGATTGGAATGATATAGATTATGTATTTGGTAGAACTGAGGAATTAACAACCCTTTGGGGTGGTAGAGTAGCAGACGATATAAACCTAAACCGATGCGATGTATATAACGCATACGATAAAGGCATAGGGATTAAACTAACTTTACAATCGTTATTTTTTACAGAAGATTCTTATAAAGAGAGTCAATTTTTGCTTAATCAATATCACAGAGAAGGAAATGCTATAATCGTTGGAAACGATAGATTAGCAGAGAAAGTTAAAAACGATTTTCCTAAATATAAAATTGAAGCAAGTGCTGTTTTTGATATTGTCACTAAAGAAAAATTACATCAAAAAATAGATAGTAAGTTATACGATACAATAGTGTTGCCTATTTGTATGAACGATGATATGAACTTTTTAAATAATATTAAAAATAAAAATCAAATTAGATTATTCTTAAACGCGGAATGTTCATATACTTGTCCTAAAAAGATATGTTATGGCTCTATTTCAAGAGTTAATCAGGGTAAAGTAATTAGTGATGAGATGAAGTGTAGTCATTATAATTTAAATATGCCACGTACAAAATACGATGATTCTGTAGATTGGAATAACTTTTATTTTGATAAATCTATCTACGACAAAATGGGGTTTGAAAACTATAAGTTAATTACACCTTGGGCAAATCAACAAAGAACAAACATTATGTATAAAGACTCAGAAAACTGTGGTTTTGCAATAGGATAAAGTAATGGAACTAGTAGATAATTAAAAGGATAAAATAATGGCAACTAAAGACAACAACTGGCACTTATCTCGAACGATAAGCATAGGACACCTAGCCACTACAGTAGTAGTAGTCGTAGGTTCAGTCATCTACTTAGGTGATATTAAGGAGAACGTAAGGGTGAACTCAACTGAGATTGAGAACATCAAGGACTCTAGAGATAGGAATAGGACTAGGTATGATAGTATGTTTGAACGTATCGACGATAAGCTAGATAAACTATTTGTATATATTACTGAGCAGAGTAAGTGATAGCTTTACTAACTAACATTATACCAATAGCACTAGGCTTCTTTGCGAAGCTTACTGCACTTAAGTCTCAAGCAGCAAGTGACAATCAGAAACTAATGATTGAAGCCCTGTCTGCTAAGGCTGGTATTATTGATAGCGCAAGAGAACAGTCCAATAAAGAATCGCCTTGGGCTGCCCTTAACAGAAGAGTTATTATATTTGTAATACTATTTCTAGTAGCACTTTATCCGTTATCTGGTATAATAGGTATTGATACAGTAATACCAGTAGTAGAGAAAGGCTTCAGTTTCTTAGGCATAGAAATAACTCCAGACCAAACAGAGTACATAACTGTTTCAGGTCTACTTAAATTCCCAGAGATATTTGGCTGGGCACAACTTATTATTGAGTTCTACTTTGGTGCTCAATTAGCAAAAGGAAGATAATATGGGATTAGAAAGTACGACTTATATTGATGGACTAGTAACAACTAATCCAACAGGAACAGACGCTAGGTCACAAGGTGATGACCACATTAGATTAATTAAATCTACTGTAAAGAGTACGTTCCCTAACCTAACAGGCGCAGTTACTTCTACGCAAGCAGAGCTTAATCTACTTGATGGTGTTACAGCAACTACTACCGAACTTAATTATTTAGACGTACCAACTCTAGGTACAGCAGAGTCTTCTAAGGCTGTTACTGCTGACGCTGTTGGTGTAACTACAAATCTTAAAACCAAGAAGCAGACAGAGATTGTTAACACTATTGGTACAGTATCTACAGAGACAGCTATTGACTTCTCAGCAGGTAACGTAGCCACAGCAGTTATTGCATCAGGTGGTTCTTTTACTTTAACTAACCCACCTACTTCAGGTGTGTACGGTAAGATTCAACTTATCTTAACCAACGGTGGTACAGGTACAGACATCTTCCCTCTTACAGTTAAGTGGGCGGGTGGTACTGAGCCTACGTTCACTACTAGTGGTATTGATATTATTACATTAGAGACTATTGATGCTGGTGCTAATTGGTACGCAGATGCAAAAGGTCTAGACTTTAGTTAAGGATAAGTATGCCAGACCAGGTTACTATATTAAACCCCCACGGTATCAATAAAGATATTAGTGCTTATGAATTGCCAGATGACAAGTGGTCAGACGGTAACAACATTCAGTTTGATAACGAAAGAACTTCTAAAGTACACGGACAACAACAGGTGTTTGGTACACCAAGTGTAACTCCTTATTGGTTATTACCATACAATACTATTACAACAGACTATTGGATTTATCCTAGTCTTACAAAGATTTATAGGGTATCTACTTCAGGTGCTACAACTACACACGAAGACGTAACACGTACAACTGGTGGAGATTACTCTGCTACAGCTGATGGTGGTTGGAACGGTGGTGTACTTGGTGGTGTTGCTATTGTTAATAACGGAGTTGATGCACCTCAGATGATGGGCACAGCTGCTTCTGACTTTACTGCTCTTAGTAATTGGTTAGCGTCTACTACTACTAAAGTAATTAGACCGTACAAGAGATTCTTAGTTGCACTCGATACTACTGAGTCAGCTACTCGTTATCCTTTCAGAGTACGTTGGTCACACCCAGCAGAAGGTGGAACAGTACCTACAACTTGGGACGCTGCAGACGCTACTAATGATGCTGGTTATGTAGACCTATCACAAACTAACGGTTTTGTTATTGACAGTATGTCTCTTGGTGACGTTAATATTATCTATAAAGAAGATTCAGTATGGTCTATGACTTATGAAGGTGGACAAAGCATCTTCGGTTTTAGACAGGTATTTAATGATGCTGGTATCTTGGGCAGGGACTGTGTCCAAACGTTCGATAACAAGCATTTCGTGGTCTCTGAGGATGATGTTTATATTCACAACGGTCAGACTAAAGAGTCTATTGTTGATTCACAAATTAGAGATGAGTTGTTTAACTCTTTACATCCTGACTATAAGACACGTTCTTTTGTGGCAGCAGATAGAGAGAAGAATGAGATGTGGTTATGTTTCCCTTCTACTTCTTCTACTGGTGCTGCAGATAAAGCTTATGTATGGAACTGGAGAAATAACTCTTGGTCTATTAGAGATTTACCTGATGTAAGTTTTGTATCTTGGGGTGTTGTTGATACAGTATCTACTACTGATTGGTCTGAGACTGGTGAGTGGGATACAGATACAGCTTCTTGGGATTCTCCACTTAAGCCTTCGTTAATGTTTGCCTCAGCTGATAACACAAAGCTATACACATTAGGCAGTAATCAGTTTGATGGTGTAGACTTCAGAGCTTGGGTACAAAAATCAGATATGTCCTTAGGGCATACTGGTGTTAAGTCCGTAAGTAGAATTAAACCTAGAATTACTGGCACTGGTCCTGTAGACTTTTATATTGGTTGTGAGATGTTACCTAACCAAGGTATGACTTGGAGAGGTCCTTATACGTTTACTCCTGGTGTACATTCAGAGATTGCAGTAAGAGGTACTGGTACTTATATTGGCGTAAGAGTAGAGACAACAGACGATAAAGAGTGGAGACTAGAGAACCTAGAGATTCACTGGAAGCCACAGGGTATGAGAGGTAATGGTGTATGAGTAACACCCGTTACATCCCTACTATTACCCCTGCTATTTCTGATGATATTCCAGAGTACCTAAGAAAAGAGTTAGATGATATATCAGCAACGATTGGTAATATAGCTGATGGTCATTATGATAAAACATATGTAGAACCACCTAGGCCTAGAACCGGTGATATTAGATATGCCGATGGTACTGAGTGGAATCCTGGACAAGGTGCTGGCTTATATTATTATGACGGTACTCGCTGGGTGCTGTACGGTAATGGTACACAAGGCGCTGGAGACTGTGGTCAATTTGTAGACTTTAATATGCACACAGCTTCAACTATTAATACGCCTACTGCTCTTACTTGGGGTACTACTGCTTTATCACAAGGAATTAGTATAGATGATACAGCTACATCAAGAATCAACTTTACACATACTGGTAAGTATTATGTATCTTTCTCTGCTCAACTACACTCAACTAACTCAAGTGCTAAACGTATGTGGTTATTCCCACGTATTAACGGTGTTGACGTAACCGGTTCAACTATGTTACACACACTTAAAGCAAACGACGCAAGGAGAGTGGTATCAAGAGATGGTATTTTCAATGTTACTGCCGGGGATTATCTTGAAGCTATCTTTGCAGTAGATGACACAGGGCTAGAGTTAGATGGCACAGCAGCTACTGCTTTTGCTCCTGCTGCACCATCAGTTACAATAAGTATATTACAGATTAGTGCATAAAATGATACAAGGAATAACATCACAGTTTGTAGAGCCTGCTTGGGAATATGTAGAAGACTATATTGCTGATGCTCTTAAGCACGGTATAGGTGAGTACACAATAGATGACATTAAACAAGCGTGCCAAGAACAAAGGATGCAGCTTTGGATTAAGTGGGACGATGAAGAAGTTAAAGGTGTATTTGTAACACAAATTTTAAACTACCCTCAACTTAAGGTACTGTTAGTATTGTTATTGAGTGGTAACAATTTTAAAGAATGGAGAGATGAAACAGATGAATTACTTACTAGATTTGCTAAGGAAAAAGAGTGCAAGTATATTGAGCTATTTGGCAGAAAGGGCTGGGGAAAAGGTTTCCTTAGCGAAATCAATTATAAAGAACAAGTTAGATTATTTACTAAGGAGATAGTATGAGTAAAGGTGGCGGTGGTACAGAAACTACTAAGAGTGAACCTTGGTCTGGTGTACAGCCATACCTAAGTAAAGGTTATCAGGAAGCAAGCAATATTTATGACCAGTTTACACCTGAGTATTTTACAGGTCAAACACAGGCGCAATTTAGTCCTGACCAATTAACAGCACAATCAGGCGTAAGAGACTGGGCAACACAAGGTGCTCCTACTGTTATGAATCCTGCATTACAGGCTTATCAGTATGGTACTGGTTCTCAAGTATTGGACGTGGCTAACAACCCTTATGTAAGTGGTATGGCACAGGCTGCAGCAAGAGATGCTTTTAGTGGGCTAGCTCCACAGTTAGCGGGTATCAGAGGCGGTGCTGTACAGTCAGGTGGATATGGTGGCTCACGTCAAGGTATTGCAGAAGGTATGGCACTGGGTGGTGCTGCTGATGCTGCTACGAGAGCTGCTGCTAATATTTATGGTCAAGCATATGGTCAGGGTTTAGGACATCAAGCACAGACACTAGGTCAAACCGGTTCTTTAATTGGTGCAGGTTTCCAGCCTTACGAGCAGTTATCTCAATTCGGTGGACAACAGCAAGCTAGAGAACAGGCTCTTATTGAAGACGCTAAAGCTAAGCATCAGTTTGAACAGAGCTTACCGTACGATAGGCTGGCACAGTATACAGGTACTCTTGGTGGTACTGCTGGTTTAATTAGTGGTGCTGGTACAACTACTGCCCCGGGTATGAGTACACTTGGTCAGATGGGTCAGCTTGCTCAGATGGCTTCACTCTTTAAATAAGATGGCATACACATACGGAGCGTTCCCAACGACAGGGGCAGACTACAGCTTATGGGGAAGTACAGGTGATGTTAATCCATACCAGACTACCCCTAACTTATATAATCCTATAGTGCCTACTCAGCCTACAGCACCTTCTCTATTACCTTCTAACGTAGCCAGTGTATTACCTGGTGGAAGCGAAAGCTGGGTAGACCCTACTACAGGTGGTTATGGTCCAGGTGCTCTTATGGATAGTCCAAAGGCTAGTGCTTATATGACTAACTTCTTTAGTCCAGACTATTATGATAGAAGTTGGTATGATTATCTTCCTGGTGTTACTACTGGTAATTTCTTATCAGGATTAGCAACTAACTTAGGAGCTGATTGGGAGAACGCACAGTTAACAAGCACAGATTACTTTGGCAATCCGGTAGCTTCTGGCACTACAGTTGGTGATTTAGCAGATACGTGGACATACACTGAGAGTGACTTCGGTGACTGGGGTGGTGGTGATGGTGGCTGGGATAGTTATAGTGACTTCCAAGATGACACAGGAATTGGTACAAGCGAATGGGACTCTAGTAGTTCAGACTTTAGTTGGTAATAAATAAAAGGAAATAGATATGTATAACGAAGAAGAATTAAAGATGGCACAACAGATAATGGCTGAAAGCCCGGGTATGTCACCTCAGCAAGCATTAGAAAATGCAAGAGATATTATTTCAGGACAGAGAGATGTCCCACCAGCTGGTCCTGTGGGTGGTCCTTCAGTCCCTAATGTTGCTGGTGTTGAGGTGCAACAAGTACCACAACAAGGTTTATTTGAGATGGGTGCTCCTCAAGTTACTCCACCAGTACAGCCACCACAAGGTGGTATGGACGAGGCAGGATGCTCTGCATTGGGTGGTACTGTTCAAGGTGGTGCTTGCGTAATTAGTTTAAAGTTTTAGGAGATAGATATGGGATATTGTACATTCGGCGGTAAGCCAGTACCTGCCACTACCAGAGCAGGCTGTGTTGGAGGAGGTGGTAGCTGGACTGAAGGCTCAAGTAATACTGATGACTTTGGTGCTCCTCTTGATTTTAATACTGGACCACAAGGCGAGGTGTATGATTTATTTGGTGAGAGAGATAGAATAGCGGGTAGAATGAATGAAGACGCTTTTGGCAGAGCTCCTTTTGCTGGACCGTCTACACAAACTAAAGTAGTACAGCCAAGTTTATATGATAAAACTATTGGTGGTTTTTTGTTTGACGCTAAGAATAGAGCAAGAGCAAATAGAGGTGAAACTCTTCTTACACAAGACCCAAGAGCAAATAGAGAAGTAACGTCACCTTACAAAGACCCATTAGGTGGCAGAGCCATAGCTTCTGCTGTTATCCCTACTGCTCCTCCTCCTCCTCCTCCACCCCCTGCTGATAGTACTCCTACAGTTACTACTACTCCTACAGCTGCTCCTTCTTTATTTGATAAGATGGGAACTAAAGAGTACTGGATGGGTGCTGAAGGAGACCCTGCTAACCAGAGTCGTGTGTTTAAACTAGGTCAATTAATGGAACACTTTGGTACTCCATTATCTAGACGTGGTGAGCACCCTTCTAAGACGTGGGCTGCACAAACTAAAGCAGGTTTAGCTGCGCAGAAGTCTGTATCAGCTGCACAACGTAAGCAGTGGGAAGCTATGATTCCTAATGAAACAACTTTGATTAAGCAATTCCTTAAAGAGAAAGAAGGTATAGTCGGTACATCAGCTCCCGGTACTCCTGAGTATGCTAATGCTGCTAAGAGTACGAGTGGTTATATCTATATTGCTAATCAATTAATTAATGACGGTGTTGAACCTTCTCCGATGAACGTGAAGAAAAGACTAGCAGAACTGAAAAAAGAGAAGAAGAAATAAATATGGCATACTTTTGGGAAGAAGAGGAAGAGAAGGATACTAACCCCTGGGCTGACATCAGCTTCGGTGAGGTAGGTGACACAGACTTTGGTGACTTCGGTGACATAAGTTTTGATGATGCGCCTACTATGACTCCTTTTGAATCATCGTTAGAAAGACTTAAGAAATCTTATGGTACTTTTGCTTCTGATTATTTACCAGACTTCCTACATACTCCAGACGTTGTAAGAGACTGGGGTAAGACTACAGAAGAAGATGCTAAAGCTAGACTAGAAAACTATCGCTCACAATATCTACCTGATATTACTGAGGAAGAGTGGCAGGATGTATTGCCTTCTATTTGGGAGAAGATGCAAGAGAACGCTGCTCAAACTGCAGGACAATTTGGTGGTGCTGTAGCAGGTGGTAAACTTCTAATGTCTTCTCACCCATATCTAAGAGCAGCTGGTGCTGTTATTGAAGGTGTTACTTACTTGTCTTCTATTCCTCCTATTATGGATGAAGTTGTACAAGAGCACGCTCAAGCTGCAGGTATTAGACCTGAGGATATGACGCAAGACCAGAAGTGGAACGCTTATCAAACGTCTGCAGAGAACTGGGTTATTGAAAATATTAACCCTGCTAGGTGGTTTAAATCTACAGGTGGTAAGCCAGTACCTAAGAACGCAGAAGAACTAGAGAAGTTTCTAGGTACTGCTGAGAAAGATAAACTAATTAAGAAGATGTCTACCGCTGGTAAAGAAGGTGTTAAGTCTGGTCTTGTTGAAGGCGCAACTGAAGTAGTACAGTCAGCTAATACTGCACGTACATCAGCACTTGGTATGGATGCTAAGTCTGCTGGTGAATACATTACAGACTTTGCTGTCGGTGCTGGTATAGGTACTACTGCTGGTACTGGTGTAGGCTATAGAAATGCTGGTGCACATAATAGATTGATTAAAGAAGGCACTAGATATCTAGAGGATTTAAATCTTCAAAACAAATTACGAGCTGGTACTGAATATAGAAGAGAGACAAATGCTGGTCCTGCTCCGTTTAAGTTTGACGTAACACCTAAGCAATACCAAGTACCTACACAACAACCAACTTACGTAGACAACCTAACAAAACTTGCCAAAGAGAAATTGCTTGGTAGGTCTACTAATATGTTTCAGGATATGTTAGCTCAGGCTAAGACTGGTAAGGATGTACATCAAATACATAATGAATTGTTTAGTATGTTTGGTGATGTTGAGACTGGCTCAGGTTTAGAACAGGCTGGCTTATCCTTTAATACTCTTAAGCATCAGAAGTTAGGCGAATATGCCACAGACTTTGCTAAGATTAAACAGAAGTGGGCTAAGTCAGTACCTCTTGCTGGTGAGATGTTTGGTAGGATTGACCCTATTATTGACCAGTATATTGGTGCTAGTCTTGAAGGTAAATCTACAGCCGATATTGATATTGATAGTATTGTTAGTGGTAAAGACAAGGCAGCACTTGATACTGATATTGAATCACTACGTACAATCTATAATAATGTACATAAAGATTTAAAAGGTATCTTAAAGGATTCAGATGTAAGTCTTGGCTATACTAAAGACTACTTAACTAGAGGTCTTGATACTACAGCCGTTGAAAATAATAAAGAAGGTTTTATCCAAAGCCTTATTGATGATGTTGGTATTGACCCAACAGAAGCTGAGGCTGTTTACAACGAAATTCTTAACGGTAAAGACCCTTCTGTTCTATCTTCAGAACAAATCAGAATGGAGTCTAAGCGTAAAGGTACAGAAAAGACTAGCTTTGAAAAGAGAAGAAGTCATAAGTGGGGCAAACTAAATACAGAGTTTCGTAAGAATAGTGCTATGGATTCTATGCAGGAGTACCTATTACGTGCATCTGCTCGTGCTGCTTCAGCTCAAACCTTTGGTGGTAGAAGAGCAGAGAAACTTACACGTACAGTAGATGATTTACTTAAGCGTGGTGTTATGTCTAACGACCAAGCACAAACTGTTTGGGATATGTATGATGCTGAACACCATATTTATAAACGTCCGACTAATGAGTTAGGTAGAACGTGGCAACAAACATCTAAGGGTTTATCATCTGTAACTGCTGTATCACTACTAGGTATGGCTACTATCTCTTCACTGACAGAGCCTATGTGGATTCCAGGTAGAGTTGGCTTTGCTAATATGGTTAAAGCAACTCCTATTGTAGCTGGTCACGTGTTAAAAGGTATAAAGCGTACAATATATTCGGGTAAGGCTGGTGCAGAGGCTGATGCTTCTTTCGGTAGAGACCTATTAAACACTATGGGTATGGCTATTAACCCACAAGTTAATGAGCGTATCGAGATGCTTATGTCTGGTGATATTAATCCTCAACTTACCAAGTGGTTCAGAAGCCCAGGAGGGTTATTCCTTACACAGTACACTAACTTTGTGAGAGTTTGGACAGCTGCGGCTGGTCTTAAGATGATACAAGACCAAGCTAATAAAGTTAATAGACTAAAGGGTCGTAACTTACAAGCACTTAAGAGAGAGCTTAAAGAAAACGGTATGACACTTGATGATTTTAAAAAGGTTATCCGTGCTGGTAACGGTGAGATTGATATTATGAATGATGAATTCTTAGGTACTCGTATCACTCTTGATAACAATACAAACATAAGCGTTAGAGACTTGGTTATCCCTTGGGTAAGAAAGATTACTACTGATGTAGCCCTTGAGCCACACGTAGGTAACCGTCCTTTATGGATGTCAGACCCTAACTTACAACTAGTAGCACAACTTAAGGCATTCCCAATCTTATTTGGTAATACTGTTATGAAGCGTACTATGAGACAGCTTAATCCTAAGACCTGTACTCCACAGATTGTTGGTGCTATTGGTGCTATTGGTGCTACCTCCGCTGCTCTTGCTATGGCTGCACTCGCTACTGCTATTAAAGATGAGCTAAGAGGCAACGAAGAAGACAGAGGTATTGCTGATTGGGTTGGCGCGCTTGGTGTTCCTTACGCCGGTACTCAGTCAGTTAAGCAATTGATTGTACCCGCCGGTGCTTCTACTGTAGATAAGTGGGTGAGCACACCATTTAAAGACGAAGGCTCAACAGCTGAGAACATCTTGGATTTATTGACAAGAACAACATTAGGTGCTATTGCTGCAGAGGAGCTTAAGAAATGAGTAAGTGTTTAAAGGATAGTCCTTTCTATGATGATAGTATTAAAGACCCACGTATGCAATTTACTATTGAGAGGTCTCTTGATAATCCTGAAAAGGAATATGACCTCACTATGTCAGGCAAGACACAGGTATCTACAACTACTGGTACTTACAGGAAAGCAAAGGCTAAGTATTTCCCTACGCTAAAGGGTAATGATATATTAGACTATGGTGCGGGCAAAGGACTTGCCTCTGAAGAGCTGGGGTTTGATTCGTTTGAGCCTAATCCTACTGGATGGACTCCAAAGTACACAGACCCTAAAACAATTACTAAGAAATACAAAGGTATAATTAGCAATGCTGTACTGAATGTACTACCTAGACAGGTAAGGGATGCTGTTGTTTTAGACATAGGTGAGAAGCTATCTCCTGGTGGCAAAGCCTTCATTAACGTAAGAGCGTTGAAGGGTGATGTGGATAAAGCAAAAAACCCGACACCTTTCGAGGACGGGCTTATTACTTCTAAAGGTACTTTCCAAAAAGGATTCAACAAGGATGAGCTTGTCAATTATCTACAAGAGACACTAGGTCCAGGATTTACAGTTGCTAAATCTCCCCTTGGTACAGTAGGTGCGGTGATAACTAAGAACAAGCAATCACATAAACCTTCCTTACATACAGAGTGGGATTCAGTCAATGATAATCTAGTATTGAAGGACACTCCTCAATCACCCGGCTTCTTTACATATGAGCGTTCTTCTCCTGCTACAAAAAGTCTAGTTGACTTTGCATTACAGCACGATACTAACTTTCGTATAAACGCAGATGGCTCACTTACTCTTGAGATTGAAGCATACAAGGATGGTAAACCAACTGGTGTTAAGAGAGAGAAGGTACGTACTATGCAGGAACTACGTAGGGCGTTAGGCTATTAATCAAGGACGGCATTCATTAACTTCTTCAAAGGAACTAGGTTAAGTTTAGAAGCCCTGTTATCTCCACCCATTACTGTACCCTTAGTTGCCTTGGGTACTAGTTCTTTAAGAACATCTGTTGGGAATACAAGAGTACATAATAACTTACCATCTTTAACTAAGTTGTGTGCCCACATATCTGATTCAGTTGCATCAAGTCCTGATGGCTTACCATAGCTCTCAACCTCAATACATATATTACCTGTTCTCGCCCACTGGTCACGCTCTGTCTTGACCTCGCAAGTCTTAGCACCACAGAACAATTCATCAATATGCTTCTCCCAAGTCTGACCAAACTCTAAATCAATATCAAACTTCTTTCTACCTTCCCAATTTGTTGCTTTATTTAAACTCATAGTATTTCCTTAATTGTTTCTTCTGTAAACCATCTAAAGTTATTCTTGTCTGCCCATTCAGCGTGTGTTCTTTTTGTACCGTCCTTACGTTTCTTTGCGTGAGGCATAGCCAGGTTAGGCTTCATAAACAGGAACACTAACTCTTCATTCTTCTTTAACTTCTTGCGTACCCACAAATACTTGGATGCTTCTGAGCTGTCCATAAACCTTCCCTTAGCTTCAATATAAATATCTTTATGTTTAAAGTCAGGGGTATAGTTGTGCTCAATTACGTAAGGTATCTTTGTTGGGTGGTGCTCACACTTCTTCAGCACACCATCTCTTAGCACGCCTTCCCACTTAGAGTCAGCACCCCTACGTTTTACTTTCCATTTGTTATTCCTCACTTCATCTCTCCTCTGTGTCCAGTACCACAAGTCTTAAACATAGGTGTGGACATAATCTTCTTAGTATCTTCACTACCACACTCAGGGCACTTACC
>ERZ1046740.1875-NODE-1875-length-14241-cov-3.863386_pt1 | contig 14241 bp, 14 predicted proteins | sample MGYA00383093_ERZ1046740 | MGnify/ENA primary metagenome ERZ1046740 (study PRJEB29581, sample SAMEA5548363) | metagenome | biome: marine; feature: coastal; material: water | depth 25 m | study: Short-term variability in the microbial, nano- and picoplankton... | reverse complement strand
AAGCGCGCGATGGTTCTTTCAGCCGTGAGCCATGATCTGGGCACACCAGCCACTCGGGCCCGGCTTCGCATCGCGCTTATTGAAGATGAAGAGCTGCGAGAAAAGCTTGAGCGGGATATCGATCAAATGACACATATGATCGACAGCATATTAAATTATACGCGCTCAGAGCTAAGCGCAGAGCGGCCAAGACGGCTGTCTCTACGCGCCTTGATATCGGCCATCGTGGATGATTATCAAGATCTTGGCCACCCGGTCACGCTGGCGGGGGAACCCCAGTAAAAGTCAAAATGCAGCATAGTGTGTTTGATCGTAACCCGCGCAGCCGCGCTTTTAACATGGAAGGGCTGCATCAGGTCATCGTGACCGCACGGCCACTGGCGCTGCGCCGTGCTGCCACGAATTTAATCGAAAATGCGCTTAAATATGGCCGCCGCGCGCATGTGACGCTTGAGGCGAACGCCACCCAGGCACATCTGACCATCGCTGACCAGGGCGGACGCATTGACCCTGAGTTAATCGCAAAGCTAACAACGCCTTTTTCACGCGGTGAGAACAGCAAAGCCAACCCTGGCTTTGGCTTGGGCCTCACGATTGTAGACACGATTGCAGCGCAGCATGAAGGCGCAGTCACCTTCGAGCAGGGGCGCAAGGCTTACAGGTACGCTTTACAATTCAGCGTTAATCCCCCGCTCGAGACACCCAAACGGCCCCCAGTTCAGAGCTTTTTTGACAGGCTTGAATAAACCACATTCCCGCCAGACCCGCGTCTAAATTGGGCAAAAGCTCACCCGCGCCTACGCCTGAGATTAAATCGGCCGCCTCGCTATAGAGCGTTGCAAATCCCTCTAGATAGCCTTCGGGATGACCAGGGGGAATGCGGGTCCAATCGCCAGCAGTTTCTCCAAACCCTGCCCCGCCTCTGGTAAGCAGCTGTTTGGCCTGCCCAAAGCGCGTAAAGCTCAATTGGTTTGGGTTTTCTTGCTGCCATTCCAAACCGGCTTTCTCGCCATAAATCCGTAATGTAAGCGTATTTTCGCACCCAACCGCAACTTGACTGGCCCAAAGCATACCTTTCGCACCCTTCTCAAACCGCAGCATAATATGGGCATTGTCATCCACACGCCGGCCATCCACAAAACTGTGCAAATCCGCACAAAGCGCTTGAGGCTGCAAGCCCGATACAAAACTGGCCAAGTTTAAAGCATGTGTTCCGATATCACCAATGGCGCCCGCCCCAGATTTTTCGGGATTCACCCGCCAATCTGCTTGTTTGTTATCCGCAGCTTCGCTCAACCAATCTTGCGCATATTCCGCCTGAATCACTCTAATTTCGCCCAATTCGCCGTTTTCGACCAATTTGCGCGCCTGCCGGATCACCGGATAACCGGTGTAATTATGCGTGAGAATAAAATGCGCCCTCGAAGCCCTTACCGCCGCATCGATGAGCTGAGCCTGTTCAGACGTGGCCGCCAAGGGTTTATCACAAATCACGTGAATACCCGCTTCTAAAAAAGCTATGGCTGGCCCCGCATGCATATGATTGGGCGTAACGATGGCAACCGCATCAATCCCATCCGCTCGGGCGGCTTCTTGCACGGCCATCTCAGCATAGCTTTGGTAAGATCGCTTTGGATCCAACCCCAATTCTTTGGCCGAAGCCTCTGCACGCGCGGGGTGGGATGACAAAGCCCCGGCCACCAATTCCCAACGCCCATCAAGCCGCGAAGCCATTCGGTGGACGCCGCCAATAAACGCGCCTTGGCCACCTCCGACCATGCCTAATTTTAAAGTTTTCAAAGCCCCAACATCCTTTTGATTTGCGCCTCGTCACGCTCTGCACCAGCGAAATCATCAAACGCTTTTAACGGCGTTTCGATCAAATGTTTTGCAATAAACGGCGCACTTTCAGCCGCCCCTTGTTCGGCGGATTTCAAACAACATTCCCATTCCAATACCGCCCAGCTGTTATAGCCATATTGTGTCAGCTTGGAAAAAATCGCCGCGAAATCAACTTGACCATCACCCAAACTGCGAAACCGGCCTGCCCGGTTGACCCAAGGTTGATAGCCTGAATATACGCCTTGGCGCCCATCTGGGTTAAATTCGGCATCTTTAACATGAAACGCATTGATCCGATCATGATACAGGTCAATAAAAGCCAGATAATCCATTTGTTGAAGCAAAAAATGACTGGGGTCGTAATTGATTAGGGCACAATCATGCCCGCCTGTTGCATCCACAAACATCTCATAGGTCGCGCCATCAAACACATCTTCGCCAGGATGAATTTCGTAACCGATTGACACGCCATGCTCTTTGTAATGGTTCAAAATCGGCGTCCAGCGCCGGCCCAGCTCTGCAAAGGCTTCTTCAATCAGGCCTTCTGGACGTTGCGGCCAAGGATACAGATAGGGAAAGGCAAGCGCTCCCGTGAAGGAAACAGAGGTCGTCAGGTTCAACCGCTTTGAGGCGATGGCAGCTTTTTTCATTTGATCAACGGCCCAAGCCTGACGCTTTGCGGGATTTTTTTGGCTCGCTGCCGGAGCGAAGGCGTCAAAGGCGATATCATAGGCCGGGTTGACCGCCACCAATTGGCCCTGAAGATGCGTTGATAACTCGGTGATTTCCACACCGGCATCGGCGCAAATGCCTTGGACTTCATCGCAATAAGTCGCGCTTTCAGCCGCGCGATCCAAATCAAAAAGACGCGTATCGAAGGTTGGAATTTGCACGCCTTTATAGCCAAGACTGGCCGCCCATTTCGTAATGCCCTCTAAAGAGTTAAACGGAGCTTCATCTCCGGCGAATTGCGCCAGAAAAATTCCTGGTCCTTTGATCTGCGATTTCATCTGTTTTTCCTATTCTCACCTTGGTAAAATTTTAAAATCGGGCTCAGAACCAGCCCTTATATATCTTCTGGGCCAACCAGCTTTTGCAATGGCGGTCCGCTTGGCTGGGCAATGGCGTTTTGAACCGCGCGCGCCAAAAATGTTCCTGCCGGAGATGCATTTTCAAACGTCGTCAAGATATCTGGTCGAAAATTGGCCAAAAACGGCTGTAATTCTTTTGTCCAGACATCGATCGTATCGCCCACCACACCCTTAATCTTTTCGACAGCTTGCGCGGCGGTGAGACCTGCATCGATAGACGCTGCAATCACCGCATCAATATGAGGCGCGCGCTTGAGCTCTTGGGCAATCGCAGCAGCAAAAGCCGCAGGGCTTTCGGCGCCCTGTATTTTTTCGATAGGCCGTTCAATAAAGCGCACCGTCATCGACAGGTCTTTACCAGCTTCAGTTAACGCCCGAAGCATCTCTTGCGCGTAGGTTTGCGTCAACGGCGGCGCAAGCAAAAGCACTGAAGATCTACCTCGATCCTTAAGCTTGCGCATCGCATCCCAAACGTAAGCATGGTTATCAAAGTCGAAATAAGCATGCTGCTTGCGCCACTTACTGCGTCCATGCGTCGCAAACGGAAATTGACGCTCTAACAAATAAGCAACCCGCGGATCTTCGGGTTCAATCTGATTCATAATGATGCCATCTGCCAACCCATTCTCGACGATACGTTGCACAGGCAACAACGAATCCCCAGCTGCAAAAAACGGTGTGACGTTCAAATGATATGGGGTGCCCAGAAACTCTGCGCTGATAGATCGGATGATAATCGAATAAAAGATATTCGTTTCTTCATCTGTCATTGGCAATAAAAGTGAGATGACATTCGTTTTGCCGGTTCTCAGCCTGACGCCGGCACGATTGGGAACATACCCAACGGCCTCCGCAATATGTTTGACAAGATTTTTTGTATTATCGCCAATATCTGGCGCATCAGATAAAGCCCGCGACACGGTGGCCACGGCAAACCCGCTGAGGCGGGCTAAAGTTCTTAAAGTCGGTTTTTCCCCAGGCAATAGGCGCGCCGCAAAGTCTTGATCAACCGTTTCACGTTTACGCGCCATCTTTTGTCACTTTATCCTTCCTGGAGGGCCATACCCCAGATTTCATTCTGCATAAGCAAGGATAGTTTCAATATTAAAATATATTTTTTCAAGACTTTTCCGGTGATCGGATTTAAAATCTGGGCTATCACCCGCGCAAGATAGGGGGAGTTTAGAATATTATAAATTTGTTGCAAGCAAAAACTAAAACGTTATAGATTGCAGAGAATCGATTCAGACATGGGAGGTCAATCGTGAAACTACTATCAAAATTTATAACAGCGACGGCATTTGTTGCAGCCGGAAATGCATCAGCAACTGAACTGGACGTCATGCATTGGTGGACATCTGGCGGCGAAGCCGCTGCGGTTGCCGAATTTGCAAAAGCCTTTGACGCGACGGGCAATACCTGGGTTGATGCCGCAATTGTGGGCGGCGAAGCCGCGCGCGCGGCCATGGTAAGCCGGATCATTGGCGGAGAGCCGATGGGAGCATTCCAATTCAACCATGGCCGTCAGGCAGAAGAACTTATCGAGTCTGGCCTTTTGCGTGATATCACTGATATCGCCGAAGCCGAAGGCTGGAAAGACATGGTTAACCCCTCTTCGCTGCTTGACGCCTGCACCGTCGATGGCCGTATTTACTGCGCGCCTGTCAATATCCACTCATGGCAGTGGCTGTGGGTCAGCCACAAAGCCTTTGAAGACTCTGGCGTTTCGGTTCCAACAAATTGGACCGAATTTGTAGCTGGTGCGGCTGCTCTGGAAGCTGCTGGTAAAGTACCATTGGCGATGGGCCAGCAAGGCTGGCAACAATCTGGCGCGTTCAACGTGATGATGGCCTCGCTTCTGCCAAACGATATTTTTATGGCCGTTTATGGCGATAAAGACGCCTCTGTTGCAGCGGGCCCCGAAGTAACTTCACTGTTCGAAGCGGCTGAAAATGCGCGCTCCATGGCGGCAAAATCAACCGTTCAAAACTGGAATGACGCAACCAACTTGGTCATCACAGGCCAAGCCGGTGGTCAAATCATGGGCGATTGGGCGCAGGGTGAATTTGCGGTTGCGAACGCAGTGGCGGGCGAAGATTATAGTTGCTTGCCCGGTTTGGGGATGAACCCAAGATTGGGAACAGGCGGCGATGCGTTCTATTTCCCAGTTCTGAAGGATGATGCTAAGGTTGCAGCGCAAGGTGAATTGGCAGCATTGTTGCTTAAGCCAACAACTCAAGTTGCCTTCAACCTGAAAAAAGGATCGCTTCCAGTACGCGGCGATGTTGATCTGTCAGCGGCAAATGATTGCATGCAAAAAGGTTTAGCCTTGCTTGACCAAGGCGCGTTGTTGCCAGATACCAATATGCTTGTAACGCCTGATACGGCAAACCAAATGAACACATTGTTCACCGAGTTCTTTGCCGACACATCCATCTCAGCGGCGGATGCACAGGCTGACTTTGTGAAAATGATCGCAAACGCGGACTAAACCCAAAACAAAATGTCAGCCCGCCCGCGCGGGCTGACACCCCTTTTTTATATCAAAGCATTGGATATTGAGGCCGCAGATGTCACACAAGCGCCCTAATCAGCTTTTCAGAAACAAATCAGCTAAGATCGCCGCAATCCCGATGATTGTGACGGCCCTGTTTGTTTTCGTGGGCGGCACGGCTTGGACTATTGTATATAGTTTTACCAAATCTGGACTGCTGCCACGCTTAAAATGGGTTGGCTTGCAACAGTATGAGCGGCTTTGGGACACGAAGAAATGGCTGGTTTCAATCGAAAACCTATTCATCTATGGCCTGTGTATGTTGATTTTGATGTTCGTGATTGGCTTTATACTCGCGGCTTTAATTGATCAAAAAGTGCGGTTCGAAAGCGTTTTTCGCACCGTAATCTTATACCCTTATGCTTTAAGCTTCGTTGTGACAGGTTTGATCTGGCAGTGGATTTTGAACCCAAGTTTTGGCGTTCAAGGCATTGTAAGGGATCTAGGCTGGGCGAGCTTTACCTTCGATCCTCTCTATAACCCCGATATCGCGATTTTCGGCGTGCTCATTGCCGGCTTATGGCAGGGCAGCGGCTTGGTGATGGTGCTGATGCTCGCGGGCTTGCGCGGTATTGATGAAGATGTTTGGAAAGCCACGCGTGTTGATGGTATTCCGACATGGAAAACCTATGTGGTCGTTATTATTCCAATGATGCGACCCGTGTTTATCACAACTTTGGTGATCGTAACCACTGGCATTGTCAAAGTGTTCGATCTGATCGTCGCGCAGACCGGCGGCGGCCCCGGCATCGCCACCGAAGTGCCTGCAAAATATGTATATGATCTTATGTTTCAAGCGCAAAACCTGGGGCAAGGCTTCGCAGCCTCAACCATGATGCTGCTCACCGTTATGTTGGTTGTTATACCTTGGGCAATGCTTGAATTTGGAGGTTCTAAAAGACATGGCTGAGCAAGAGATCATGATTGGCCCTCGGGGCCCTAAACCTCGCAAAACCTTTTCGCGCAGAAATATCTTTCTCTATGGCACGCTGGCGTTTATCGCGGTGTATTACGCCATCCCGCTTTATGTGATGACGGTCACCTCTTTAAAAGGCATGCCAGAAATTCGGCTAGGAAATATTTTTTCTCCGCCCCTTGAGGTGACCTTTGCGCCTTGGGTGAAAGCGTGGTCGCAGGCCTGTACAGGATTAACATGTGAAGGCTTAAGCCGCGGGTTTTGGAACTCGGTTCAAATCACGGTCCCCTCAGTCATTGCCTCGATAATCGTCGCCTCTATCAATGGATATGCTTTGGCAAACTGGCGTTTTAAAGGCGCCAATGTGTTTTTTACGATTTTGATATTTGGAGCGTTCATCCCCTATCAGGTGATGCTTTACCCATTGGTGATCATGCTGCGGGAAATTGGCATATATGGATCACTGGGTGGGCTGGTTATCGTTCATACGATTTTTGGTATGCCCATTTTGACGCTGTTATTTCGCAACTATTTCACCTCGTTACCCGAAGAGTTGTTCAAAGCGGCGCGCGTGGATGGTGCCGGGTTTTGGGGTATTTATTTCCGCATTATGGTGCCCATGTCTTTGCCAATTTTTACGGTTGCCGTGATTCTTCAGGTGACCGGCATCTGGAATGACTTTCTGTTTGGTATTGTGTATACGGGGCCGGAAAATTACCCCATGACGGTACAATTGAATAACATTGTGAATTCAACGCAGGGCGTGCAGGAATATAACGTGAATATGGCCGCCACAATCATCACGGGGCTGGTTCCCCTGACCATCTATTTCATCTCAGGAAAACTGTTCGTGCGCGGCATCGCAGCCGGCGCAGTTAAAGGATAAGCTGCATTATGCATTCGGTAGAAATAAAAAAATTAGACCTGAATTTTGGATCTGTAAGTGTTCTGCACAATTTGGACCTTAATGTTCATAAGGGCGAATTTCTGGTGCTTTTGGGATCGTCAGGATGCGGCAAGTCAACCCTGCTGAACTGTATTGCCGGATTGCTCGACATAACCGATGGACAAATCCTGATCAATGGCACCAACGTCACGTGGGCCGAGCCGTCAGAGCGTGGCATCGGGATGGTTTTTCAATCCTACGCGCTTTATCCGCAAATGAGCGTTGAAGGGAATTTATCCTTTGGCCTGAAAAACACGAAAATGCCCAAAGAGGAGATCAAAGCGCGCGTGGCGCGGGCCGCTGAGATTTTGCAGATCGAGCCTTTGCTCTCCCGCAAACCCGCCGCTCTTTCTGGAGGGCAGCGCCAACGTGTAGCTATCGGGCGTGCTCTGGTGCGCGATGTCGATGTCTTTTTATTCGATGAACCCCTGTCAAATCTGGATGCTAAGCTGCGCGCTGATTTGCGCGTTGAAATCAAACGTCTGCACCAGCAATTGGGCAATACGATGATTTATGTCACGCATGATCAGATCGAGGCCATGACATTGGCCGACCGTATCGCGGTGATGCGCAATGGCAAAATCATGCAGCTTGCCTCACCAAATGAGATCTACAACCGCCCGCGCAATAAATATGTGGCGAATTTCATTGGTTCGCCATCAATGAATTTTCTGGATGGTCAGATCCAAGATAACCACTTTATCTTTGAAGACGTCAAATTACCGCTCGATCGCTATGAATTCTCTGAACCGCCAGCCAATAATTGCGCCGCAACCATAGGAATCCGTCCAGAGCATGTGATCGTGGGGGATTTAAGCGCCAAAGCCCCCTATCACACGCAAGTCACCGTTGATTTGGTCGAACCGATGGGCTCGGACACGATCGTTGATTGCACCGTAAGCGGGGCCTATTTCAGATTTCGGATGGATGGCCAAGCCCGCGTGAAACCAGGAGATCTTGTCAGCATCGGGTTTGACCCGAAACAAGCCTCTCTGTTTGATCCTGCTTCCGAATTACGCCTTTAACCCCCCTCTTAGCCCCTACATTAAAAGAAGATTACTCATGCCCGCACATTCCATGCAACTTTACTCGTTTCGAAATTTTGACTTGGCGGATACGCTGCAAACTCTGGCTGATCTAGGATTGCGCGAGGTCGAGGGGTTCGGGGCATTATACGAAAATCCAAGCAAAACCAAAGCGCTGTTGGACACATATGGTCTATCAATGACCACCGGCCATTTTGATATAGATCTGGTTGAGAATGAACCAGAAAATGCCTTAAATATTGCGCATGAATTTGGCATGGAAGCCGTGATCATCGCCTTCTTAAAGCCCGAACGGCGACCAACAGATCGCGCAGGCTGGGCTGAGTTTGGCGCGCATCTTGAAACGATCGGGGCGCCTATTCGTGCGGCGGGATTGCAGTTTGGCTGGCATAATCATGATTTCGAATTTCTTCCTTTAGAGGATGGAACATATCCCATCGAAGCTATGTTAGAGGCCGCGCCCTCGCTGGTTCTGGAACTTGATCTGGCTTGGGTGGCGGTTGCAGGGGAATCGCCCGTAGAATGGATAGAGCGTTACAAAAATCGTATCATATCTGCCCATATAAAAGATCACGCCCCAGAGGGTGAAAATCGTGATGAAGGCGGTTGGGCTGATGTCGGGCATGGGGTGATGAATTGGGATGAAATCAGCGCATGTTTACGCGCATCGGGCATTGGCCGTTATGTTCTGGAACATGACAATCCAAAAGATGGTGTGCGCTTTGCAACAAGATCCTACGAAAAACTGATATCCTTTTAAACTAAAGGCCGCTGCAAGAAAGGCGCTAAAACTATGAAGAAAATGGGCATTGGCCTTATTGGATGTGGTAATATCTCAACGGCTTATCTGCAGTTGGCAACACAATTTTCATCCCTAGAAATGCGCGCTGTTGCAGACCTTGATATGGCCATAGCCAAAACTCGGGCAGAGAAATTTAACCTGCGCGCGCTAAGCGTACCAGATCTACTCGCAAGCAGCGATATCGATATAGTCGTGAACCTGACCATACCAGCGGCGCATTTTGAGGTCACGAAACAAATCCTACAGGCGGGAAAACATGCCTTTTCGGAAAAACCGTTTGTGCTCAGCTTAGAAGAAGGTGAGGCGTTGCGCAAATTGGCCGATGAAACGGGCTTGCGCATCGGTTCGGCACCCGACACGTTTTTGGGCGGGGCCCATCAATTGGCGCGATCTTTGATTGATCAAGGGGCGATAGGAGAGGTTTTAAGCGGCACCTGCCATGTCATGTCGCGGGGGATGGAAGCATGGCATCCGAACCCTGATTTTTTCTTTCAACCTGGTGGTGGGCCCGTACTCGATTTAGGCCCTTATTACATAACGAATTTGGTGCAATTGATCGGGCCGGTCAAGGCTGTAAGCGCGATGGCATCAACCGGCCTGAAAACCCGCACCATTGGCACGGGCCCGCGCACGGGAGAGAGCGTACCCGTAGATACCGCCACCACACTTCATGCCTTACTCGAATTTCATTCCGGCGCGATTATAACGCTGGGTGCAAGCTGGGATGTTTCCGCACATCGGCATGAAAATATGGAGCTTTATGGCAGTGAAGGCTCGCTCTACGTGCCTGATCCCAATTTCTTCGGGGGCAGCGTACTACACGCCGATGCAAGCGGGGGCACCGCGCAGCCCAAGCAAGATGATCATCCTTTCGGCATCACCAATACCACCGATGGACAGGGCGAAAAGCGGGCAAATTACCGCTGCGCCGGGCTTGCTGATATGGCGAAGGCAATTCTTGAAAACCGCCCGCATCGCTGCTCTTTGGATTTGGCAGCGCATGTCGTGGACGTGATGACGGGTATTCTGGAGTCTGGCGAGAAAAAGCGGTGGATTGAGCTGTCAACCAGTTGTGCGAGGCCCGCTGCACTAGGTAAAACAGAAGCGTTAAAACTGCTTAATCAAACAGCGGGGTAATATGAGGGTGATCGATAATCCGGTCTTACCAGGTTTTCACCCGGATCCGTCTTTTCTTCGGGTCGGTTCCGATTACTATCTAGCGACCTCGACCTTTGAATGGTACCCTGGGGTGCGCATTTATCATTCAACCAACCTTAGCGCGTGGCGCTTGGTGGCAACCCCTTTGAACAGACCCGCGCTTTTAGACATGCGTGGAAACCCAGATTCGGGCGGTATTTGGGCCCCGTGCCTCTCTTATGCAGACGGTTTATTTTGGTTGGTTTACACAGATGTGAAACGCTTGGACGGCGCCTTTAAGGACACCCATAATTATATCACAACCTGCCCGCGCATCGATGGCGAATGGTCTGATCCAATCTACGTAAACTCGTCTGGATTTGACCCCTCGCTTTTTCACGATGACGATGGCCGCAAATGGCTCTTGAATATGGTTTGGAATCATGGCGCGCATGATACAGGCTCTAACCCGACCCATCACCGCTTTGATGGCATAGCTCTACAGGAATGGGCCCCCGATAAAGGGTTGTTCGGACCCATTAAAAACATCTGGTCCGGAAGCCAAAGAGGGCTGACAGAAGCACCCCATATTTTCAAAAGAAACGGCTATTATTACCTCACCACTGCGGAGGGGGGAACCGGCTATGGGCACGCGGTGAGCATGGCGCGCGCGCGCAATCTACAGGGGCCCTATGAGGCCCATCCAGAACAACATCTGATGACGCATAGCGCCACGCCTGACCACGCGTTTCAACGCATCGGGCACGGTCAGTATGTTGAGACCCAAGACGGCGAGGCCTATCACTCATTTTTGATGGGGCGGCCAATACCCGGTCCAGATGGGGTTGGACGCTTTTGTCCCTTGGGCCGTGAAACAGGATTAGAGCGCTGCGTTTGGAAAGCCGATAACTGGCTTTATCTTGAAGGCTCTGGACAAACCGTTCGGGCAAACCTGCCCAATCCTGACAAAGGCCAGCACAGCGTTCAAAAAGCCAAAACCAAAACAATAAATTATCAGTTTAATTGCCTTCATTCTGATTTCCAATGGCTCAGAACGCCGTTTCCCGAAAGGTTATTTCGGTTAGAAAATAATAGCTTAATTTTAATAGGGCGGGAAAGCATCGGCAGTTGCTTTGAACAAGCATTGGTTGCGCGCCGCCAGCAACATCTCATCTATTCCGCCGAATGCCAGCTGCAATTTGCACCGCAAACCTATCAGCAAGCCGGTTTGATCACCTATTATAACGGCCATAAATTTCATGCGTTGCTGCTTTCGCATGATCCTGAAATTGGCCGGATATTAACCCTATTTTCCTGCCCAGGTCGTTATCCGAATACGGATATGGATTATCCACTGGCCGCGCCCGTGCCAATCGCTGAGGGCGCTGTAGAGTTGCGTCTTCAGACCGATCATGCTGAGCAACAGTTTTTCTGGAAACAGGCCAAGGATTGGCATCCAATTGGCCCGGTTTTAGATGCAGCCTGCTTGTCGGATGAGGCAGGAAAAGGCGAAGGCAAATCTTTTACGGGCAACTTCGTTGGTATGATTGCCTTTGATACGTCAGGTTTGGCCGCCGAAGCACAATTTTCCCGCTTCAGCTATACTGGCGCCGAATAAGCTTTGAACAATCGCGGCAACTGTCTTGGGTAAAAACGCGATTTTAATACCATTTCTCCGCACCTATAAATAAAACCCCCGCGCTAAATCTGCATCGCAGGTCCCACCAAGGCTTAACGTAACACCGCCTCAGTACCCTTGTATAAATGATAGATACATCCTTGTTCTGCGGGAAGCTTTAATAAGTCAGCCTGATCAAGGCCCAGATAAAGGCCGCGCAAGACCTTAGAGGTCACAGCATGCGTAACGATAATAGCCGGATCTTCAAGTTCTTGTAAAAAGGACATGACCCGCGTTGAGATCATCTGAAAGGTTTCACCGCCTGGACTCTTAAAAAACCATTCAGATCCTTGCACTGGCGCTTTGATTTTTTGACTTATGGCATCGCGCGTGGCCCCTTCCCACGCGCCAAAATTGATTTCAAGCAAACGCGGATCTTTTACGTGAGTTTTGATAAAGGGGGCTGCAAGATTTGCCGTTGTTAAAGTTCTTCCCAAAGGGCTAACGAACACAATATGCGGCAAGCTTTTAACAGATCGCAATACTTCGCCTTGGGCCAAGGCCTGCTGCCGCCCCTTATCTGTCAGAGGCGAGTCTTTTTGCCCCTGAAGACGCCCCTGCTGGTTCCAGAGCGTTTCACCATGTCTTAGAATATAAAGCTCAGGATAAGGGTACATGCTCGAAACCTATATTAATAAAATCATACAGACAGATGCATATGCTGCGGATCACAGTTTTGAAAGGCGCAGAAACGCTTCCCAAAAACCGTTTCAACAAACACACCTAACGTTAGTATCCGCTGGATTTATTCCCAAAAAATACTTTCGTAACCTCTTGAATAATTTCCCATGTGACGCGGTGTCCATCGGGCATAAAAAGGCTGTCACCCGCACCCAACACGTGGCTTTTGCCCGTTGATTGATCTGTCAGATGGCAACGCCCAGATAAAAAGGTCATCAATTCATCACCCTGCTCTGTGCATTCAAAGGCACCGGTGCTGCAGCGCCAGATGCCCGAGCGCGTTGTATAGCCCGCCCCCCCCGTATCAATACGGCCCGATGCGGCGGGCGCCCCGGACAGAATTTTATAATTGCTTTCGGGGTTATCAAAAGGCCAAGGCTGCAAAACCCCAATCTCGCTCCCTGGCGTATAAATCTGCATGCCTTAGTTCCTAAAAATTGCCAATAAGCACAACAACGTTAGCACATCCTATACGTAATGTAAGCTGACTTGGGGAAGCGCCCGCGCAGCAACTTCTTTGCCAACCTCGATCAAAAAATCTGTAAATTTACCAGAGCCCAGCCTAGAAAATAGAAATTGCATATAGAAAACGGCTGCTTCACCGAACGGCGGATGATCACAGGGCGGTAAAAAACAGCCCCGCAATACGCCCTGCAAGCCGCGGTATAGCGTCAAATTGATGGGTCTGTCTGCTTTGGGTGTTTTACAAGCTGCTGTTAACGTTTTTTGTCTAGTTCAATATGATAGCGATGTTTATACTGACGGAATTCAAATTTGATCAGGGGCGAATATGAGCAATCTTCTTTTAGCAACCGCGGTTGGAATTGGGGGAACCGTGTTCATGGATCTATGGTCGGTTCTGTTAAATCGCGTCTTTGCGATTGCGCCCCCCAATTGGGGATTGGTTGGCAGATGGGTATTCCATTTAAAACATGGCGTGGTTTTTCATTCAGATATTCAAATCGCGCAAGAAACGGCTGGTGAAACCCGCATCGGCTGGGCCTTCCATTACGGCGTGGGTATAATCTACGGCGTTCTTTTCATCGCTTTAATAGGAGCAGACTGGCTAAGGGAGCCAAGCTTCCTGCCTGTTTGGGTATTTTCTATTGCGACAATCGCTGCAGGATGGTTTTTATTGCATCCCGGCTTGGGACTTGGCATCGCCTTATCAAAAACCCCAAACCCGCACTTTGGGCGCGCTATGGGATTGCTTGGCCATACCGTTTTTGGGCTCGGAATGTGGTGCACAGCGCTTTTGTTATAGCGCGGTCAAGAAGGCAGATCTGATAGAAGTGAACCTGTTCCAATTGCTAAGATATTGGCGCGTACGATCTTAAAAGTGCAGTTTAGCAGCAGCTTAAACGGGGCAGCGTTCGATCCTAAAACAAACTGCCTATGAGCTTTTGAAAAACGCTTCTGCAGCCATCTTAAACATCTTTAAGCCTTTAAGATGGATCTCTTCACGCATCACGCTAGCTTAGAATCTATAGAGTCTTCTGACATGGTGCGATGACTAGTTCAAAAATAAAATATCTTTGCGTAATCGCC
>ERZ1046740.1873-NODE-1873-length-14253-cov-7.604310_pt1 | contig 14253 bp, 7 predicted proteins | sample MGYA00383093_ERZ1046740 | MGnify/ENA primary metagenome ERZ1046740 (study PRJEB29581, sample SAMEA5548363) | metagenome | biome: marine; feature: coastal; material: water | depth 25 m | study: Short-term variability in the microbial, nano- and picoplankton... | reverse complement strand
CTTGGTGGAAAAATGTTGCAAACAAAATTCATTGGCAACACCTTATCCACTGTTGAATATATGGCTAATGAAAAACGTGATTTCATTAATCGTTGGGGATTCTGGGGACTTATCGCATTCGTTTGGATTCCATTTATGGCTTCAGGAGTATTAGTTGGTGCTATGCTAGGGCTATTGTCAAGAATGAATTTCACAAGAGTATTATTGGCAACAGGACTTGGAGGCGTTGCTGCTTCAATCACATGGGCATATACTGCTGAAGGTATTGTCAAGGTAATGCACCAATACAAACTAGAAGCAGTTATTCCATTGGTAATTATCGTATTTATTCTACTAGCAGTATTCCACATGCGCTCTACAAAAATGCGCAGAAAGACCGAATTATTTGAAGACACATTACTCGACAACTTCCACGCTGATGTTCAAGCAAAGTATGGCGAAAATTGAGGTGTTGTATTGCAACCAATTACCACTCTTGAAGGTAAAGAAAACCACATGGGTGAGTTGGCTAATATTGGGATAGTAACCATCAGCGACAGAGCCAGTAGCGGTCAGTATGAGGACCAAGGAGGGCCTGCGATTCTGGGTTTCTTTGAGGAAGCAATCCAAAGCCCTGTAATTGTTCATTACCGATGTGTTAGTGATGAGCAAAAAATCATCGAAGCAACACTCAAGGAATTGGCAGATACTGTTGGATGTTGTGTTGTTGTGACTACAGGTGGTACTGGTCCCACAAAACGTGATGTCACCCCTGAGGCAACTGCTGCGGTGTGTGATAGGATATTAGATGGATTTGGAGAACAGATGAGAGCGATATCATTGGCATTTGTCCCTACTGCAATTCTATCAAGGCAAATAGGTGGCACACGTGGAAACTGCTTGATTTTCAATTTGCCAGGTCGGCCTAAAGCAATAAGAGAAACAATTGATGAAATTTGGAAGGCTGTACCATATTGTATTGATCTGATGCAAGGTCCATTTATTGAAATGAACTTAGAAGTTTGTAATGCATTTAGACCAAAATCAAAATAATATTGTTCATCTGTTATGCGATTAGTTGATGGGCTAGATTCATCGCCATATGATGTGGGGAAGATAATGTCACGACATGGTAATGTGTTGATTTGTGGAGCGACAATGGTCACTCCTAGACAAACTGCAATCGGAGATTTGCGAATAAGTGATGGAATTATTTCTGAAATCTCCATCGGTGGTGGATTACTACCCAATGACAATGATTTGCTAATAGATGGTAGTGGACTACATTTAATCCCGGGTGGAATAGACCCACAATGTCACTTTAGAGACCCAGGTCAACCAGAAAAAGAAGATTTGGAAAGTGGTAGTGCTGCTGCTGTTAGCGGTGGAATTACTTCCTTCTTAGATATGCCAAATAACAAACCATCGATAACAACGATGGAAGGCATGCAAGGTAAATTAGATACAGCAGCAGCAAAATGTGTCAACAACTATGGTTTTTTCATAGGTGCAACTCCTACAAATGTTGAGCAATTACAATTGGCAGTAGGTTCACCACAACAACCAATTTCAATTCCTGGAATTTGTGGCATCAAAGTATTCATGGGTTCATCTACTGGAAATCTACTTGTAAATGAACGTCAGGCTTTGAAAACTATTTTTGATAGTACTGCTGGATTAATATCCGTTCATGCTGAAGATGAAGAACGATTAGTTAAGCGATTTGAAAGTTACAAAAATAGAACAGATATGGCTGCCCACGCAGAATGGAGAGATGATATCACAGCACTACTTGCAACTCAACTTGCAGTTGAGTTAGCAGAAAATAGTGGACACCGATTACACATACTGCACCTAACAAGTGGCTTGGAAGCTGACTGGTTGGCAGAAAGAACTTGTCTACCTTCAGAGGCTGGGGAAGGTGCAATTATCACCACTGAAACATTACCTCAACATCTATCCTTTACCGATATTGATGTTGAAAAGGAAGGAACTAGATTAAAGATGAATCCACCGATCCGTTATCAAGTTGATAAGGAAAAATTATGGCAACGTATCCATGATGGTACCATCCAATGTATTGCTACTGACCACGCCCCACATACTCTTGATTCAAAGGCTGCTGGTTTTCCAAATGCACCTAGTGGAATGCCTGGAGTTGGAACCTCCTTGCCCGTAATGCTCACCCATGCAAAGAATGGAATGTGTAGTGTTGAGGATGTTGTGAAGTGGATGTCTACAAATGTTGCCGATTGCTACAATATGGTTGGCAAAGGTAATTTGACAGTAGGCTATGATGGCGATGTTGTGCTAGTCGACCTTGAAAATGAAGTAGAAGTTGTTGATGAAAACACTTGGACTAGAGTCGGATGGAGTCCTTTTAGAGGGCAAAAACTGGTCGGCTGGCCACAGATAACAATCGTTGCAGGAATTCCTGTTTTCAAACGTAACCAAAGTACTGGTCAAAAAGGAAAATTACTTGTTGAAAAAGGCCAAGTCGGCACTCCAATTGTAATGACTCCTTGGCAATAGGCAACGACTTAATCAGTTGGGGCTTAGCGAATATAGTTCGCCATACTTGCTCTCAATATACCTAATGAAGGCGTCTGGACTAGGTTGATTTCCAGTTGCAGATTCTATCAATTGTGCAGGGGTCATCACAGAACCTTGATGATGAATACGAGGACGAAGCCATTGCAATAGAGAAGACCAATCACCTTCTGCAATAATCTGGTCAATATCTCCTAAGTCAACACTCATTGATTCAAGTATTTGTGCAGCATATAGATTGCCAAGAGTATATGTTGGGAAATAGCCGAAAGCGGCCATAGACCAATGAACATCCTGTAGGCAACCCTGTGAATCATTTGGTACTGTTTCTCCAAACCACTCTTCAAACATCTTATTCCATGTATTAGGTAATTCTTTGACTGTTAATTCTCCATTGAATAATTTCTTTTCTATTTCGTATCTCAACATCACATGCAAATTGTAAGTCACTTCATCTGCTTCAACGCGAATAAAACCTGTTGAAACTGTGTTGGCAATTTTGTTCAAAGTTTTTGCATCCCATTGAGGTGCATCTGGAAATAATTCTCTAAACCACGGATTGGCAACTTTCCAAAACGCTTCTGTTCTACCAATTTGATTTTCCCATAGACGGCTTTGTGATTCATGAACTCCCAAAGAAACTGCTTGGCCTCTTGGTGTGAATGAAAATTCACGCGCCAAACCTTGCTCGTACAATGCATGTCCCGTTTCGTGCATTACAGCGTATAGACATGAGAACGGGTCTTTCTCATCGAAACGAGTGGTAAAACGTGTATCTCCTGGCCATAAACCGGCGGAAAATGGGTGTGTGGATGCATCCATCCGTCCGGCTTCAAAATCAAAACCCATGTTGGCTGAAACTTTCTCGCAGAATTCTGTTTGAGCCGCTATTGAAAATGATAGATCTGATGGTAATTGTGGTAGTGGGTTGAGTTTTTGTGATTGTAGTATTTTTTGCAATAGAGGTACTAACTTCTCCTTCAATCCTGCAAATAACGGATCATAATCTGCAACGGTCATACCAACTTCGTATTCATCAAGAAGGACATCATACGGGGTTGTTACAATACCGAAGTATTCTATCTTTTGTTTAGTCATATCAACTAATTTCTGCAATTGTGGCTCAAATGCAGAAAAATCTGATTCTGCTCTTGCATTTTGCCAACCCAGTAATGCTTCAGAACGTACTTTTGCAAAATTTGATACGAATTCGCTTGGAAGTTTTATCGATTTGTCGTAAACTCTTCTCATTTCTCTAACATTGGCAGATTGATCTGCATCAAGTCCGCTTTCTGATTCTAACTTCAGTAATAGTTGTCCTAGATTTGAGTCAGTAATGCGTGAATGTCTTTCTTTAGCCAGCCAAGCTAAAATCTCACCACGTACTTCTGCCCCCTTAGCAGGCATTATTGTTTCCTGATCCCAGCCCAAATGCCCCTGAAGTGCTCCTAAGCGATAGATGTCTTTTACCAATTCAATGAATTCATCATATGTACTCATAGCGATAGCGAAAGAGTCTTTCTTCATCAAATATACGATGCAATAATTTTCATTCTATGATGAATATTATTGATAATACTGGCACACATTGAAGACTTCAAGCGGATTGGCTTACTCATGGTGAGGCCGTTCCGACGAAAAAGCGGAAAGGAACAACCCCCGCTATTAGATGATGAGGATTTGGTTGGAGTCGTTGATGACGATTCTATAGAACCGGATAGTGAAATTGATTTAACTAGAACAAAGGCAGAAATTAGTGAGATTGAAGCAATTTCTGATGAGAATGAAATAGAAACTAAAGATGACATTACTAAGTTATTGAAAAATAGTTCACAGACTGTCGTTTGTACTTGCCTTGATATTCGTCGAGCAGATAATGTGCTCATTGTATGTGACCCAACCACGGGAGAAATTGGCCAATCACTACATGAGGCTGCGATAGAAAGAACGGACAGGGTTTTGTTGATAGTAATGCCAAAAGGACGCCACCATGGAGATGAACCACCTACTCCTGTTGCTAATTTAATGCGCCAGCAATCGGTAATTATTGCCCCTACAAGGTACTCTTTAACCCATACAAAAGCGATACGTCAGGCACTAAAAGATGGGGCACGTGTTGCAACAATGCCTGGAATGAATGTCGAAATGTTCACCAAAGGAGGTATCTCTGCTGATTTTACAGAAATAAAGCGTAAAATAAGTGATTTATCGCCACTGTTTAGACGAAAAAGAATTGTTAATGTAAAATCAGATAATGGAACTGATGTTACATTTGAGGTAAATTGGCGAGAATGGAAAATGGATGATAATGGCATTTGTAACCGTCCTAAGATGCTGACAAATTTACCTGCAGGAAAAGTATTCGTATTACCTAGAGAAAATAGTATGAATGGAACTATCGTGATAGATGGATCTTGGGAATCTAACCTAGTTGATGAGCCGGTCACTTTCACTATTGAAGATGGTTTAGTAATTGATGTCAAAGGGGGAGCAATAGCAGCTTCAATACGCCAAGAGTTTGGTGAAGCAGCAAGAAGACAAAATACAAAATATAGGGAAAATGTTTGGACTGTTGCAGAATTTGGTTTCGGAATGAATCCGATGGCAAGATTACTTGGAAATGTTCTTGAAGATGAAAAACGATTGGGTACCTGCTATTTTGCTGTTGGAGATAATACCTCATTAGGTGGCTCGGCAGCAGTAGGAATCCATATCCCAGGTGTACTAAAAAATGCAAGTGTATGGCTAGATGATACACCGATTATCGAAAATGGCAAGATGTTGGTTTGATTAAAAACCAGCATTTGGAGAACCGCAAATAGGGCAATGCCTCCAATTCGGATCTAATCCAATTCCACAGCCACGGCATAATACACCTGAACGAATAGTAGGTTGTATTGGCGATTGTGGCTGATTCCAACCCTGTTGTGGTTGCTGTTGTGGTTGTTGATTCCAGCCTTGTTGTGGTTGTTGTTGTCGCTGAGGTTGTTGATTCCAGCCTTGTTGTGGTTGTTGTTGTCGCTGAGGTTGTTGGTTCCAGCCTTGTTGCGGCTGCTGTTGTTGCGGCTGCTGTTGTTGCGGCTGTTGATTCCAACCTTGTTGCGGTTGTTGATTCTGTATTGGTCTTGGTTGAGGGATTGCAACTTCTTGATGTTGAATTGGCTGGGATTTTTCTCCAAGTGGCTTACGTACAGGGGCAACAGGCCTTGGTAGTGCTGCTGCTTTCTCAGCAGCAGCAGATGACATAAATTCTGAAAGTGAAACAGAACCATCACCATCGGTATCTGCTTGTGCATGCAGGGCTGTGGCTTCTTCTATTGTAGTACCAGTTGCTTCTGCCAGTTCTTCTATTGATAACTGGCCACTTTCATCGGTATCGGCAGCAATAAAATGCTCTGCAGCACTAACAAATTCTTCTTTTTCAGGCTCACTTTCTTCTGGCACTATTGCAATCGGTTGGCTTTCCGGCTCTATTTGTTGAGGGGTTTCTTCAACAATCTCTTGAACTACTTCTGGTTGAACTTCTTCAGCAATTACTTCTTCTACAATTACTTCTTCAACGACAGGCTCTTTCTTCTCTTCTGAAACTACACTGAAAGCTCCAGCAAATGCATCCTGTGTGGCTTTTTCAACTTCATTTTGATTCTCAATGTTTACTTGAATTGGTTGTTCAATTTCCTCTTCAATTTCAGGTAATGTTACTTTGCTTGTTTCCACTGGTAAAGGAACAGATTCCTTGCTTGGAATTGGAACATTAGTAGTCTTTGGAATTGGAACTGATTTTACTTCTTCTTTTGTTGTCTGTGTTGTTGTGGTTGGAAGTGCAACTACAGCAGAAGATGCGGCATTACCGCTTGCAAGAGTAGTGATTGGAAGTGCATGGCCCGCTACATCTAAAGAAGCAATTAATTCGTTTGCAATTGACAATAATGCAATTTCATTAGACCCTGGATTAGCAACTAATGCTTCAAACTCATTAACATATCGAGTTACTTCACCTGCACCACCAGTAGTATATGCAATCGCTAATAATTTTAGAACATTCATCGGGTCTGATATTTTCTTCAAGGCTTCAAAATCTGCACCTGATGATTCTCTCTGGCAATTACCTGCGCCCTCTCCTTGTGAATTTTCAAGCCCAAGGTAATTCAACAGTGGGTCTGTAATACTCAAGAGTGAAAGATGACCTGCAACTAAATAGTAAATTTCTCCACCTTCGCATTGCATTCGCTGGCTAGCAGCTTCAAAATCAAATTCTCCAGGAGTTAGAACAATGTCTGATAATTTAGCAAAGAAATTCTCCATCGCTTCGATTCTTCCCATTGCCATCATTTGGTAAACAGCATCGGATGTATCTACAACACCGAAATATGCAGCGGCCTCATCGACCTCTATGCCTTCCGGCATAACTGCTCCCTCAGGTACTGCACTAGACATTTTCAACCCTCTCAATTGTTTGCGACCTTAGTCTCCTTCTTATGGATGATGCCGTCGGGAACTCCCTTTTGGAAGATATTATTGACACTTTATCTACTCCGTCCTAAGTCAAAAATAGCCCTTGATTGTTGGGCTGTCCATCCAGTTTCTTGAAGTTGCATCATAATTGACCTTTGTTCATCACCGTCTGCTAAGGCTTGTTTAACCCAATTTGCTGCTGATTCTCTATCTGCAGTTTGATGACTTTCAAAGATGCTGAGATCGACTCTCATCGTAGCCTTTCTCTTTGTCTTCTTAGCAACTTTCTCTTCTCCATTTTCGTTTTCTGAATCATCATCTTCTGCACTAGATTTTGAATTTTCTTTAGCTTTGTTTGCACCAGGTGGACCTCTATTTGGACTCGCCTTTCCAGGTGGACCTCTGCTTGGACTCGCCTTTCCAGGTGGACCTCTGCTTGGAGGCATTGCTGCAGGCCTGTCCGAACCTCTACTTGGTGGGTTTCTCGCAGGACTCTTCTTCGGAGTACTTCTCATTGAAGACATGAAGTCATCTTCATCATCATCATCGTACCAATCCTCATCATCGTCGTCATCGAAATCATAATCGTCATCTCCACGGACCAGTCTCATTATGATTACAATGACTACTAATAATCCGATTACCCCTCCAATGATGCTAATAAACGCCGTCTTGGAAATACCCATTATTGTTGAAGATGAACCGGTATCGGTTGCTTTTTCTTTAGGACAACCATCATCATAACCATCTACACCTTTGTGAACATCAATACAGATATCATAGAAGTCAAAGACACCATCTCCATCACTATCAAATTCTGTAGGATGGCAACCAAACTCGTTTACTTCGAGTTTCATATTTGGATGTGTGTCAGGACAAAGGTCTGGATTAGTTCCTGAGGCATTATCTCCGTATCCATCAGTATCTCTATCTTCCCATTGAGTTGGATTATCACGTAGTGAAATTGGTTCAAATTGGTCTCTCCAGCCATCGCCATCATCATAGCAACCAAGGAAATCCTCGAAAGACAAACCATGCTCCTCAGGGCATTCGTCTGCATTTTCGCCGAGTAAATTGTCACCATATCCATCACCATCTTGGTCATGCCATTGTGTTGCATCAAGAGGGAAGGCATCACCGCTTTGGTTTTCTCTTAATCCGGTAGTAGAATTAACTGTATAGGAATAATTTCCTTTCCAACCATCGCCGTCGATATCCGTATCTAATGCGGTTTCATCAACGCAGCCATCTGAATCTACTGGGAAACCAATCGCAGTGTCTGGACATAAATCTAAATCATTGTTGATTCCATCAGAATCATCATCTTTTTGTGAATCTCCACAGCCATTTACATCTACAGCCTCTCCAACTGGAGTGAATGGACACAGATCTACTGGGTCAAACACAGTATCGCCATCAGTATCTGTTGTTTGTTGGGTTAGGCTACACCCATATTCATCCACATCCTCCTCAAATTCAGTATCTTGGCATTGGTCGGCATCATTCATTACACCATCTTGGTCATCGTCCAATTGATTTTGGGCACAACCATTAGCGTCGACTACTAAATCAAAATCTGTATTCGGACACTGATCAAAGTCATCATAGACCGAATCAAGGTCATCGTCTTCAGCATTAATCAGAGGACAGCCCATTCCATCTGTGCCATTGAAAACTCCAACATCAAGAGGGCATTCATCCCCTTCAAAACCATCGGCTTCATCACCAAAGCCATCACCATCGGTATCATACCATTGGGTTTTTTCCAATGGGAAATCATCTTGTGAATCCATCCAACCATCGCCATCGGTATCTGGACAACCTGGGAATGGTTTTGTTGAATTACCCCACTGCCCTTCACAGCCATCTAATACAAGTCCTGCACTATTTGTACCATTGTAATAAATCGTCCATTGGTCTGGATAGCCATCAAAATCACTATCATTGGCCGCAGCTATTCGGTTAGGGAAATAATCAGGGTTTGTAGCTCCCTCTGAGTTATTATCTCCGAATCCATCACCATCAGAATCTGCCCATTGGGTTGAATCATTTTCCCAAGCATCAGCACCACGTGATACATTCCATTCAAGGAATGTCCCCAATTCTGAAGGATTACTTGCTCCGTCACCATCGCTATCAAGGCAACCAAATCGGTCACGCCAAGAAGAGCCCCAATCCCATGGACAGTTATCTCCACTTATTGGGTCTGAATCATTATCGCCCCAACCATCGCCATCATAATCTTGGTATTGGCTTGGATTATATGGGAATAAATCACCTGGTGCTGCGGAAGGGTCTAGCCATGTAGTACAGCAATCAGGACCATAATTATCTGCATATCCATCATTATCTGTATCTTTAGATTGTTTCCAATTGGTTGAAAATTCATCGCCCAAATAATAACTTCCATCATTATCTGACCAACCATCTTGGTCTACATCTATGCACCCTTGTCGGTCTATCCATGAAGTACCTCCAACATCTGAACAATCGTCTACTGAATCTGAATATCCATCGCTATCAAAATCGGAGCAACCCATTTCGAAGAAAGAAGAAGAGCCAGAAACTGTAGGGCAACTATCAAATGAAGGCCCCAAATTATTGTCTCCATAATTATCACCGTCATTATCAGCCCACTGATTGCCTATTGTCGGCATCAAATCCAATAAATCGAAAATTAAATCTCTGTCTTGATCTGAATATAATCTCAATAAATCTACATCATTATTTGTCGAATCCCAAATAGATAGAATGATGGTTCCATTAGAATCAATATCTGCATCTATGGAATTACCAGTGCTAATATCTCCAAAGGACATACTCATCCAAGGTGCTGCTTCGCCATTGATTTGATGTTTTGATAATGAATTCCATGTTAGTAAATTACTGGTTGGCTCACTCGTCAATATGACATAGTGGTCATCAAGTTCTATCAAATCCCATGCACCTGATGGTGATGATGGAGGTTGTGTAGCAATTGTCGTCCAGTTACCTTCATCATCTTCAATATAGATAACATCACTATTTCCATTTCCTCTTATCGCCATTGTTGCAGTAGTGGTAACTTCTAAATCAACTTGGTAATCATTAATTCCGCCTTGTGGTTGTGGCATTGTTGGATTAGACCAGTTACTTTCATTCCACATGCTCTTGAAGAGTGAAAGAGTTCCCGAATTAGTCATTGAAGTGATGTACAAATATCCATCATCGGATAATTCCATATCTATATCAGAGGATAAATCTGTTTCTGTCTGAAGAACTGTTGATGTTATATCGGTACCATTCCAAACCCATTGACTCAAGTTAGAGTTTAGTCCATCTGACTCAATCAACGCTATTGCAAATGAACCATTTGGCAGTAATACTGCAGGGTGGTCCGAACTTACCGCGTCACCTACATCTCCAATAGTTGTTAATGACCATGAACCTATCTTTGTAGCCAATTCAAGACTATCGTCTGATGTATCCCTATAAATCAAATTTGTATTATTATTAGAATCTACGATAACTGAAATTTCTGAATCTAATGCGATTGAACCTCTAACCATTTCATGTGTCCAAGAAGATTCATCCTCAACGCTAACAAAAATCTGATTTCCTGTTCCGGAAGTATATGCAAGATGTTGTCGTCCTTGTTCATCAATTGTACTTCCGAGATATTGACCCATTGTTCCAATGGTTACCAGTTCATTCTCTACTGCTGAAAATGCCGAAGCGGTGTGATAGACAATTCCATTAACGGCATCGCTGGTAAGGATAATTGGCCTTCCAGCATTTGAAACAGCATATTCAACAGTTGTGTTGTTTTCATTTGATGATGTGATTAATTGATCTAACCACACCCCTATTGGACTGCCATCATTAGCGTGTTCCAACTTGTGCAGTTGGGTAGAATTATCAGCAACCATTGTCAACATCATGCTCGTTTCACCTGATGCTGATGCTGCGAGAGTTAATGATAACAACTCGCCCTGATAACTGAATTCAGTTGCTTCCCAGTCTCTTTCAGATAAGATTTGATAATCCAATCCATATGATGCTCCTCGATTTGCATTTCTTTTACTGAGAATCAATTCATTGAGGCCATCTCCATTCAAATCTGCAGCAGAAGCAATTGATACACCGAATTTTTCTCCACTATTACCCTGGACAATCGTCTGTATATCACTTCTAAAACCAGAGGCTGAACCCAAGACCAACTTGACAATTCCATTCTTCAATGCCCCATCTTCAACGACTAGCATATCGCCAAATCCATCCTCGTTAACATCACCAGCGCTACGTAATGCATATCCCATTCTCGAATTAGGTGCATCTCCTACAATCGTGTAGTCAGGTGTACCTCCACTAATTCCATTCACAGAACCATAGTAAATCCACACTTTACCCGCTTGATAAGTAGTAGTCCCATTGAATATTTCAGAGAATGCTAATTCGTCAAATCCATCACCATTAACATCAGAAATAATTTCAATTTGCCATCCCATCAAACGTCCTTGTGATAAGGATTCAATATACGCATCGGGTGTACCATTGAAACCAGACATTGTACCATAGAATATTTCGATTGAGGAATATCCTGTAGGATCATCTTCAGAATCGGTATTGGCAATTACCAAATCTGCAAAGCCATCTCCGTTTAGGTCTCCCCCACTTGCTAATGCTCTTCCAAACAAATTACCATTTCTACTTTGGCTGATATTTCTATCAAGAGTTAATGCCGATGAATTTCCTAAATAGATACTAACTTTACCATTATTTGTGACATTGGATAGACCTGATATTATTGTTTGAGACCAATTCTTTGAAACGATAGCTAATTCAAAATCACCATCAAAATCACAATCGCTTATGGATTCAATTTTCCATCCAAATGCATCTCCAAGTGAACCACTTTGATTCCACCAAGATGAATTGTTTAGGCCATTACTCTCTCCGAGGAAGATTTCTGTTTTTCCATTATCATGTGATGTGTTATTTGAAACATCAAACCCTGGTGAGCCCAATGCTAAATCATCAAACCCATCGCCATTATAATCTCCAATGGCAACACCAGATGACAATTTATCATCTGTTGAAGTACCATTGATTACAATATCTGCTTCCGCAGTAGATGGACCAATTGCTGAGCCAAAGTAAATTTTTACTTGGCCGTTTTCAACCAATCCATCACTACTTGCAGAAGGATTTGTGTATACTAAATCATCAAACCCATCAGCATTGAAATCACCTACAAGCACATCTCCCTCAATGACATCTTGTGGACCAGCAATAACCCACTTTTCTTGTGTATCAATTCTACCATCATCTTGACCAGAAAGTGAACGAAGTAGTTGGACTGTTGTCTCATCTCCATCAACAACTGATGTTGCTATTTGTTCAACAAAATTAGAATCTAATCCCATTCCAATTATTTGACTTAAATTGCTATCCCTAAACAAAACACGGCTTTCTTGGACCCCGTTTTCTATTCTGATTAAACGTACTTCGCCATCTGTTGGTAAGGTGTACAAAATATGAGTTACTTCATCTGAATCAATTGATAATTCAATATCTATTCCAACTGGTCCGTCATCGATAAGTGCTGTTTCCCATCTTGTTCCAGAATAATTTACTTGCCACAATTGCCCTTCAGTATTTCTAAATAAACCCCATTCTAAATCTTGAGAAGTTTTTGACAATTCCAAATGCGTCACATTAGCATCTTCGATTATTGTTCTTGTATGCCATGAAATTGATGTGTATACGGCTGATTCTTGAGCAATTCTGGCCATTTTTAGATCATTGCCATCAGCATACAACAACTGATACCTTCCATTATTTGTCACTGAAAGTGCACAATCAACCAAAGATGATTGGTTGGAGGCAGGTGTTACTGAATCAACTAATGAACCATCCCAATTACCGTTAATATAGCGTCCAGCAACACGAATATTACCTTCAACTGTTGACCAGCAAAAATTAAGTTTCTCTCGACCAGTTACCACAATATCAGGAGTCCCTGGTGTTTCATTAGTGAAATTCTCCCAGAGTGTTTGGTCATTCAGTGCTTCACTTCGCCAAACATCCAAGGCTGATTCACTTCTTACTTTTGCTCCGAGAAGTCCATCAAAATCAATTGTGGTATCGGCAAAATCATGGCCATATCCATTTGAAAATGGTACCATTGAGACGCCCATAATAGGTTCTTGTGGCAATAAAAGTTCTTCCTCAACTGCCACATTGGAGAGGATTGGAGTCAATATTTGTGCAAGGAAAAAGAATGCGAGAAGCACCGATTTTATTGGCAAAGACTTGCTGCTCGCATCCGGCATAGCGTCATGATGAAGCCTATCCTTCTAAACGCTTCTCGCTATTTGACCACTTTGACCCCCATAGGGGGTCATGACTACGGAACTCAATAATGAAAATAATTCATAGGTGTATTTGACAATGAAGAACTCATGGGCTACTTCATGCAGGGTGCAAATGTACTCATTGCTGCCAATGGAAATTGGCCGATGAAAGCAATTTGGAAACCATTGGTTGACAATTGTCAATTCATAGTCGCATGCGATGGAGCAATCGTTCAATTATTACAAAATGACATCATTCCAGATTGCATCATTGGAGATTTAGATTCTGTTCCAAATGAAATAATAGAATCTCAAATAAAATCATTGCCAATCACAGTCATTCCAATGTTAAATCAAAACTCAAGTGACTTATCTAAGGCGTTAAAGTATTGCCAAAGTATTGAGGCAAAAAATATTGATGTTATCGGCATTGAAGGTGGGAGATTAGATCACCAAATCGGGGCTTATTTTTCACTGTGCGAACACAACTCAAATGCCATATTGCACCTCGATAAATGGAGCATAAGATTAGTTGCCAAAGAGGGTTTAACTATTGATTCTATAGAAAATGGAAAGAACATTTCATTATTTGCAATAGGCTCTGTTAAAGGCGTCAATATTAGTGGTGTAAAATGGCCACTATATAATGAACAATTATCACCGGGAACCAATGGATTACACAATGAATCTACAGGTGAAGAAATAATAATTTCACATCGCGGTGGAGACCTAATAATGTTGATTGAGCGCTGAGATAATTATGGTAAATGTTCTCTAAGCATTTCTGAATAACTTCCTTCTCCATCCCATTGTTGTGCAAACAAGTCAATTCTTGCCTTCTCCAGAGTTTGCTCAAATCCTCCAACATCTTCAATCAGTCCTAGTTTGTAAGCTGCTCTTGGAGTATATCCTGGGAAAAAATTCCTCCATGTAA
>ERZ1046740.1872-NODE-1872-length-14254-cov-7.170012_pt1 | contig 14254 bp, 17 predicted proteins | sample MGYA00383093_ERZ1046740 | MGnify/ENA primary metagenome ERZ1046740 (study PRJEB29581, sample SAMEA5548363) | metagenome | biome: marine; feature: coastal; material: water | depth 25 m | study: Short-term variability in the microbial, nano- and picoplankton... | reverse complement strand
CTTTGCTCTTTTAAAGGACGAATATCAACAATACACTCATGTGCAACCATACCTTGATCACCACGGTACAAAATAGAAAAATGTTTGCCTAATTCATTGGCAACATAGTTGGCACTAACAATAGCAATTTCAGTAGATCTTTGCATACCATATTTACCCAACAACTTAATATAAGACCAAGAGATTGGCAAAATTGAAGCTGAACCATACATTGCTGCTGATACCGCGTTAGAATTTTTTTCTAGTGGATTACCTGGCAGAAATTCAGCCAAATGTGCTTTAACACCGATTGGACCCATTCCCGGGCCGCCACCGCCATGTGGAATGGCAAATGTTTTGTGTAGGTTAATATGTGACACATCTGCACCAAATTCACCCATGCGAGTAATACCCACCATGGCGTTAAGGTTGGCACCATCAAGGTAAACTTGGCCGCCAGCTTGATGAACAAGGTCACAAATATTTTTAATTTCAACCTCAAATACACCGTGAGTTGATGGGTATGTCACCATGATGGCTGATAAATTATCAGCATGTTTTTCAATCTTAGCTTTTAAATCGTCAACATCGATATTGCCCGATTTATCACACTTAACAATAACCACTTTCATGCCTGCCATCACCGCACTCGCCGGATTAGTTCCGTGTGCAGAAGAAGGAATTAGACAAATATTTCGGTGCGAATCGCCACGTGAATCATGATAAGCATGGATGGCTAAAAGGCCTGCAAACTCACCTTGAGAGCCAGCATTTGGCTGTAAAGATACTGCATCATAGCCTGTTACTTCACACAGTGAATGCTCTAAATCTTTAAATAATTTCTGATAGCCTTGTGTCTGATCTTCAGGCACATACGGGTGTAATTTTGAAAATCCTGGCAAGCTAATCGGGTACATTTGCGTGGCAGCATTAAGCTTCATAGTGCATGAACCTAGTGCAATCATTGAATGGTTAAGCGCAATATCTTTGTTTTCTAAGCGTTTTAAATAACGCATCATTTCAGTTTCACAATGATACTGACTAAACACGGGGTGGGTTAAATACTCAGATTCACGCATCATTTCAGCTGTCAATACTGAGTCTGTTACAGTCAATCCATCTACTGAAAACACCGCTAGAAGTGCCAATAATTCAGTCTCTGTAGTAGTCTCATCAACCGACATACTCAGCTGATTAGCATTCAATAGGCGGATATTAATACCCGCTTGTTGTGCATGATCAAATAAAGCTTGAGCTCTATCAGTATTAACTGTAATCGTATCAAAAAATTGATCGGTAGCCAATTCAAAGCCAGCCGATTTAAGACTCGCTGCTAGACTACTTGCTTTAGCATGTACCTTGGTTGCAATTTTTTTAAGCCCTGCTGCACCATGATAAATACCATAAGCGGCAGCCAAAACTGCCAATAAGACTTGAGCAGTACAAATATTACTAGTAGCTTTATCACGACGAATATGCTGCTCACGTGTTTGCAATGACATACGCATTGCTGGATTGCCCAACACATCTTGTGATACACCAATAATACGCCCTGGCACCATACGTTTAAACTCATCACGCGTTGCCAAATACGCAGCATGTGGACCGCCAAAACCCATTGGAACACCAAAACGCTGAGAATTACCAACAGCAATATCAGCACCCATTTCAGCAGGTGTTTTAATTAAGGTTAGTGCCAAAATATCACAAGCAACAATAGTTAATACATTGTTTTCTTTAGCTTTGGCAATATCACTAGTTAAATCACGAACCTCACCATTAGTGCCAGGTGATTGTAATAGTGTAGCAAAACAATCGCTAAAATCATTGCTTTGAACATCTTCAACAACCAGCTCTATGCCTAACGGCTTAGCGCGTGTTTGTAAAATAGTAATGGTTTGCGCATTGGTATTACTATCAATTAAAAATCTATTGGATTTATTTTTGCGATTAGCACGCTTCGCCATCATCATGGCTTCAGCACAAGCAGTTGGCTCATCAAGCAACGAAGCATTGGAAATATCCATGCCTGTTAGATCGATAATCATTTGCTGGAAATTAAGCAACATTTCCAATCTACCTTGAGAAATTTCAGCCTGATAAGGTGTATAAGCCGTATACCAGCCTGGATTTTCTAAAATATTACGCTGAATAACGCTTGGCATAAGTGTGCCGTAATAACCTTGACCAATAAAATTAGTAGCCAACGTATTCTCACTAGCAAGCTGGGTCGCCAATTCTAGACTGTCACGCTCTGTCAACCCCTCATCAACCGCCATACGGTTACCAAATAAAATGGAGTTTGGCACTGTTTTTGATACCACCTCATCAACTGTTTCGCAGTTGATACTGCTCAACATAATGTTAATGTCCTGGGCGCTTGGGCCAATGTGCCTGTCTAAGAATTCGTTACTCATAACCTAATCATAATTAAATAAATCTAAGTCATGAATTTTATCTTATTTGCAAACAAATTATCTGACAGATATTGTCATAAAAAACAAGGTTTTATCTGAAAAAGAATTAGCCTGGCGGCCAAGAGAGAGAACGGCCACCTAAACAATGTAGGTGTATGTGATACACTGCTTGCCCACCTTGTTCATTACAATTCATTACCACACGATAACCCTCATCTGCAAACCCTAGCTCTTTAGCAATTTTACTAGCAGTAAGCGTTAACTTCCCAATCAGCGCAGCATCATCATTATTGACATCATTTAAAGTGGAAATGTGTTTTTTTGGAATAACCAAGAAGTGGTGTGGCGCTTGTGCGCCAATATCATGAAACACATAAACCTGTTCATCTTCATAAATTTTTTCCGATGGAATTTCACCTGAGATAATTTTACAAAATAAGCAATCTGACACCATTAACCCCTTATCGGTACTGGCGTAAATACCACCAGCCAAATACTTTTTTAGCAACATGCATGAGTCGACAATTTGGCAACATTAGGCCGCCTTTAAGTGTTCGAGAAATATACATACCTTTATTATTTGAATCAACAATACACATTAGTTCAATTTTAAAGGTGTGGCTAGAAGCATCCCCATTAAGATTGTCTAGTGCATTTTTTGCTGCCGCCTCGGCCTGAAGATCAGCCATATGAGCTTGTTTTGGCATCCATTCTGGGCCTGGAAAAGAACCTGAATCACCTGCTACAAAAACCTTTTCAATACCTTCTACTTCACAAAATTGATTTGCCTTTAACAATCCACCTTCACTACGCGTCAAGTCTGTATTGTCAAACCAAGTGTTACCAGTCATGCCAGGCATAAATAAAATCAGGTCAGCGTTAAACTCTCCACCTTCAGTAACAACTTTATCAGCACTAAACTGTTTCATCTTGTGGCCAAGATGCGTTGCAATATTGCGCTTTTTCATTTCAGTCAATAGACCGTCTACTGCCTTTTCACCCAAACGAGCACCAGGCTTTGGTGCTGGCGTAAAAAAGGTTAGATTAAATTTATCACGCCTACCTTCTGCACGAAGCTGCGTGTCTAATCCAAACAGAAATTCAAACATAGGGCCGCCACGCATAGCACTCGGCTCTTTTGGATTACCACTAAAACCAATAGCAATATTACCACCGTCCATCGCCCTCACGCGATCACGAATTGCCTCAGCAGCTTTTATACCTTCACAAGGAGTAATTGCATGCTCAATACCAGGCAGTTTTTTAATAAATCTTCCGCCAGAAGCAATAATTAGTGCGTCATTTTCATAAGTGCCAATTGGTGTTAGTACCGATCTACCTTGATTTTCCAGGCCTGTCACCTCACTAACAATGTGCACAACATTCATTCGCTTGAAAAAACTATCAAGCGGAATAACAATATCTTTTTTGCTTGCAGCACCTGAAGGTACCCAAATTAAACTAGGCATATAAACCAATTCTGCTTTGGGTGAAATCAGTGTAATTTCAGCTGATTTATCTTTCTTTCGGATCGTTCTAACAGCAGTTAAACCTGCAAAACCAGATCCAATAATGGTAATTTTCTTCATTTTTAAAAAACCTCTAAGTTATTAGGCATCATTGTGCCCATATTGGCGATAGAGCCAAACTGCTCCATTGAAAAATTCTCATTCACACTCTGTTCCTTATTTATTGTGACAAAAATGGCCGTTGTCTGGCTCTTCGACACTTCTGGCTATATTTTCTACAAACGCTTGCAATTCATCAAAATCAAGCACAGTTAAAATACGCGTAACAATCTCGGGTGAAACTCTCAATGTGCACATTGAGCCATCTTTGAGTTTCACCTCCATTCCAGCTGCATTCATGATTAAGCCATCATCACCCTGCTCTAGTATTTGCTCCAGCTCATCTTGCAAGTCATCGTACAAATCCTGCAAGTCGCCCAATATGGCGTCGCTCGTATCATCAGAAATAGAAACTATTTCACCTTGTACAGAACCAAAACCTTCATCATCTTCACATTCAAACGCTATTTTCGCTTTTGTTAAATGGTCTTTGAATTTGCCCGATAGTGATGAATCGAAAAATATATAATCTAACATTGTTTTATTTATTTTAATTTAAAGGATATTTTAATGCTAGATCAGAACGCTTTAGATACTTTATTTATTAACGCTAGAAGTCATAATGGCTGGCTAGATAAAAACATCACTGATGAGCAAATTCATCAAATCTATGAACTAATGAAATTTGGCCCAACGGCTGCTAATAATTGCCCAGCACGCATTACTTTTATAAAATCTGATGCAGCCAAACAAAAGCTAAAAACACACCTTGATGAAGGCAATGTGGACAAATCTATGGCAGCGCCAGTAATAGCAATTATCAGCTATGACACAGAATTTTATGAAAAACTCCCATTCTTATTTCCTCATACTGACGCCAAAAGTTGGTATGCTGGAAGCCCTGCAAAAATTAAGTTAGCAGGCGAGATGAACGCCACATTACAAGGCGCCTACTTTATGCTGGCAGCCCGTTCAGTTGGTTTAGATTGCGGCCCAATGGGTGGCTTTAATAACGAAACACTTAATCAAGAATTTTTTCCAGATGGAAAAACTAAATCAATTTTCATTTGTGCACTGGGTTATGGCGATATTAACAAGATCCATCCGCGCGGCCCGCGCCTAAGCTTTAATGAAGCTTGTGAAATTGTCTAACTATTTGCTCTAATACCTAAAAGGCCAATCTAAAACTTTAACACCTTTACTGGTCTTTTTTCTGCTGCTCATCCCTTGGTGGACAGCCATTATGTAGCAACCACTGATCCTCATGACCAATTGCCTTAGCAAAAGCTGGAATTTCACAATCTTTGACTGTCTTTTCTTTAGTCACCTCTTGATCTTGAGTGTTATTACTCAGACCAAATACAGCAAATGCGCCTAGTGCAATCAGTGTCCATGAAATGGCAAATAAAATTCTAATCCCTTTCATTTTGTAACTCCTTGTTAGTTATAACAATATTGGAATTTTTAATAATCAAACTCCATTTGTTCAAATACCCATTGTGCATTTTTTCCAGCAATTGACTCATGGCCACTTAAGAAGTGAAACGCTGATTGGTCTATTTTGCTAGCTTGCATCATGTCGCCATCTTGCTCTAGAATTTTGGAAATTTCAGTATTTAAAAATATCAAATATCTTTGAGTATTTTTAGTGGCAGTAGTTAAATCAGACACATGACCATGACCCGGAACAATATGATCAGGCTTAAAGCTAGCCATTTTTTCAAATACATCGACCCAACTTTGAGAATTTCTGGCAGGACCGACACCTAACATCCTGTCATTAAAAACAACATCACCTGTAAACATAGTTTTTGTACTAGGCATCCAAACAACAATGTCGCCAACAGTGTGCGCTGCACCAAAATGATAAAGCTCTAATTTAACACCACCTAGTTCAATATCTTTTTGAGTATCAAAAGTTTCCGTTGCAAGCACTGGATTTGTGCCATTCAAGCTTTCTCCAATCAGGCCACCAAGTCTTGTCATGTGATAATCTGTTCTGGCTTTTTGGTCAGTTTGAGTTTTTGCTGAAGAAATAATCCTAGCGCCTAATTTATTAAAATAATCATTTCCCAACCAGCGGTGATCTTGCCCGCCTGTATTAATAACAATCTTAATAGGCTTTTCTGTTAACGATTCAACCGTCTCATGGAGTTGCTTAGCGCCCAAATAACTAGCACCCGAATCTATTAACACTACACCTTCATTGGTAATAATAACGCCATGCGTTGAGTTATTACCCAAATTGCTTGGCGACCTTTGAGTAGTTTCGCCCACTAAGGCATAAACATTATTTGCAATTTTTTGCACTTCCAATGGAGACTGTGCCATTGCCATATTAGTAAAAAGAATTAACAATAAGCCTATTTTTTTCATACCAAACCCCTACTTATTTCCAAAAATTAAAAAACTAATCATATCAAAAAATGTCAAATAAAATAATGCCAGAATCGATAAGCTAAAAATCAGTTTTTGTACTGTATTTAACTGTTGAATCGATTCCCTACCACGAGACAAATCACAAGACTCTCCCGGGCAATATTTAGCATCTTCTTTGTGAAAAACATTATAGACTTTACAGCCTACACAAATGCCAAATACTGCCTCAAAAAATAACAACCCCAGACATAGTGCACATGTCAAAATATTAATTGGGCCACGAATATCATTGAGCACCACCAAATAAAACATAATTACTGCCAAAGAAAAGCCAAATGCCCAGGCCCAGCGTTTTTGTGGCGCACCCACATATTCAGGCTTCTGGTTATTGACTATCCACCTACCAAGTATCATGGATGGAGCATATTTAGGATTTAGAAAAATTCTAATAAAAAAATCAAATAAAAAAACTGACACCATGAGCTTGGTTGGTTCATTATTACCTGTTAAAAAACCATTCATAAATGCCATAAAAGCAAAGAAAAATACAATGCCAGCTGCCGCTCTAACCTCTCTTTCATTAAAGACTAAAACATCGTAACCTTCGACTCGCTCCCCAAATGTAGCCATATTATTAACCAACTAATTTAATAAAATTGATTGTACACACTTTATAGAGAGTCATTTTTTTTTAAACCACTTGCCCCGCCGCCCAACCGGATGACCATGCCCACTGAAAATTGTAACCTCCCAACCAGCCAGTCACATCAACTGTTTCACCAATAAAATAAAGCCCTGGCTGTCTATTGGATTCCATAGTTTTAGAAGATAGCTCATTGGTATCTACACCGCCAGTACAAACCTCAGCAGTGCGCATGCCTTCTGTACCACTTGGTGTAAGCACCCAATGATTCAATGTTTCAGAAAAATCTCTTAAATCAGATTGTTTAATCTCACCTAGTGTCTTTTCAGATAAATCAACTGAGGTTAGTACTTGAGAAAATCGATGAGCCAAGCGCTTGGAAAAATGCTCGCTTAAAATATTTTTAAGTGTTACTGTTCCTCGATTTTGCTGTGCAGATAGCAACAGCTCCAGTGCATCAACTTCTGGCAATAAATTAACAATAATTTGATCACCCTTATTCCAATAAGAGGAAATTTGCAAAGTAACAGGGCCGCTGATTCCTCGGTGGGTAATTAGCGCCATTTCTTTAAAACTTTGTGCATTACATTCTATAGTTACTTCTAGTGACAAGCCCGATAAATCTTTAAAATATCGATCAATATCCGCTTGTGAAAAAGTAAAAGGAACTAATGCTGGTTTGAAAGCAATCGATTTATGCCTAAATTGTTTAGCCACTTGCAGGCCAAAATCGGTTGCACCCATTTTAGGGATACTAGGGCCACCCGTAGCAATCACTAGAGAATCAGACCGGTATTGGGCCTTATTGGTATTCAACTGATAGCCATTCTCCGCCTTAATATCGTGAATTTCGGCATTCAACTCGATATCGATACCTTGACATTCGTTCATTAACATATCAAGTACAGCGCCAGATTTTTGATCACAAAACAACTGGCCCAAAGTCTTTTCACTCCAACTCAATTGGTATGATTCAAGTAGCGCAATAAAGTCCCACTGTGTATAGCGCTTTAAAGCAGATTTGCAAAAATGGGGATTGTTTGAAATGTAAGCTTCTGGCTCAATAAATAGATTGGTAAAGTTGCAGCGGCCACCACCAGAAATTAGAATTTTTTTACCTGTTTTATTAGCTTTATCAATCACCAAAACTTTGCGTCCACGTTTAAATGCTTGTGCGCCACACATTAGCCCTGCTGCACCAGCACCAATAATAATAACGTCGTATTGCTTCAAAGTAGCGTATTGATTGTTTTAATAATAGCGGGAGCATCCCACTCTAGTGCACCTCGATAAGCATAGCGAATAATGCCATTTTTATCTAATAAAAAATTAGATGGATAAGCGTACACACCCCAATCCCTTACTGCTACACCAGAACTATCTAGTAAGATTGGCAAATCAAACTTTACTTTCTCCATAAAAGTTTCAATTTGCTGTTGTGATTCGCCCACATTAATGGTGATAATTTGAAATTCTTTCTGACCTAGTTTATTACCCAATCTAACCAAAGATGGAATTTCTTTAACGCATGGCTTGCACCAACTAGCCCAAAAATTTAATAAGATCACCTTATTTTTAAATTGTTCAAGATTAACCTTTTCACCTGTCAAACTGTTTAGTGACAATGCAATAGACTGCTTTTGGGTATAAGGTTTTAATATTGGCTCACTAAATGAAAACCCTGTTGATTCTTTAATATTTTGCTTAGGTTTTAGTGGCTTTTCTGGGCTGACAGTCAGTAGTAAATTAACTGCTAGTTGATAGGTATTATGCAAATCATCTTTTGCCTGCAGGCTTAATTTAGATAAGTCCTTTTCATTGCGCATATGGAATCCACCATTAACCCCTTTGAGTCGATGAATAAAAACAGCACTGCCGCCTTTTTTCAGCACATCGGCAATTTCCTCTGCTCGAAAGTACTTGGTGCCATATTGAGATAACACTAAATACACAGGCAGATTGCTAGCTTTAGCAATATCTACATAATCAGCCTCATCTCCTAATTTTGGCTTGCCAGCAATTAAATGAGGTGAGTGAAAGATGTGTCCTTTTAAATAATTGGAACTAGGGTTTTTCAATTGCCATTGATTTGCCACTTTAAGAGCAAGTTGTGCACCTCGGCCAGAGGCAATAAAAAACACCTGTTTAAAACCCTTATCTTTTGAATAATCAACCAGCTCTAGCAAATCACTAACGCTAAATTTATCAATACTGCTGCGATGCGGGGAGATCATATAGCTCGAATGCAAATCCACAGCCCAGAGTGTCTGATCTTCAAAAGCTAACTGTTGAGCGGTAGAAACATAACCCTTACCTAGTCCGCGCTCAGAAGGAAGATACAAATACAAAATATCACCCTGCGCTGGATAAGTATCAACACTAACTGACTCTCCAGAACTAAGCTCTAACTCAAACTTATCACCTGCATAAGTGAATGCTGAAAACACCATCCATATCAATCCAAACCATTTCATCAGGCGTTATACATGTCCAAAATATAATACAAAATAACACCTTCAGACGAGCGTGATGGCCCTAATACTTTAGCGGCATATAAGTTATTGTCTGGATCAGACTGATTCATGGCTGTTTGCAAATCTTGCACAACTTCCACATTATTAGCCGGGACACGCTCGCGCTTTACACGTGGAATACGCACAATAGCGTACTGTTCAGTTACAACTTTAACGCTTGGATGTGGATCTAAAGAGTAACCATTAACCATTAGTCTAAATTTACTACAATTAACAGTTTAAAAACTAAATTCATCTATGGCAATACTTTTTTAAAAGGTTTAACAACAACATTTTCATACGCACCAGAGGCTACATAAGGATCTGCATCTGCCCAAGATTGTGCCTGCTCAAGCGAATCAAACTCTGCCACTACTAATGAGCCAGTAAACCCTGCCTCACCCGGCTCGTTATTATCGATTGCCGGATGAGGGCCTGCCAATATTAGACGTCCTTCGTTTTTTAAAACATTTAAACGCTCAATATGCGCCGAACGTACCGACATTCTCTTTTCTAGCGAGCTCTCAACATCCTGAGAAATAATAGCATACAACATAAAAACTCCTAAAGATCTAACACGTCTTGCATAGAGTACAATCCTGCAGGTTTTTTCTCTAACCAGGCGGCTGAACGAACTGCACCATTGGCAAACGTCATTCTTGAAGAAGCCTTATGAGTAATTTCTACACGCTCACCCTCCATAAAAAAGCTTACCGTATGCTCGCCCACAACATCACCACCGCGAATGGTTGAAAAGCCAATAGTTTGACGGTCACGCGGCTCTTCAATGCCTTCACGACCATAAATTGCACATTGAGATAGATCCCTGCCCAAAGCATTAGCGACCACCTCGCCCATCTTGAGCGCCGTGCCAGAAGGTGCATCTACTTTATAACGATGATGAGCCTCAACAATTTCAATATCAGATTCTTCGCCAATAACTTTGGCCGCCATATCTAGCAACTTAAGCGATAAGTTAACACCTACACTCATATTGGGTGCAAACACAACAGAGATCTCTTTAGCGGCACTGTTAATTGCTTCCAGCCCCGCATCATCAAAACCTGTTGTACCAATAACAATAGATTTTCCTGCTTTCCTGCAAATCTCTAAATACTCTAGTGTTGCCTCAGGGCGTGTGAAATCGATCAAAACGTCAAACTGACTGAGTGCTAAATTTAAATCATCACCCTTGTCCAGGCTAACACCTAACGTCGCTTTATCTGACTGGTTAATAGATTCAATAATTGTTTGACCCATACGCCCCGAGGCGCCCACTACTGCAATTTTTATCATACTCTTACTCTATCCAATTAAAAGTTAGGCTTTGGCTATTCAGATCTTACTCTTAAATAAACAGGGTATTTATATTTACCCTTTTTAGTGAAGCCATAATATTTAAACGTAATTTTACTACCAATATCAGGCGGATTAGATCTGTCTTTATCTTTAAATCCAGAGCCAATTCTAAGCAATTTTCCCGCTTCAGTTTGGCAGAGAACGGAGCCCATTTTTCCTAAATATTTACCTTTGCCCGGTAAAATTTCTAACACTACACATTCAGTATCAAAATGCTTCTTCACCTTAAGTGCCGATGAAAGCCGGCCAGTTTCATACAAAACATCAGGGTTTCGCACTACAACACCTTCGCCTTTATGGCTAGTTACCTCTGTTAGAAAATTTTCCAATTGTTGCTTACTTTGTACTGGTGTTTGCTTAAGCACTTTAAGATGTGGCACAGAATTGCTCTGCAAATAATCATTTAAAACAAACAATCTTTCTAGCAATCCACCTGACTGGTCAGGCACTTCAAAAATATTGTGCGTTATTAGCTTCCAACGATTGTCAGAATTTTTAGATCGTACAATTGAGCTGATATTTTCAAAATCACCGCGCTTCGTCCAAAGCTCGCCGTCAACTGCAAAGGGTGGATAATTTTTAACAAACCATTTAGGTGGATTTAGTTTTTTCCCACCTCGAGTAAGTAATTCTTGACCATCCCAAAACCCTCGAATGCCGTCAAGTTTTTCACTCATCACCCAACCAACAACCTCTTTAGAGTTGTCATAAGTTTTGAGTAAAAATAAATCCGGCTTGTTGGCAAAACTTGTTGCAGACAACGACCATGCAATAATTAATATTATCAACCTATTAATTATTGCAAATTTCATTACAGCAGTTGATCTTCTAAAAAACCATTTTTCTTAGTAATATTGTCAATATCCTTTAGGGCTTTTAGCATATCGCCCATCTTATGAATTGGGATCATATTAGGACCATCACTAAGTGCATTTTCAGGATCTGGGTGAGTCTCCATGAAAAACCCTGATACACCAACAGCAGCGGCAGCTCTGGCCAACACTGGCACCATCTCTCTTTGACCGCCAGAAGTTAAACCATTACCGCCAGGCTGTTGCACCGAATGCGTGGCGTCAAATACAACAGGCTGACCTGTTGAGCGCATGGTTGATAAGCCACGCATGTCAGAAATTAAGGTGTTATAACCAAACGAGGTGCCTCGATCACAAATGGTGATTTGCTGATTTCCTGTTTCAAAAGCCTTATCAACAACATTTTGCATATCCCATGGCGCCTGAAACTGGCCCTTTTTAATATTAACCGGAATACCTTGCTTACATACATTTTGAATAAAGTTAGTTTGGCGCACTAAAAAAGCTGGTGTTTGCATCATATCAACCACTGATGCTACCTCGTCAAGTGGTGTATCCTCATGTACATCAGTTAGCACTGGAACACCAATTTCATCTTTAACTTTTTGCAATATACGCAACCCCTCTTCGATACCCAAACCCCTAAAGCTACCTGTACTAGAACGGTTAGCTTTATCATAAGAAGATTTATAAATAAAATTAATACCCAACTCATCGGTAATTTTTTTCAAAGTCTCGGCACTCTGCATAGCTAAAGCTTCGGACTCAATCACACAGGGACCAGAAATTAAGAAAAAAGGCTGATCGATGCCAACTTCAAAATCTAGTAGTTTCATTGTTTTTTTCCAGGGTTAATAATTGATAAGGTTAATTATAAGCCAAACAATTCATTAAAATATTGATTCATGACAAATACACCCGATATCCTAAAAAAGATCGTTGCTCGAAAGGAGCAGGAAGTTAAAGATGCTACCAAGTTAATTCCATATGACAAAATGATGGAAATTGCTTATGAAGACAGAAATACACGTGATTTTTATCAGGCACTAAAAGATAAGGCAGATCTTAAGCAAAATGCCATTATCGCTGAAATTAAAAAAGCGTCTCCTTCCAAAGGTGTTTTACGAGAAGATTTCAACCCCGCCGATATTGCTAAAAGCTATGCAAAACACGGTGCCGCTTGTTTATCAGTGCTAACTGATAAAGATTTTTTCCAAGGAGATGATAAATACGTTGCTGACGTTAGATCAGTTGTAACCCTGCCAGTATTGCGTAAAGAGTTTATTATTGAACCTTATCAAGTATTTCAATCTAGAGCGCTAGGGGCTGATTGCATCTTATTAATCGCTGCTTGTTTAGAAGATCAAAGAATGGAAGATTTGTCTATGTTGGCTATTTCTTGCCATATGGACGTTTTAGTCGAGGTGCATAATCTTGAAGAGTTAAAACGTGTACAGCAACTTCGCTTACCAATGATCGGCATTAACAATCGCAATTTAAGAACCTTTGACGTTACCCTGCAAACAACAATCGATTTACTAGATGAAATTGACGATGACACGCTGGTTATTACCGAAAGCGGTATTTTAGGTGCACAGGATGTTAAGTTAATGAAAGAGCACAATATTCATTCTTTTTTAGTTGGAGAAGCATTCATGCGACAAGACAATCCAGGGCAAGCACTAGAGGAAATTTTCTCATGAATACAACCGTTAGATGGATTGATGGCATGATGATGGTAGGCGAGTCAGCCAGTGGGCATGCTATTGTTATGGATGGCCCTGAAGAGTTAGGCGGAAAAAATCTAGGCGTTCGACCAATGGAAATGTTACTGCTTGGCATGGGCGGCTGCACCACAGTTGATGTGGTTTCTACACTTAAGAAAATGCGTGAAGAAGTGCGCGATTGTCGTGTGGAAATATCAGCTGAACGTGCTGACGAACACCCTAAAGTCTTTACCAGTATTCACCTGCATTTTATTGTTGAAGGTGAAAATCTAAACGAGAAAAAAATAGCTAAAGCAGTCAGCTTGTCTGCAGATAAATACTGCTCTGCCTCTATCATGCTTGGAAAAATGGCCACCATTACTCACGACTTCACTATCCATGCATAACCATTGGGGTTGGCTCGGCACACTTACCGGCATTACTGGCGGACTCATGGTGGCACTTAATTTTGAATACTCCAAATTTGGCTATATTTTTTTTATGGTATCAGCTATTAGCTGGGTTATTCAGGGTGCAAAAAATAATGACAAATCTTTAGTGTTGCTAAATACTGTTTTTGTTTGTGTCAATACACTAGGTCTTTATCGTTGGTTCTCATAAAGATTTCAACTCGTATTATTGCTCTTTTTGTTTTAGCCATCTGCACAGTTACGATGGCTGATGAACATCGATTACCGGCTGACGAAATATCCGAAAAAGTTGAGTCTCTAGACACAGAAATTTTAGATCTTGAAGTAAGCTACGAAATGGGTATTGATGTCTTTAGTATTGAAGTTGAAGCAAACGATCTTAATAACCAACTTTTATATCATGAATATCAACTAGGTACACCAAAAGGGAATGATGAAAAGTGGAAC
>ERZ1046740.1870-NODE-1870-length-14262-cov-4.471176_pt1 | contig 14262 bp, 6 predicted proteins | sample MGYA00383093_ERZ1046740 | MGnify/ENA primary metagenome ERZ1046740 (study PRJEB29581, sample SAMEA5548363) | metagenome | biome: marine; feature: coastal; material: water | depth 25 m | study: Short-term variability in the microbial, nano- and picoplankton... | reverse complement strand
CAAACGTGATCGATCGAGCCCGTATCGTGCTTGTTGAATCAACCGATAGTGCACTGGAGCTTATCAACCAGTACGCACCTGAGCATTTGATCATCCAAACCCATCACGCAGAAATCCTCGCCGAACAGATTCAACATGCAGGATCCGTATTCATCGGACAATGGACACCGGAGTCTTTAGGCGACTATGCTTCCGGCACGAATCATACGCTTCCAACCAATGGGGCTGCGCGTGCTTTTTCTGGTGTGTCGCTGGATTCGTTTGTGCGCAAGATCACCTTTCAGCGGTCCACGGCCGAAGGGCTCCTTGCGCTCGGACCAAAAGTCATCACGATGGCGCAAGCTGAAGAGCTTGACGGACACGCGCGTGCCGTTGAACACCGCCTCGCCGACGTGAAAGGCTCATCTGTGACACGGTCTGCTTACATCCGCCGTGCTACGAAAGAGACGAATATCGCCATTCAAATTGACTTGGACGGAAAAGGGCGACCCGATTGCCGCACGGGCCTAGAGTTTTTTGACCACATGCTGGATCAGATCGCACGACACTCGGGAATGGATCTGTCCGTCCGATGTGATGGTGACCTGCAAGTCGATGAGCACCACACGATTGAGGATACGGCCATCGCGCTAGGAAATGCCTTCAACCAGGCTCTTGGGGACAAGCGGGGTATAGGTCGATATGGATTCGATGCCCCCATGGACGATGCTCTTGCACGCGTTGCACTCGATCTGTCCGGCCGCAATTGGTTGGTTTGGGATGTAGAGTTAACACGAGAAATGATCGGAGACGTCCCCTCTGAGATGTTTAGCCACTTTTTCAAATCGTTCTGCGATGGAGCAGGTGCCAACCTGAATATTCAGGCTGCTGGAGATAACGAGCATCACGTGGTTGAGTCCATCTTTAAAGCATTCGCTCGGGCCCTCGGCATGGCGATCGCTCGAACAGGCGATCCGAACGTTCTCCCCTCAACCAAAGGCACCCTTTAAACAGCTTCTCACACCATGTCCATTGCCATTCTCAAATACAATGCGGGTAACGTGCAGTCGGTGCAGTTCGCACTGCACCGATTGGGAGCAGAAGCCATTCTGACGAATGACCTGGCGGCGCTTCGCGCCGCCAGCCACATCATCATTCCGGGTGTGGGCGAAGCGGGATCAGCCATGGCCTATTTCAAAGACCACGGTCTGGACACCTTCATCCCGACGCTGACTCAGCCCGTGTTAGGTATTTGCCTTGGACTCCAAATCATGTGTAGCCACTCAGAAGAGGCCAATACGCCCTGCTTGGGCATATTCCCCAACACAGTCCGACTCTTCAAGGGCCCGCTAAAAGTCCCTCAGATTGGATGGAATACGGTACACCACGAAGGATCGGGTCTTTTCAAGGGCATTCATGAAAACAGCTACATGTATTTCGTTCACTCCTTTTACGCCGACATCAGCGAGCACACCACGGCCCAAACGCAGTATATGGGTGAGTTTTCAGCTGCTGTGGTCCGAGATAATTTTGCGGCAGTGCAGTTTCATCCGGAGAAAAGCGCCACGGCTGGTGAGCAGCTGCTAGCCAATTTCTTGAAGAGCTAACCTCCTGAACAGCTCATACGGACCTTGGGAGCCGCAAATACCCGGTGTGGTCTTCAACAGAGACTGAAACTGGGGCCAACAAAAAAGGTACATTACCCGAACTCTATTTAGGTGTGGTGATGCGATCTACGATTCTGCTTTGTCTTTTTCTGTGCTGCTCGACCTCGGCAGCACAATCGTTTGATGACCTTCTGAACTCCATCCAAAATGCGTCCTCCTCCGAGCATCAGACTCTAGTAAACGACTTTCTCGCAGCAAACCCAACGTCACCTATTTTTTCGCCCGATTCGCAGGCTGTTTTTATCTACTCCGGACAGGCTTCCTCCGTTGGCGTTGCAGGCGATTTCAATGGATGGAATCCATCCAATACCCCACTCACCGCTCTGGGGGGATCTAGTCTCTGGTATGTGCAAGCCAAATTTGAATCGGATGCTCGATTCGATTACAAGATTGTCGTCAATGGCTCCCAGTGGATTTTAGATCCTAGAAATGCTTCACAGGTGGTTGGCGGTTTTGGCCCCAACTCGGAATTGTCTATGCCTGACTACGTGCACCCTGAAGAGATCACGCCTCGATCAGGTATTCAAATGGGTACACGCACATCGAGCACCTTCGAAAGTGCCGTTATGGGCAATTCCCGATCGCTTGAGATGTACACGCCCCCCGGTTATGACCCGCTTCGTTCCGCACCCTATCCATTTATCCTATATCACGATGGGTCGGATTACCTTCGGCTTGCGGCCATCACGACGACTCTCGACAATCTCATTTCAGACGGGCTTATCCAACCCATTATCGCCACTTTTTTGAATCCTGTTGATCGAGAAAAAGAGTATGCGACCACTCAAACAGCACCGTTTACCGAAATGGTGGTTTCAGAACTCATTCCTTGGATTGAATCCAACTACCACATTTCTCCCAACGCAGAAGAGCGAGCTGTAACGGGGCCTTCTTATGGCGGGCTCATCACTACACGTCAGTGTTTTGAACACCCCGAAATTTTCGGCCTGTGTGGACCGTACTCCCCATCATACTGGGTCTATAATGGTGCGCTACCCACCTTGATTTCGAACTCAGCGACGAAACCTATCAAGTGGTATTTGGATTGGGGTACGTATGAAGGGTCCATATCTGTTACGGGGCCTTCCTTTCGGCAAGTCCTCGAAGAAAAAGGGTATGAGCACTCATGGAATGAATGGCACGAAGGTCATTCATGGGGCTCCTGGCGAGCGCATCAAGACGAAATGTTGCAATACTTCTTCCCAGGCCCAAACGCGACGTCCAGATCATCGCTTGATCTCCCCTTTGAAGTCAAGATGGCGGTCAATTATCCCAACCCGTTCAGCCAGACTACTCGTTTCCCCATTGACTTGTCTGAACCCGACCTTGTGACCTTGACCGTATTTGACTCGCTGGGCCGATTGGTTTCACGACCTATCGAAAAAGTAATGACAGCGGGCAAACACGAATTATCGTTTGAATCTGGCATCCTATCCTCAGGACCTTACCTGTATCGTGTCCAAGTTGGCAATCAGGTAGCAGATGGAGTGTTCACGATTTTGAGATAATCTTTCTTTTTGACGCTGTCTTCTTTGAATGATACCTAGGATAACTGTAGTTTTTGTGCTGGTCGGCTCGCGGCGGTCATTTCTAACGAAGTGAAAGCACTCCTAAGGAGGGGTGGCAGAGCCTGGCTGAATGCACTGGTCTTGAAAACCAGCATACGTTTACGCGTATCGTGGGTTCGAATCCCACCCCCTCCGCGATAGAAAGCCCCGCTCACGAACGAAGTGAGTGGGGTTTTTTATTTATAGATGAAAAGGGTCGTTAGAACAACGATTTTTTCTTTAGCTCAAAAGATGCTGCATTACCGGCAAATGCAGAAAATATGCCCAACCCCCCTTGAATATTAGTAAGGGGCTCATTCAAGTCTCGGGAGTCTTGTTCTCTGTTCTCGTAAAGGTTTACGTATTCATCATTGATCTTGAATACTTGAATGCTATACGTACCAAATACATCGAGTAGGCGCAGCGGTATTTCAAAGAAATCATCATTTGTCGGTTCAAGGACCAATTCCAATCCTGCGAATCGTGCCTGAATGTTTTCAGGCAACACATACTGAGGATTAGTAGATGCAGGAGTACTGACCGAAACGAAATATGCTTGACCTTCAGGATTGTCCCAAACTATTCGGACCAAGTTGTTCGGATCTCGAAAAAACTCTATCAACGCGAAAGGGTCCTCATCAAAGTCCGGCACATACAGAATGGACTGAGACATCAACGTACCCATTGGTGGTGATGGAACGGTCGTTTCAGCCACTAATTGCTGATCCTCATATTCAATATTGAGCTCAAAAACATCCTCTGGATTCACCGTGAGGTCATCTGATTGGTACTCATACCTACCATCACTTCCGATGGCTGTTAAAGGATAGATTTGACCGTTTTTAAGTAGAGTCACTGAAGCAGAATTAACGGGTACAGCTACTGAATCGTCCGATGATAGAGAGATTGTCTTAGTTAATCTGATGTCATCACCTGGCTTTACCGCGTATAAAAAAGCCTCCACAACGAGCAGGTCGTTTTCTGTAGTCAACGGATCAGAATCGCACGCACTAACAAGTAGAAGTGCCACTAATAAGGGAAAAATGGATCGCATGGAAATGAAGTATTTTAAATTGAGTTGTCTGGACAAAGCCTAAAAATCCACACGCAGGGAGAGATTGGGGGTTATTCCTAGAAAAGTGTAGTCGGTGGTGACCAATGGTGTCTCTGACAGATCAAACTCTTGATACCACACATTGGACCGGTTGTACACGTTGAACAAGGAAAATCCGATATCCACGTTCGATTTTTCACCTTCAAGAAGTAGATGGGCGGATAGGTCGAGACGGTGATAAGCTGGAAGGCGATACGCGTTCTTTTCTCCTACATGGATGAAACTCTGTTCGGTACCATCGAGAAGGGTCAAGAAATACTGAGACTCAGGCGCCGTGTATGGCTTACCAGACCCGAACGTCCATGTCGAGGCCAAATTCACCTTTCCGAATCGCCAACTATTTACCAGCTTTATTTCATGTCGCTGGTCGTGGAGGGGTGGAAATGGCTCACCATCATTCAATTCGGGGAAGGTGTGTGCCACATTTGCTAGGGTGTAGCTGATCCACCCGGTATGACGACCGGTTTTGTTTTGAAGTAGAATCTCTAGGCCTTTAGCAATTCCATCTCCCGTGAAAAATAGCTCATCAGCCTCGCCTGATACCGTTGTCAGAGGACCTCTTCCAGTTGTCCCCTGATATCGCAGGGAGAATTCAGTGAGGTCCGAAGTATCCTTTTTATATGCCTCAACATCGAGAAGCCAGTCTCTGGTTTCGAATGAAGCCCCAACGATGTAGTGTTCAGATGAATTCACGCTAACGGTATTCCCATCAGCAATTAGCCAAAAATCACGTGCACCTTCGGTCACGTTTTCATTGACCACACGAGCAACAAACTGGTTAAATCTGCCCCAAGAGCTTTTTAGTGTTACAAGGGATGAGAGGTCGTAGGAAAGGGATAGCCTAGGTTCCAAAAAGCGTTGTTGGGTCGCATCATAATAGATACCCCGCAAGCCAGAGGATACCTTTAGTGAGGGTACAGGATTCCAACTATTCTGCACATAAACGGCCGTTTGAAGCGCGTTCTGGTCTCGGTCTAGAATGGTAAGGAAGTCGTCACGAACCAGGTTATATGAGACATTTGAATGAGTTACATGAAATCCAAAATCTAATTTGCTCTGTTGAGAGAGTTGCCACTCATTGTCCATCCTCAGGGAAATATCATTGACTCTATTCGATTCATCCGTACCGAAGTTTCTCGCAAACGATACTGAATCGGTGCTCGAGTCGATTCTCTCGATATCTGTTTGCCGGGAGTAGTCCGAAAAATACCTAGAGAATGCGCCCTGGATATTGGAAAACAACCGCGGAGACCATTGTCGATACCATGTCGATGAAATGCCAATATTGCCCCAATTCGTTAAATCCGTGATGTCGTTGGTCACGGATCCGACGTTTGTTGTCGCGGTCGTTGGTGTACGAGTCTGACTGTTGGATTTGTCGAGATCATCCTGACCACTATAGAAGCTGATTGAGAGGGCATCTCTATCTGTGGGCCTGTAGGAAAGCTTGGCGTTGAGGTCGTAAAAGTAAAAATCAGGCTGCACAACGCTCCTATTGAGCCCAGCAGCTCCCCTCCTGAGTGCACCACCTCCTCGACTTCCGCCGCCGACACCTTCAGTCGTTATATCGTCCCCTGTCAACGTTTCATAGATATTGTTGTAGAGGCCAGAGCGCAGAATGTCTGTAAATGATCGGCGACCGGATACCAAGAACGAGCCCTTGCCTCCCATTGGAATTTGCACGACGGCGTTAGCGCTCAACATATTTATGCCGATTCCTGTCCGAATTTTGTTCACATCTCCTGTTTTCCCTGCCAAATCCACAACGCTGGACGTTCTTCCACCATATTTAGCTGGGAATCCTCCCTTAAAGACCTGGACGTCTTTAATAGCATCCGCATTGAACGCACTGAAGAATCCAAAGAAGTGATCTACGTGATAGACGGTCATTCCGTCTAACAGAACTAGATTCTGATCTGGCGTACCACCTCGCACGAAGAGCCCGGAGGATCCTTCGTTGGTCCCCGAGATCCCGGGCAACAGCTGCAACGAGCGAAATATGTCTACATCTCCAATACTCGGAAGAACAGCCAAGTCTTTCGGTGATATGGTGATGTGTCCAGCCTTCTCAGAGGTTTTCATCATTGAATAGCTGTCAGCTACGACAACAACCTCGTTGAGATCTGTAGATATGGGATCCAGCTCGATGATGAGAGGGCCCAATACCTCGTTAGTATTGACCGGGACATCTTTCGTTTGAAACCCCAGGAAGGAAACTCTCAGTACCTGCTCGCCGGACGGAACGTCGAGGAGCACAAACCTTCCATCGATATTTGTCGCGGCTCCAATCGTTGATTGAAGAACCAAGACATGGGCGTACGGAAGAGTTTCACCGGAGTCCGACTCTTTTACGATTCCAGAAATCGTAACCGTTTCCTGGGCAAATGCCGATAAAGGCAGAAAAAAAAGAAAGGCGAAGAAAACTGGAACTCGAACAAGGCGATTTAGCATTGATTCAGGGTCAATTTGTTTTGGACAGTATCTACAGGAGGCAACGCCCACTATTGACGAATCAAGTGCCGCTCAAATTGTCCCGAATGTGTCACAATTGTGTCTCAATCCATCTGAGGTCCTTTCTATTGCTACTGAGATGCGGTGCTGGTGAACAATAGGGGCACAGCGGATCTCATTTCCAGTTGATGGGAGAGCTGCTTGCCATAATTGCCGAGTGATTCATCCCGGTCATTAAATTATTTAGGATCAACATGCGGATTTCTCACTTTAGACATCACTTTGGGGACATCTAGCTGTATTGAAGTACCTTTCCCTCACCGAAGATGATTAAACCTCTCGACGTACCAGCAAGGAGATCCTCATGAATCGTGTATTGACATTCATATGTGCATTCGCACTTTTCGGCTGCTCTAGTCCAGAACCAGATCTCATTGATTCTGCGCAACCGAACTTGCTGTTCATCATCACAGACGATCAACGATTTGATATGATGGGCGTCGTTAATCCAATGCTCGAGACGCCAAACATGGATCGATTGGCCACGGATGGCGTCCGGTTTGAAAACGCCTTCGTGACCACTCCGATCTGCGCAGCCAGCCGAGCAAGTTTTCTCACTGGTCTTGTTGAGCGCACGCATCAGTACACGTTTGGCACCGCCCCGCTAGCCACCCGATTCACAGACGCCAGTTATCCCACACTACTTCGCGAAGCAGGATATCACACCGGGATGATCGGAAAGTTTGGCGTCAATACAGAAATGAATGTGGTGTCGGACTCGCTCTTTGACGTGTTCGAACCGTTCGCCGCAGCACCGTACCTAAGAGAAGACACCGATGGCTCGATACGACACCTGACCGAAATCACTACGAATCGTGCCATCGATTACCTACGCGCCCGAGATGGGTCTGCTCCGTTCGCTCTGACGCTGAGCTTTAATGCTCCCCATGCCGATGATGGAGATGAGCGCCAGTTTATATGGCCTGAGAGCATGGACAAAAAGTATGCGGATATCACCATTTCAGATCCGCCACTTTCAGATCCGTCCTTTTACGAGGCCCAACCGGAGTTCTTAAAAGATGCATCGCTAAACCGGGTCCGCTGGTTCTGGCGTTTCGATACACCTGAAAAAGTACAAGGGATGACAAAAGGTCACCTTCGTATGATCAGCGGAGTTGACGCAGGAATCGGAAAAGTGATGAATGAACTGCAATCACTACAGATCGCGGACAACACGATCATCATTCTAATGGGAGACAATGGGTACTTCCTTGGTGAGCGCGGATATGCTGGAAAGTGGCTCCCCTATGAGTTGTCGATTCGCGTCCCCCTCATCATTTTTGATCCAAGGACCGATTCTACCCACCGAGGTACCACTCCCTCGGAGCCCGTTTTGAATATCGATATCGCACCCACCTTACTCCACTTGGCTGGTGTCGATATACCAGAGATCATGCAAGGGCGAAGCCTGGTGCCGTTAGTTCAAGGAAGGCGAATCTCTGATTGGAGAACGGACTTTTTCGTTGAGCACCTTTTCAATCACCCCCAGATTCCAAAACACGAAGGCGTGCGAGGAGAACGATTCAAGTATGCCCGTTACTTCGAGCAAAATCCCGTATACGAAGAGCTGTACGATCTGCAAAGCGATCCAATGGAGACCATAAATTTAGCTTCTAATCCGGAATACGCTTCCATTCTGAATGCGCTTCAGGCACGTACAAACGAACTTCAAACCGCTTATGGCGGGCCATTTACACCACGGCAGCCGTAAATTGATACCGACCTGATCCAAGTTCTATTTCTACTAATCCCGCTGGACTACCGGCCAGCATGTTTACCGTTTTCAATTCAGAAACGGACTTCCCGTCTACTTGCAAAGAGTCCGCGTTTGACGTCGGAATACGTACAACCGCTGTCGTGTTTACAGGGACTTCAATGTGAAGCGTGACTTTTCGGTTTTCTCGTTTCCACCTGCTGGAAATCGTCCCGCGAACGGACTCGTACTTCGCCTCGACCCAATCCAAATCTGTGGCCATAAATGGCGCAATGGAAAAGTGATCATACCCGCGTGCACGGCTTGAGGGTTCAATACCGCCGAGCGATTTAAAGAACCACTCGCTCACCATACCAAACATAGGATGGTTCTGTGAATAGACATTGTCACTTTGCGCCCAAGTTTCCCAAAGAGTCGTTGCACTGTTTTCCAACATGTGACCCCAACCCGGAAACTCTTTTTGATCAACCATGCGATAGGCAACATCGTTGTTTGATGTGGCAGACAGCATGTTCAGCAGGTATTTCGTTCCGAAAATACCTGTAGCCACATGCCCCTTGTGATCCAATGACACGGAGTCAACCATCCGCTGTATTGCAGCCCTTTTTTCAGAATCAGGTACCAGTCCCATATACAGCGCCGTTGATTGTGCTGCCTGGGTTGCGACTCCGAATCGCCCCGTGCCCTCTTCCAAAAAATGTTCTATGAATGCCGCCTTGATTCGGGCAGCGAGACGACTGTAGTGCGATACCTCTAATGGTTTGTTCAGTATCTCAGCAAACTCAGAAACCAATGTTGCTGCTTGGAAGAACTGAGCCGTTGCTATCAGTTCAATTGGTTTGGGATCTAGACTCTCATGATCTCCAATACACCGATCAATGATATAGTTCACGGATGATGCTTCGAGTAGATCAACCCAGATACGGGCGGCCTCAAAATGCTCTTCAATGATGCGAATATCGCCGTAGTATTGATACAGTTGTGCAACCAGCAGAGGATGCGCTAAACCCCATCCAATTGGTCCGGCACCTTCCGCATAATTTGCTGCGGCAATGCCTACGTACGGAGCAGTTTCGGTAAACCATCCATCCCCCACTCGAGCATCGCTGAAATCAGAAACCGCCTTCGCATAAAACGTAGCCATATCGTAGTTGTAAATGGCCATTTCACTGGAAGCCACAATGTCGCCTCCATATTGAAATTTCTCACGAGCAGGGCAATCAGATTGAACGCTGAAAAGATTACTTAGGAACGTCCAACGCACCATTTCTTGGATACGATTAAATCGTTCATTGGAGCATTCGAACGTACCAACGGAATCTACGTCGGTGTTGAGTCTTAGACCTTCAAGAGACGAGAGGTCCGGCTTTCCGGGAAACCCTGTGACTTCTACATATCGAAATCCATGGAAGGTGAACCGTGGAGAATATTCCTCAGGTCCTCCACCCCGAAGCGTGTATGTATTAGCCTGCCACGCAACTTCAGGGGCTCCAGGGCCACCTCTAGGTGTACCATCTTCTCGAAGGCCTTTAATCTGCCCCGTTACTGCTGTCATGGGATTGAGAGAGCCATCCTCATACAGAAGTTCTCCCAAACGCATCTGAACAGTAGAGCCTCTCGGACCCTCCACCTTCAGCCGAGCCCACCCAGCAAAATTTTGACCGAAGTCGAATACATAGACACCATCGCTAATCTCTGTCAAAGATTCGGCTTTCAGAGTTCTTGTAGCTCTAATAGGAGGAATCGGCATGGAGCGGCAGCGTTCCATGGTCTCAGATAACTCACTCACAGCCTTCCAATGCGAATCTTCAAAACCAGGAGCGTCCCAGCCTAACTGCTCCCGTCGGGCGTCATATGATTCTCCCAAATAAACACTGTTTCGAAGCAATGGCCCTTTCGAAACTAACCATGAGCCGTCAGATGCTACACGATCCTCGGATCCATCGGCATACTCGATAATCAATTCTGAAAGGAATCTCGGCCGCTCTACTGGAAGGTGCTCACGAATATTTATGCGACTCCACATTCTTAACGGAAGAGGATTGGCCCAACCATTTCCAAGCATGACTCCAAGCACATTTTCTCCTTCGCGCAATCGCTCGGTCAAATCATGACAAGTGTAAAAGACACGTTCGGAGGTACTCGTCCAGGCAGGATCCAAAACATGATCTGACAGATCTTCGCCATTCAGACGAAGATCATGATAGCCCAAGGCAGTGGCATAAAGCCGAGCTCGCTCAACGGGCTTATCAACTTGAAAACTTCGTCTAAACAGGGGTGCAGGATCATCCTGGTAGTGTCCTTCATCCACCTTGGGCAGTGGAGTTCCATCTGAAATCCACGATCCTGTCCAATCTGAGGGCTTCAGCAAACCCATTTCCCACCAAGAAATAACACTTGGAATGGACTTACGATCGTCACCATCCCAAACTTCTACCTGCCAATAGCATCTCTGACCACTAATGAGGGGCCTTCCTCCATATTCAATGTGCAGTTGGTCACCAGAAAACACTTTTTGAGTGTCCCATATGTCTGCCGAACCCATCGAAAGAAGTTCGTTGCTTGACGCCACTTGAATTCGGTACGCAGTCTGGATCTGATTTCGCGCATCATCAACCGCCTCGAGTTTCCAACTTAATCGAGGATGTGCATCATCTATTCCAAGTGGGTTTTCGAGAGACTCGCATCGCAGAACGACGGGAATTATGGGTGATTCATCGGCGCGTGCCCCTATCTCACTAGGAGCTACCGAAGCACCAACTCCAGCCACAATCGTCCCTTTCAGAAATTCTCTTCGTCGCATATAATTCCCACAGTTGTGCGTATTTATTTGATATTAGCGAATAGTCTGGTGGAAGCGGGGTCAGATGAGGTACTACAATCATGTAGCGAACGCTATCGAACGGTCGTTTGAGGATCGAATAGGAGGCGATGCACCCAACTCCTTGAACCGTACGCTGCATTCCAAGACACAACACCTACACAGAGCATCTACACATTACTCCTCTTCTGTTGCCAGACACCCACCATCATTTGTATAACATTTGTGTTCTGGATCCCCGCCCGAGAGCAGGAATGCCATGATATCCGCGACTTCTTGCTCGTTCAACCGGTTCAAAAGTCTTGCAGGCATGATGGACACGGGAGAATTTTCACGATCAACAATTGCGGACTTGAATACACGAATCTGTTGATCTGGGGCGTACGGATTTTGATTCAACATGACGGCCTCATCGTCCTCACTTACTATCCTTCCTATAACTGATTTTCCGTCTGTCGTTGTTAGAATAGTCGAGGTGTACTGATCCGAAATGGCGTCGCTCGGAGAGTTAATAGCCGCGATGATGTTTCCTCTCGAAAACCGGGTCCCAACTTGTGTAAGGTCCGGACCGATCGCGCCTCCAACACCCTTCATAACATGACAAGCCTGACACAGTGCGGCGGCATACATGCGTTGACCGACTTCGAAATTACGTGGCCGGCCTAACTCGTCTCCCATTAGTCTCCCAAGCTCCTGCCTATTCCAATTTCGACCTGGTCCCTCTGGCTGCGGTAGGTCAGCAAAACTCAGAGCCTGGACCGAATAGGAATCCGTTAGGTCTGCCAGTGCTTCCCGATCAGTTTGAGGCACTCTTTCCAGCGCGTCTGCTCGAATGTGTTCCAGAAAACCGACATAACTCTCACCACCACTCTTCCGAAGAGCGTCGTAGAACCACTGGAAATACACTTCTCGTTGAGACAGTGTCCACCCTGACTGTACAACCCTCAGACTCATCACGATATCGATTTCTTGGGGCCTGGGCATATTGGCTCGCATTTCGGACAAGGTCGGACCATACTGTTCACTTCGAACAATCACGGAATCAGAAATAAGTCCATCGTCCGTTTCTACAGAACCGTACACAGCCAACTCCGATAGCATTTTCCCCACAATTCCAGGCGCATCAAGGACTGCCAGAAGGCGCCCTCTTTCTCTATTCAACGCAGCCTCTGTCCCCGGATAATTGGAATTGAGAGTCTCAATCATAGCATCACGAATGGTACCATCAGGTTCTCCCAATCGAATCATTACAAGGCCAAAGGCACGCATTAAATCTAACTTTTCTCCTGCGGAAAGCTGTGCTTCCTCAATGGATAACAAGGCTTGATAGGCATCATCTCGAAGGTCCTTGGAGCCATGTCGGGCAAGGGCAATCACGCCATATAGCCGACGCTGTGGATCATTTTCTAATAAAACACGCTGCTGCCACGATGAAACGGGTTGGTGCTCTATGGCTAGCCTCGCAGCGTATCTAACAAAGCGGTCTTCATGATCGAGGTGTGGCCAAGCGGCGTCGAGAGCACCAGCATCCTGTTTCCCGTGGAAGGCTTCAAGAGAATGACGAAGCGCTTGATTGGTGGTTGGCGGCAAAGGATCTACGGACGTTGAAGTATCCTCCGAACCCACATAGGATACTCGAACCATGTATGAATCGAGTTGGCGACCACCTGTCACGAAATACAATGCGCCGTCAGAGCCGATCAACCCATCTGTTAATGGCAACGGGACGCCGGATAAAAACTCTTCCACCTCACCAACATAGGTAGCCCCTTCCTGCTTCAACCCTACCCAATAGATGGTCCCAAAACTCCAGTCGAACGTAAAGAGACCGTTTTTATACCGAGATGGAAACGCTGCATTGGCGCCGCTTACGATTCCCGTTGGAGAACCTTGTCCGACGTCAACGACTCCTGGCAAGTTGTCCGGATAATAAGCGGGCCACTTCCCTGAGCCCGTTCGCCAACCGAACTCACTCCCACTTGTGACATGGATTACTCGAATCGGGCGATACCACGGCATTCCGAGATCCCACTCCATATCAGAATCAAATGCGAACAGCTCACCATCTTGGTTGAACGCAATATCAAACGTGTTTCTGAACCCCGTACTAACCAGTTCCCAATTGGTACCCGTTGGATCGGTTCGAGCAATCCAGCCACCCGGCGCCTTTCGATCAGCAGCGTGTCCTCGAGGATCAAGAATGGTGGGTAGCAACTGGTCCTCCTTCCAGACCTGTGGAACAAGACTACCCATTCCGGTCGGCAATTCCGTGTGATTTCCGGCAACCAGATACAACGATGTACCGTTCGGACCCAAAATCACAGAGTGAGGACCGTGCTCACCAAAACCCTCAAACGTTGCAAGTCGGTCTATTGTGTCAAACTGATCATCTCCGGTTGTATCTCTAACCCGATACAGCCCGCTACCATTGCCGCTCACACCTTTTTCGCTATTCACAACCACATACAGGCTGTTGAAGGCCCAAAGGAGTCCTTGTGCATGTCCAATTTCAATATCTAATTTTTCCACCTTGGTCGACGCAGGATCGCTACCCAAGGTTGATGGCTCCACGCGATAGAGGGATCCATACTGATCGGATGCCAGCAAGCGCCCTTTGGGGTCCATGGCAAGCGACACCCACGAACTACTATCTGAAGCAGTCGGACTGAATAGAATCTCTGCTTTGAATCCATCCGGTACCTTCAAAACAGGTGGATCATCGACCATAAATCCAGTCATGCTTGGGCCAAATGCCAAACCGACTGATAAAACAAGAAAAAGCGTAAGCGTAAGTAAAGGAGTGCGCATCATGATAGTAAGCTGGAGGGCTGGCGTTTGTTGGAAAACATCTGTGCAACGATTTCCAGGCAATGCTAAGGTCAATCCGTGAATGGTAGTGTAAGAAACAA
>ERZ1046740.1867-NODE-1867-length-14269-cov-4.889053_pt1 | contig 14269 bp, 13 predicted proteins | sample MGYA00383093_ERZ1046740 | MGnify/ENA primary metagenome ERZ1046740 (study PRJEB29581, sample SAMEA5548363) | metagenome | biome: marine; feature: coastal; material: water | depth 25 m | study: Short-term variability in the microbial, nano- and picoplankton... | reverse complement strand
GCTGCCTGGGTGGCCAGTTCGTCACCGGTTGCGCCGTCGTAATTAACACCCAGGACAACAATCTTCGGGTGTTTTTCCGCCAGGGCGTTAAGTTCAGGGATTTCTTCCAGGCAGGGTTTGCACCACTTCGCCCAGTAGTTAATAACCACCCACTGTCCCCTCAGGTCCTGAAGTTGCAAGCTGGTAGCCTTGGCAGCACCGGTATCAGAGCCGCCACAGGCGGTAAGAGTGGCCATCAGTATCAGACAAAGCAGGTATTTCACTGAGTAAATATCTCCACCAGGTCCATGTGCAGCAACTGGCGCTGTTGCTGGCGTTCATCCCGCAGGGTGCGATAGGCCTTGTTCTGCCAGTCCAGCATGGCCTTGATGTCATCCTGGTCCAGAGGCGGCTGATTGTCCACCCACTCCTTGAGTTGCCAGAATTTGATCGAGTGCAGGTCGCGGCTGAGCAGGTAACTACCCCGATCACTCTGGGTGATGATTCCCCGATCTATAAAGAGGTCGCGCAATTGCCGCCAGGTTTCGCTGTCCAGGCCCCGAGTGGCCTCCTGGCTGCCGTTGAGCAGTTCTATTTCACCTACGGTTTTGCCGGTTTGCTGTCTTTGCCAGAACAGAAAGAGAATATCCAGGGCCTTGAGTACGGTGGGCCGGCTTTTCTGCTCCAGGCTCTGGTACGCAGAGAGGCTGTGAACCAGAATGCCGCACACCAGTACGATCATCCATGACAAAAAAATCCACAGCAAAAACAGGGGCACCGCAGCGAAAGCACCGTAGATAAACGTATAGTTGGAGCCGACAACCAGGTCGGCGAAGAAAGACCTTGCTATATGGAAAGCGACAGCCGCCACAAACCCGCCGATTGCCGCATGTCGGAAAGGTACCCTGCAATTGGGAACTGCCACATAGAGCAGGGTAAAGGCGCCGGTGCTGAGTAAAAGAGGACTGATTTTAAGAACAAATGCCTTGAATCCAAAGATATCGAATTCATCCAGCAGGGGAGTGAATGACTCAAGGGCGGTGCTGATTCCTAGCGCCATACCCATGGCCACAGGCCCCAGGCTGAGAACGGCCCAGTACAACAGGAAGCTGGAAACGGTACTGCGATTTTCACGGGTACGCCAGATCCGGTTAAAGGCCTTCTCGATATTGCGCAGCATCAAAACTGCTGTCACCACCAGGAATATAATCCCAGGCCCTGTGAGGCTCTTTGCCTGGCCGGAGAAGTCGCTAAGATATTGCTCGATCTCGCTACTGGTTTCGGGCATAAGGTGTTGGAACAGGAACTCCTGCATTTGCACTTCCAGGCCCTGGAAGGTGGGAATTGCCGAGGCCATGGTGTATAGCACTGTGAGCAGTGGCACCAGGGCAAACAGGCTCATATAGGTAAGGGCGGCGGAATTCTCGTAGCAGCGATCTTCAGCGAAGCGAAAGAACAGGTAGCGCACGCGCCGCAGTGCCCCGAGCAAGGTTTCTTTGATATCGTCCATTACTGATATTATGGCATGAATGCTCACACTGCGGCAGGACCCCTTTGGTATACTGCCGGACAGTTTGAATATCGCTAAGCGGAGCCCTGAATGAGCCAATACACCATTTACCACAATCCACGTTGTTCCAAGTCTCGCACCACGCTGGCATTGCTGGAGGAAAATGGAATTAATCCCGAGGTTGTTTTGTATCTGGAAACAAACCCCGATGAGAGTGAAATTCGTAGTTTACTGGGAAAACTCGGTATCAGTGCTGTGCAACTGGTGCGCAGGGGAGAAGATGACTACAAGGCGTCAAACCTGGGTAGTGACTCCAGTGATGAGGATATTATTGCAGCCATGGCAAAGCATCCGAAGCTGATGGAGCGGCCGGTTGTAGTGTGTGGCGACAAGGCAGTACTTGGCCGCCCTCCCGAAAACGTACTGAACCTGATCGACTGATGTCCCAGCCCTACATTCTGGTGCTTTATTATTCCCGCCACGGCGCTACCGCAGAAATGGCGCGCCAGGTAGCCCGTGGAGTGGAGCAGACCAAAGGCGTAACGGCTCGATTGCGTACTGTGCCCCCGGTTTCTGCCGACTGCGAACAAACGGGTGACGATATCCCTGAACAGGGGCCTCTGTATTGTGAGCAGGATGACTTGCGGGACTGCGCCGGCCTGGTGATGGGTAGCCCTACCCGCTTTGGCAACATGGCGGCACCGCTCAAGTATTTTCTCGACCAAAGCTCCAGCCTCTGGCTTAGTGGCGCAATGATTGATAAACCCGCGGCGGTATTTACCTCCACATCCAGCCTGCACGGCGGGCAGGAGTCAACCCTGCTGACCATGATGCTGCCTTTACTGCATCACGGCATGGTGATTGCCGGGCTGCCCTACAGCGAGCCGGGGCTGATGACCACGCAATCTGGTGGCACACCTTATGGGGCTTCTCACTGGGCCGGGCCGGACAATAACCGCACTGTAGACGAGGGCGAGGCGGCACTGTGCCGGGCCCTGGGTGCCCGGATAGGACGTTTGGCTGGCGGAGCAAAAGCGAATGTCTAAAGCCTCTGTTACCCGCCAGGTGGTTTGGGTCAGCCTGACTGCACTGTTACTGCAGCAGGGTGCTCAATTGTGGTTGAGCAATGCACCTGCGGTAGTGTGGGTGTTGCTGCTGCCGCTGGCGATTTTCATCCCCGGAATTATTCGCGATAATCTGCGCAGTTATATCTGGCTGTGTTTTGTTTGTTTACTGTATTTTATGCGTTTGGTTGTGGCTGTATTTGCCACTGAAGGCGGTGCTCTTGCCATAACCGGAACAGTGGCGGTGGTGATCTTGTTTATCTCTGCGATGATGTATGTGCGATGGCGTGCGCGGGAATTGCGCGAAGCCGCAATTCTGGCCAGTGGCCATGGAGGCTGAATAATGAGTAAAACTTCGTTTCCCCGCAGGTTCCTGCGAGGCTTGTGGAACACAATAACCAGAATCAGGATGGCCCTGGCCAATATCTTTTTCCTGCTGATGTTGGTCGCTCTGTACTTTGTGTTTGCCGGCGGCGCGCCGCAGCCACTGCCTGAGAAGGCAGCCCTGTTGTTCAATCCAATGGGTAGCATCGTCGATCAAGTGTCGCCGATGGACCCATTGCAGGCTCTGCTCAGTGAGCCTTCGCCGGCTGACCATGAGATAGCACTGCGGGATGTGATTGAAGCGATCGAAACTGCCAGGGATGATCCCGCCATAAACTCCCTGGTGATGGATCTCAGTTACCTGATGTCTATAGGCATCAGCAAGACTCAGGAATTAGTCGATGTGCTGGAGGCATTTCGGGCAAGTGGCAAACCTATTGTCGCCACGGGAGATTACTACACCCAGGATCAATACCTGTTGGCAAGCTACGCTGATGAAATTCTGGTTCATCCACTGGGTGGCGTGGGTCTGGAGGGTTATGCGCTCTATCCCAATTTTTATCGTGACGCATTGGAAAAACTGTCCGTTAATGTGCATGTGTTTCGCGCTGGCGAGCACAAATCAGCGGTTGAGCCCTTCATGCGCAATGATATGTCGCAGGGTGAAAAAGAAGTTAATCTGGCCTGGCTGCAGGACTTATGGCAGCAGTACACAGGGTCAGTGGAGCAGCAACGAGACCTTCCACTTGGCGCTGTAGATGATTACGTGAATAACTTTGCCAGCAGGCTTGAAGCTAGTGGTGGTGATACTGCGGCGGCGGCTTTGGAGGCCGGCCTGGTCGACCAGGTGATTAGCAGATCCGCAGCCAATGATTACCTGGCGCAGATGGTTGGCGCCACTAACGAGGATGACCTGTTTGAGGCGGTACCTTTCGATCATTACCTGGCACGCAAGCGGCCGGTCCAACTGCCCACCAAAAAAGGCGACAGGGTTGCGGTCATTACCGCGCAGGGGAATATGCTGCCGGGTGATCAGCCTCCCGGAACTATCGGTGGTGATTCCCTGGCTCATCTTATTCGTAGTACTGGTGAGGAAGAGGGTGTGGCTGCCATTGTGCTGCGGATAAATACCGGGGGCGGCAGTCTGTTTGCCTCTGAAATCATTCGTCAGGCGCTGCTCGATGTGCGTGCTGAGGGCACGCCGGTAGTGGTATCTATGGGGGCAGTTGCTGCCTCCGGTGGTTATTACATCGCCGCTGAGGCGGATGAGATTTTTGCCACACCCAGCACCATTACAGGCAGTATTGGTGTGTTTGCTGCTTTCCCCACTTTTGAAGAGCTAATGGAACGAGGAGGAATACATACCGACGGCGTGGGCACCACTGAACTAGCCGGTTCCCTGCGCCTTGACCGCTCCCTGCATCCGCAGATTGAAGCCTCGCTGAATGCAAGTATTGGCTTTGCCTACCAGAGCTTTCTCCAGATTGTGGCCCAGGGGCGTGACATGAGCCCTGAAGAGGCGTCCGCTGCCGCGGAGGGGCGTGTATGGAGCGCGCAAGATGCTTTGGAAATCGGCCTGGTCGACAGTATGGGAGATCTTGAGGATGCCATTGCCGCTGCTGCTGCCCGGGCTGACCTAGATGACTATGAAGTTGATTATATTCTCCCCTCACTGTCACCTGCGGAAATGGTGCTGCAGCAGATGGCCGAACGTGTGGGCGGTCTGCAGTTCTGGCGTAGCTCCTCCAGCTTGGCCACTCTCAACCGACTGATTCAGCCGCTGACGGATGCTGCAGATGAAATCGCCAGCCTGCAGGACCCCAGGCATATTTACATGCGCTGCCTTTCCTGTGGCGCAGTGCGCTAGGTTTCTATGAGCTGGCCACGCCAGAGGCTGACCAGCTTTGGCCATGCTGCCAACGGGGTTCGACTACTACTGGCAGGAGAACCTCACGCACTATTACATGCACTGGCCACTATTCTGGTGGTGGTCCTCGCCATTGTACTGGACATAAGCCGACAGGATTGGCAAGCACTCATGTTAACGGTGGCCCTGGTGTGGTTGGCTGAGGGAATGAACACTGCCCTGGAGCATTTGTGCGATGCGGCGGTGCCTGAACAACATCCCCTGATAGGCAAAGCCAAGGATGTGGCTGCCGGCGCGGTTTTGATCTGTGCGGGATTTGCGGTGGTAATGGCAGGCGTGATATTCCTGCCCTATCTCAGCTGAATGCCTGGATCAATTTGCTTTAGCAGTTAACTCAGCCCGCTCCTCGCGGCGATGACGCCAACGACCCAGGTCGTCGAGAATCATATACAGGCAAGGGACCAGCAGTAATGTGATTACTGTGGCGAAGACAATGCCAAAGGCGAGCGAGATGGCCATGGGTATCATGCTCTGGGCTTGTGCACTTTGCTCCAGTAGCATGGGCACCAGGCCCAGGAATGTGGTTATGGAGGTCAGCATAATCGCCCGGAAACGGCGAACGCCTGCGTCAGCAATGGCCGCATAGGTATCGGCGCCTGCGGCTGTTGCCTTGTTGGTATAGTCCACCAGTATCAGGCTGTCATTTACCACCACGCCACTCAAGGCAATGATTCCCATTACAGACATCATGCTCATGGGATAGCCCATCAACCAGTGTCCTACGACGGCGCCGATGATTCCGAAAGGGATGACGCCCATGATGATCAATGGCTGCAGGTAGGAGTGTGTGGGAATTGCCAGCAGGGCGTAAATGCCAAACAGAGCCAGGCCGAAACCCACTCCCATACTAATGGCCATTTTCCGCTCCTCATCGGCCATGCCCGAGAGAGCCCAGCTCAGGCCAGGGTATTTTTCCATTAGAGCCGGCATTACGTTTTCTTTAAGGTCCTTGATGACCCTGGCAGGCTCTACCAGAGATTTATCGGCCTCTGCGGAGACTTCCGCCGCCCGCTGAAAATTGATGCGGGTAGAGCTGAGCAGTCCTGCTTCCACGTCCAGACGTGCCACGCTCTCAAAGGGCACTTCATCCCCGCCCGGCGTGCGTATATACATATTATCGAGGCTGGACACTGATTCCCTGTCAGCCCTGGGGTAGCGCACCATGACCTTGATCTCATCGATGCCACGCTGGATACGCTGTGCTTCAGCTCCATAAAAGGCGTGGCGTACCTGGCTCCCCAGGTCGTAGCGGGTCAGGCCCAGGGCTTCTGCATCGGGCAGTATATCCAGGTGGAATTCCTTGGCTGTATCGCTGGCGCCGTTACGTTGGTCGTACAGCCCTGCGTATTGGCGCAGAGCCTCTTCCAGCTCCGCGGCAGCCAGGCGCAGGCTGTCGAAGTTTTTGTGTTTCAGGTCGAAGGCGATATCCGGGCCGAACTCCGGGCCCATGACTGCACTGAAAGCCAGCACCTCGGCACCGTGAATGGTGCCAGCATACTCGCGCCAACGCTGTTCGACCTGCCGTGTGGAGATGCTGCGCTGGTCTTCTTTGGTCAGCTCTACGTCGATGCGCCCGTTGATACGATTCCAGCCATAGGCCGAATAGTGAGCAACCAGGCTCTCGTTCGTGCCTGTTTCCCGTTGGTAGTCTTCGTCCATGGAATGCAAGGCGGCGATGACCTGGGCGACCGCCTGTTGTGCCCGTTCTTCGGGAGTACCCTGGGCCATGCGTAGCTCCACCGCAAGAAACTCTCCCGGGGTATCCGGAGACAATACAGTGCGCACTACACCGCCGGTTACCAGCCCTGCGGCCACAATCAGCAGTGCCATGAATGAGGCGAGGGTAGTGTAGCGGTTGGCAACACAGCGTTGCATGAATGGCTTGTAGCGCCCTTCAACAAAGCGTCGCAGGCGTTTGTTGACCGCTTCCTGTATGTGATCCACGCTTAGCAACAGGCGATTGCGAGTGGGCTTGCTGTGGGCCAGGTGGGCAGGGAGTATCCACTTGGATTCCACCAGTGAGAAGGTCAGGCAGAGAATCACCACCCAGCCGCAGGCAGCAGGCATCTCTGCCATCGCGCCCTCTACAAAGATGGTAGGCGTAAAGGCGACGATAGTGGTGAGTACGCCAAAGGTGGCCGGGGTGGATACCCGGTAGACACCGGCGATAACATTCTCGACATTGTGACCGTGGCGCTCGGTTTCACTGTAGGCGCTCTCTCCCATAATGATGGCGTCGTCCACCACAATACCCAGCACCAGGATGAACCCGAAGATACTGATCATATTCAGGCTGGCGTCGATATAGGGAGTGTTGATCACTGCCATCGCCCCGAGAAAGCACACCGGGATGCCAAGCATTACCCAGAAGGCCAGCTTTATTTCCAGGAACAGGGCCAGGGTGATAAAAACCAGCAGGGCCCCCAGGGCCAGGTTTTTTACCATCATGCCCAGGCGACCTTTCAGGTAGTAGGTACTGTCAGACCAGACGTCCAGCTTAACGCCTTGCGGTAACTGTGCCTGTTTTTGCTGCACGTAAGCTTTGGCGACATCGGCGGTCTGGATGATGTCCTGCTTACCCATGGCGAACACATTAACGCCAAGGGAGTATTTGCCATTAAACAGGGAGAAGCCCTTGGCATCGATGAAGCCATCGTCCACGTTGGCGATATCGCCCAGCATCAGTCGAGTGCCATCGGGCCAGGTTTTCAGCACGATGTTTTCAAAATCCTGTTGCACGTAGGCCTGCCCCAGAGTGCGCAACATGATATCGCCGTTCTGGGTCTGAATTGAGCCAGCCGGGAGATCCAGTGACGAAGCAGAGATGCGTTGCGCTACATCCCCCAGTGTGAGGTGATATTCCCGCAGCAGATGTTCCGAGATTTCAATGCCTATCTCATAGTCCCGGTCGCCTACTACTTCTGCGGCAGAGACTTCAGGGAGGGTGAGTAGTTCGCGGCGTATCTCGTCTGCCAGGGCTTTCATGCTGCGCTCGTCCAGATCGCCGGATATCTGCACGGTCATCGTGGGAAAGAGTAGATCAGGCTGACTGACGATGGGCTTCTCTGCTTCCTCAGGGAAGTGAGCAATACCGTCAATACGGTTTTGCACATCATCGAGAAGTTTGTCCAGGTCCGCGCCCTCCTGGGGCTCGATCATCATACGCGCGAAGGACTCATAAGAGTCTGATTCAATGCGTTTGATGCCATCGAGATCGTTAATAGCTTCCTCAATTTTAAGCACAACACCCAGCTCGACTTCTTCCGGTGCAGCTCCGGGATAGGGCGCATTGACAAAGATAACCTGAAGATCAAAGGCGGGAAACATGGCCCGCTGGATGGTAAAAGCAGAGCCCAGGCCAACTGCCATGATAATGAGCATCAGCAAATTAGTTGCGACGGGATTGCGGGCGAACCAGGTGATAATGCCTTTGTTAGGTGTGGGTGTGTTAGCCATTAGTGGGTAGCGGCAACGGTGGGTTCTGTCTGGTTAGTGATTGCGGTGGCCTCAGGTGCCAAACCTGGCACGGGCCCTCGCCCTGGAATTTTCTGTAGTTGGTCGCTGGGGGTAGATGACTTGATAGTGACCTGTGCTCCAGAGAAAGATGTGTCCAGTGCGGTGAGCGAAACCTGCTCGCCATTGTCCAGCCCGGCACTGACGTAAATCATGTCGCCGCTGGTGCGTAATACAGCGACCTTGCGGTTGCGCAGAATATTTTCCTGGTCTACAACCCACAGGTAATTGCCGGCGCGCAGAATGTAGCGGGGGAGGAGGACAATGCCCTGGAGTTTTTTGCCCTGTATGTTGGCGTTGACGAAAGTGCCAATTCTCAGGGGCTGACCCTCTCCACCATTCATCAGGTAGGGGTCTTCAATGCGGGCAACGGTGTACAGTGCCCGGGAGCGTTCGTCGAACACGCCCTCGGTGCGGTGCAGGCGGGCGCTCCAGTGTTTTACTTCGCCGGCTACGTCGGTATACAGGTCGATCAGTGCACCATCCACATAACCTTTGAGGCCAGGCAGTTCCAGGTAATCCAGCCTGCTCTGGGGAATTGGCAGGCGAACTTCCGCGTATTCAATGGCAAAAATATCAGCCAACTTTGCACCGGTGGTGACGAACTGACCCAGTTCACTGTGCTTGGTCCGGATCAGCGCGTCATAGGGCGCCTTGATGACCGTGCGCTCAAGGTTATCCCGAGCGGTATCCAAATCGGCCCTGGCGGCGAGCATTTGTGCCTGCGCCTGTTCCAGCTGTGGTTTGCGCAGATAAAGATCTTTCGCTTCCTGGCTACGCTGGCTGTTACTGGGGAGTCTCTTCCATTCTCGTAGCGCAACTTCAGCACGGCCGCGTTCCTGGGCAAGAGTGCTCTCAGACGATTCCAGGGCAGCTTGGGCACGCAACAACGCAGTTTGGTAATCCCTGGGGTCTATCCGTAATAACACATCCCCCTCGGACACAAAACCTCCTACCAGAAAGCCTGGGGCGGCTTCAATAATGCGGCCCTTAACCTCGGCAAGAATGGAAGTCTCGCGCAGGGGGGTGACAGTGCCTTGGGCCTGTACGTCGATTCGCAGGTCCTGTTTGACGACTTTAGCGACATCCACAGAAACAGGGTGGTACTGCGGCTCAGCAATCTCTGTGGGAGGCCTGAATATGAACATCAGGGCACTCACAGCCACAGCACTGCCAAGTAACAGTGTGGAGACGAGAAATTGTTTCTTGATACTGGTCAAAGAAGGCTCACCGTTGCCGCGAACCCGTGGGGCAGCTGAATCAGGGGAATTGGATGTTATTTATACCACATTGGGTTCCCTGTATCGTGTGAAATACTTGTAATGTAGGCAAAAGTCGCCCGCAGAGAGCGGGCGATTGAGGGGTTAAAAGGGCTCCGGTTATGAGCCTATTCAGGCTTGTCCATGTGCACGTCCATCTGCGGATAGGGGATGCTGATACCGGCCTCGTCAAACTTGAGTTTCACAGCCTCGGTGGTATCCCAAAATACCCCCCAGTAGTCAGCGGCATTAACCCAGGGACGAACAAGGAAGTTAACGCTGGAATCAGCCAGCTCCCCTACGACAATTGTTGCTGCAGGATCAGCCAATACGCGATCATCTGCTGCGATGATTTCTTCCAGTAGTTTCTTGGCCTTGAGGATGTCATCGTCGTAGCCGATGCCAAATACCATATCGACCCGCCGTGTAGGCCGTGCGGAATAGTTGGTGATGTTGTTACCCAGTACAGCACCGTTGGGTACGATGACTTCCTTATTGTCCGGAGTTGTCATGGTGGTAGTGAAAATACTGATGCTATCCACTACGCCGCTAGTGCCGGCTATTTCCACGAAATCACCTTTGTTAAAGGGACGGAATACGATCAGCATCACTCCGGACGCGAAATTGGACAGCGAACTTTGCAAAGACAGGCCTATTGCCAGGCCGGCGGCACCGAGTAACGCCACCAATGAAGTGGTATTTATGCCCAACTGGCTGAGAGCGGCGATCACCACAAAAAGCAGTAACACCCAACGCAATATGGAGCAGAGAAAACGCACCAGAATTTCGTCCTGCCCGCGGTTGCGCATGAATTTCTCTGCGGTTTTAACGACCAGAGCCACCACCATACGACCGACGTAAAATATCGCCAGGGCGATGGCTATTTTGATACCCCAGGGGATAATCACCGTATTTATCATGTCACTGGTATCCATATTGCTATCCTGTTTCTGCAGTTAAGGGTTACAGGGAAAATATAGCGCAGTTGGGAGGCATTGCAACAAAATGAGAACCTGCGCTCAGTGAAAACAGTTGAACCGACATTGCTGCCGCAGATTATTGCCAGTGCTATAGTCCTGCCTCTGATTTAAACCTCTATGGAGAAGTGTGCATGAGCACTGTTTTTGAAACCCCCGCAGACCTTCTAACTGCAGTGGGGCAACACCTGGGTTACAGCGAATGGTTGCAGATTGACCAGGAGCGCATCAACCTGTTTGCCGAGGCGACCGGCGATCACCAGTGGATTCACGTGGACCCGGAGAAGGCGGCCCAGGGCCCCTTTGGCAAAACTATCGCCCACGGCTACCTGACGCTGTCCCTGGCCAATTTATTCCTGCCGGACGTTATGACGGTAGAGAACTTCTCCATGGGCGTGAATTACGGCTGTGAGAAAGTGCGTTTTCCAGCAGCGGTACCGGTAGGCAGCAGAGTGCGTGGCGGCGGTGAAGTCATCAGCGCTGAAGAGGTAAAGGGCGGCGTGCAGGTGGTGGTGCGCATGACTATTGAGATTGAGGGGGGCGATCGGCCCGCCTGTGTGATCGATACCATCAGCCGTTTCTTCCCCTGAATATGACCGACCCAGATAAGCCAGGGCTCAACCGACGCCAACTCCTGGCTGGGGTTGCCGCGGCTGCAGCCACCACTGCGGCTGCTGGCGCCTGCGCGGTGCCACGCAGTGCGGTGAAAAGCTGGGATATGACTGTCGATGTGCTTATCGCCGGCTCCGGCGCTGCAGGCGTTAGCGCTGCAATTGAAGCTTGTCACAGTGATGTCCAGGTGTTGGTGGTTGAATCCCTGCTTAACTTTGGCGGTTCTTCTTCGCTGTCCGGGGGCGTTATCTACGCCGGCGGTGGCACTGCGCTGCAAAAAGCACTGAAAGTGGAAGATTCTCCGGAAGAAATGTTCAAGTTTCTCAGTCAGGCGGGAACCACCCATCCGCCGCTGGACAAAATTCAGCTTTATTGTGAGGAGAGTGTCGCCCACTTTGACTGGTTGCTGGACCAGGGAATTGATTATTCAGGGCAGTTTACTGTGGCCAAGGGCCTGCCAATGGGAGATGAATCTCTGTATTACTCGGGCACTGAGCAGGCATGGCCAGCCCGTGAATTGGCGCGGCCAGCAGCAAGAGGGCATGTTCCTGGTGTGCCGGGATTGAATGGTGGCCGTCACCTTATGGAAACGCTGATTCCTCGGGCACTGAAGCTTGGAGCGAAGTTTCGATCACAGGTATCTGGTGAGCAATTGATTGTTGAAAGTGACGGCCGGATAGCAGGCATGGTTGTTACCATCGACGACAAGCCCATGAATATTCGTGTCCGCAGGGGCGTGGTGCTGGCCTGCGGCGGGTTTATCCACAACCGGGAAATGGTTAAGCAATATGCCCCCCAGTTATACAACTGCTCAGTGCCCTGGGGAAGCGCAGGCGATATGGGGCAGGGCATTAACATGGGGGTTGGCGCCGGCGGTGCCACATTGCGCATGCATGAGGGCTTTGCCATTGCCCCTATCTACCCGCCGGAAAATTCAATATCGGGGATTCTGGTGAACGCCTCAGGCCAGCGCTTTATCAGTGAGGAGTCGTACCACGGAGTTCTCGGTCATGCCATTACCTACCACCAGGGCGGTAAGGCCTGGCTGATCACCGATCAAGGTAGCAGCTATACATTCGAGCAGGACAACTTTCCGCTTGCCGCCAAAGCCGACACTATTGGCGACCTTGCGAATCGCCTGGGAATGCCCAGGGGCTCTCTGCAGAACACCGTGGCGTATTACAACCGCCATGCTGTCAATCACAATGATCCGCTGTTCAAAAAGAGCTCCAGCTATTTGCGTCCTTTGAAGGGCCCCCCTTACGAAGCCTGGGATATCTCTGTAGACCGGGCGTTTTTCCCCGCCCACACCTTTGGCGGTTTGCGCACCAGCGTGGACGGTGAGGTGTATAACAGTTTTGGTGAGGTTATCCCCGGTCTGTATGCAGCGGGACGCAATACCGCGGGGCTGCCCACGGCGCCCTATATAGCCAGTGGCTTGTCAGTTGGAGACTGTACCTTTTTCGGCCGGCGCGCCGGGCGTGCCGCAGCGGGAGGGGCTAACTAATGATTCGAAAGCTTATAGCGCAGTCGGTTTTACTGCTGGCGGTATCGGCATCGGTTTTGGCGCAGGATTCAGCCATTCCCGTTGGCGACCCTGAACGCGGGCGGCTGGTATTCGGCCCCTGCCGTACCTGCCACTATCCGGACGCTTTTATGGGCCATAACTTCGGTCCCAACCTGCACAGGATTTTTGGTAAAGTCGCTGGCAAGCAGCCCGGCTTCGATTATTATTCCCAGACCTTCAAGCAGGCCCAGTTCGTTTGGACCGAGCAATTGATGTTCGCCTGGCTGGAGAACCCCGGGGCAATGTTTCCCGAATCCCGAATGATGAGTCGCGGAGTGCCTGACTCCCAAGACAGGGCCGATCTTATCGCCTTCCTGCGACGTGCAACTGTGCGGGAAGTGTCTCTACCGTGATCGCGGAGTATCTCCATGAGTAACCATCCACTGCGCTCGGTGCTGTATATGCCGGGCTCAAACCAGCGCGCCATGGATAAAGCGCGGACCCTGGCAGCTGACGCCATTGTGTTTGACCTGGAGGACGCGGTTGCGCCCCAGGCCAAAGACCAGGCCAGGGAGCAGGTGATCGCCCAGGTGAGCGCCGGGGGATATGGACAACGCCGTCTTATTGTTCGCTGTAATGGCCTGGATACCCCCTGGGGCGCAGATGACCTGTCTGCCATGGCGACAACGGGTATCGATACCCTGTGTATGCCCAAGGTGGACCAGGTGAAGCAGCTGGACTCAGTGCAGGCCCTGCTGGCGCGCTGCGAGCGGACCGATATCAAGCTCTGGCCCATGATTGAAACTCCGCTGGGAGTGGAAAACGCCAATGAGCTTGCGGCTTTTGACAGCGTGGAAGTGCTGGTGCTGGGTACCACGGACCTGTCCTACGAATTGCGGCTACCCAATCGGCCCGACAGGATCGGTCTGCAGTACGCGCTCAGCCGTTGTGTAATGGCTGCACGCCTGGCCGGTGTAGCGATTCTGGATGGCGTGTACCTGGGTATTCGAGACGAGGAGGGTTTTAATGCTGTCTGTGAGCAGGGTCTGGCGCTGGGCTTTGATGGTAAAACTTTGATTCATCCCAGTCAGATCGAAGGAGCCAACCGGGCATTTGGTATTGCAGCTGAGCGCGTGGAGTATTGTGAACGTCTTTTACAGGCCTGGGATGAGGCGGCGGCTGTGGGTAAGGGCGTAGCCGTACTGGATGGCAAATTGGTTGAAGTCATGCATGTGGATGAGGCCAGGCGGATTCTGGCCATGGCGGAGAACATTGCCAGCCTGGAAGCGGCTGAGGAGTGATTTTTTGATGTGAAAGCGGCCACTGCGCCCGGGAATTACCCCCTTCGGTCGAAAGGCAAAGATACTCCCTCTTGGGGTAATTCCCGGGCACTGTGGCCTTTTTACTTATTTACTCCACTATCCATTACCTATGCTTCCTTTGAGGCTCCAAATCCGTCTGGGAAGTGCCTGAACTTGCGGTCTTGTACGTGCGCGCCTCCGGCGTACCCTCGGGCGGTAGCGAGCCGGAAAAACACCCGTCTCGCTCCACTTCCTCGGCGCACACGAACGACCGAAAGTTCAGCCGCTTCCCCGAC
>ERZ1046740.1866-NODE-1866-length-14271-cov-5.065279_pt1 | contig 14271 bp, 5 predicted proteins | sample MGYA00383093_ERZ1046740 | MGnify/ENA primary metagenome ERZ1046740 (study PRJEB29581, sample SAMEA5548363) | metagenome | biome: marine; feature: coastal; material: water | depth 25 m | study: Short-term variability in the microbial, nano- and picoplankton... | reverse complement strand
GCTAGTGTAACTTGACTATCCGCGATATGACTAGTGTCAATACTACCGTCAACGAGCTCTGCTGAGTCAACTGTATTATCGTCTAGTGTAGCACTTAAAGTTACATTTCCTGAACCATTGAATGCTACTGCTGATGCTGTAACATCACCAGAGATTGAGAAGTTTCTATTTGAAGCTAATGTTGTCGCTGTTGAAGCGTTACCTGTTAAAGCACCTACGAATGTTGTTGAAGTTAGAACACCTGAACTAGGATTATAAGTTAAACCCGTGTCTGTTTCTAAACCCTGTGTACCTGTTGCTCCGTCTACGAATGTTAAAAATACTGTTTCGTTAGCTGAGTTATTAGCTGATATTGTAATGTCTGGTGCTGTACTTGAAACTGTTCCGAATGATAATTGTCCACTACCGTCTGTCTTTAAGAACTGTCCTGAACTACCATCAGCTGTTGGTAAAATCAATGAGAAGTTTGAAGATATTGTAGCTGGGGCTTTTAGTTGTACTCTATGAGAATTGTCAGCGTCTTGAAAGTTAATACCTGTTGGTGCTGAACCTTGAGCTTTCATGTATATTTCGTCTTTGAAATAAGCTATATTTTCGAATTGAAATGAATTTGAATGTTCTAAACTAGTGTTAATTGTACCATCAGCGTTAAATATAATACCGTCTGTATTCTTATTGTATAGTACACCACCATTTAGTAAGAAAGAACCTGTACCACTTGTAGCACCTGCTCCACCTACACCTTGATATGAACCTGTGAAAGAACTAATTCTAATAACATCACTATTTGAAGCACTAGTTGCTAATGTAATAGATGTACCATTACTAGCTGTATAGTCTGAACCACTTCTTAGTAAAGCTCCGTTCTTGTATACTAATACTTTACCTGCTGCATATGATAATACATTACCACCATTGTCAGCACCTGAAAAAACTGTATTTGATGTAGCACCGTCTTGACCATCAAAATCAAAATCTTGAAAGAAGAAGTATTGATCTTGTATGTAATTAACAGCGTCTACTATAGATGTAGTAACACCTGTGCGTAGATCACCTAAACCACCAACATCATTGGCGAGATCGTTATATTTCTGTCTCCAGTTTTCAAAAGTTGAACTTGTATCTACTGTTCTTGCCATTTTAATCTCTCATTAATCTGTAGTAAGATGTCTTTCATCTCGTTTATTTCTTCTTTAAGAGTATTTATCTCTCTATCTTGAGTTGATATTCTACTCTTTAATAATTTAGCTCTATTTAATCCTTGTGTATCTGTATTGATCACAGCTGTATTGTTTTCATCTCTGACTAAATTATTGTTACCTTCTATCTTAATCATTATGTACTCAATGCTATCGCTCTAAAGTTTTCAATGAATGGTACATTTGATGTATTACTAGATTTCAATACTATTTTAACTGAGAAAGTATTGAAGTCTTCTAATGATTCAATCTCATAAGTGTGTTCTTTAAAATCACTAGCGTCAGCCGGAACAGTATTTTTAATTGTAGCTTCTTTCCAACCTACATCATTAAATGGCATGTTTGAATCAGGACCAACTATTTTGTAATAGACTTCAATCTCTGAAGCAACTCCGTTACTATCATGTGATTTGTATCCATCAAAGAATACATGAATAGCGTTAGCTGGATTACTTAAAACAACTTTCTTTGTACAGTATACGGCAGCGTTCTTATCACCTCTAGCTTCTGTACTAGATACAAAAGTAGATAACTGATTACCATCTCCACCTGTGAAGTCACTAGCTGTATCGTACATTAAAGAACTAGATGAATCGATATTATTAATTCTGTTTTGAATACCAATCAATCCCATAGAATCTACATCTAATACTGGTGAAACATTGTCTCTAGTTGTAGATAATGAAGCTGTTACTTCTAAACTCTTAGCACCACCCATTTCGTTTGTTTCATTAATACCTGAAGCTACAATCTTAGGAGCTAGTAGACTATTATTATCATTTAATGTGATTGTTGTTGAAGACGAATCTTTAGTAAATGATACTACTCTACCAGAAGATAATACTAATGGTTGAGTAGCTGTTGAGCCTTTGAATGATGTTGAAATAGATGTATTAGGTAATTCTATACTAGGAATAGTTGTATGTAGTGTATCATAGTATACATTACCTGTAGCTGTTACATTAGAACCACCACCTGATGTATTTTCTGTAGCACTTTGATAATTGATACCTGTATTACTTGATCTAGCTGCCCATACTGAATTAGGAATAGTAATCAAATAAGTGTCTATATCATTTAGTATTCTAGCTGATCCGTCTGTAGCTTTCGCTGTACCTGTACCTGCTGTATGAGTTCTATTGATATAAGCTACTGGGATACCACCTAGAGTTTCACCTACTTCTGCTATATCGAATGTATATGTATCTGAGTCTTTTGTAAATACGACATCATCTCCAACAGCATATCCTTGACCTGGATTTGTAATTACGATTGAAGTTGAATCATCACCTGATGTTGTAAGTGTTACTGTCAATCCTGTACCACTACCTGTTGTTGATGTTTGAGCTAGAGTCTGAGCGTTATCTACTGAATCACTTCCATCTCCTGACTCTACTGTATCGTCTGTAAATCTTAATACTGAACCTGTTCTATCTCCTGTTACACCTGATATAGTAATGTTAGAAAGTTTATCATCATAGTTACCATGTGAATAGTGATAGACTTTAAACATTTTAGTACCATTAATTGTTTCAATCGGATTGTTTTCTAATTTCTCAGCTGCTAGAGCTCCGTTTTCAAATACTACATTCGCTGATGTACCTGTTGTAAACTTACATCTATTAATAGTCATTTTTAAATCTTTCATTTGGTCAGGTGTCCAAGTTGAATTATTTTGTGATTTAAATAATGAACCAGCGTATGGTTGTTGATCAATAAAGTCATTTGTTTTAATATCTTTCTGACCCATTTCTGAAACCCAAGAAGTATAAACATTTGAGTTTGTCATAACTACAGCACAATATTCTCTACCTGATTCTAAATATATTGGTGAATCAAATGTGAACTTAGTAGCTACTGAGGCGTCAGCTGATGTGTTAACTGAACTTGGATTTAATGTCTTGTCACCGAAAGGTAAAATCTTCTGAGTTGGCATACCATTTTCCATGTGTCTGATCTGTACTGATACTGGTAATGCTGTGTCTTTAGCTCCGAAATATAATTCTACAGAAGAAACAAATATACCACCTTTCTTATCTACTAAGAAAGATTGTGCTAATGGATCAACCCATCTAACTTGTTGTCTTACTTCTCTATCTATATCTCTTGAATCTGATAATTCGTCTGTTATAACTCTACCATTTCTTGTAGATGTTATTTCTTCTTGTACAATAGTAATTTGACCGTTAGCTGAGTATTGAGCTTCACCTTCTGATAAAGACGCCGCACCTGTTGAATCGGATGTAATTTTTAATGTCTTATCACCTGTAGAGAAACTTAAAGTATCTGTATTCGGAATTGAGAATACAGCTGATATAGCACCTAGATTATCTGATCTTAAATTAGTACCTTTAGATGTAGCACCACCCATTCCGTATGTAGATGATGATGGTGTTACATGAGCATTGACATTTATACCATCAAAGAATACAAAGTATGGTGTGTTAGGTTTAAAGTTTTCACCTGTAACTGTAATATCTCTAGCTCTCATTGATTGAGCTATGTTTGTAGAGACTACTCTATCAGCTCTACTCTCTGAGAATTCTTCTACTACAGAAGTTGTAACACCAGTACGAATTTGTCTATCAGTAATAGTTCTATTGAAATTAGTGTTAATGTTTATATTAAATGGGCCGTTCATTATTTCTGCTCCGCTAAGAATCTTTCATTAAAACTACTACCCGGATTACCACCTGGTGAACCACCTGTTCTAGGACCTCTCTGAGCTGTATTTGGTGTCGGTGAAGTTACTGTTCTATTTGTCGGTTCTTCTACTGTTGTAACTGGTTCACCAACCCAATCAGATTGCCAGTTATTCCAAACAGTACCTAATGAATTTTCAACACCTTGTAAAATTGTATCGTAATCACCTTCAACTGTTCTACTAACAGCTGGTAATCTTTCTGTATCGAACCATAAATCTCTTGAAGGTTCTAATGTTACATTACCATTAAATAATACAACATCATACGGATTAACAAACTCTGTTGTCGATGCTTTGTTTATTGTCACATAAGCTTCTTCTGTAAATGGTAATGTTATCATATCACCTGTCTTTTTGTAATTTGATGAGGCACCTGTATTTAATGATAAGTCTACAAATTTAGAATAATGTTGTGGTCGTAATGTACCAGTTGTTCTGTCTACACCTATTTTATAATCTGGGTGATTAACATCTCCAACTTTATGACCTCTGAAATTGTCTGTTACAAAACCTGACTTAAATCTATCTAATCCATCACCGTCTTGTATTTGTGTTAAACTTGTTTGTTGTTCTAATGCATTTAAACTAGATACTCTTTCTAAATTCTTAACTCGACCTTGTATTCTACCAATATCTTTCATTGTAAATCGTTTATGATCTTGAGAATGAACACTTACTTTAGATAAGTTTTGAGTATAAGCTGGTAGATAAAGTGTATGTAATAAAATTGAATTACTTGGAGTTGTCGGAGCAGCTGGTGTATCAGCTGGTTCACCTTTAGAAATAATAAATTCACCATCAGAACTTAGAGATACCTTATCAATTCTAGGTACATAATGTTCCATAGCTGATGTTAATAATGACTGTCCTGATTTCGGTAAGTCAAAAGATACAGCTCGTGCACTTGTAAATTCTTCTACATCATAAGTGAAAGGCATTGTGGTAGCTGATTGAAGACCAGAGATATCTGCAGCATTTGTTGGATCTAAAGCTGATGATATATCATGTAATGAATGACAATATGATCTAAAGTCTACAGCATCACTAAGTTCTATTTCACCGTCTGGTTCTAGTCCGTTCGGATCAACAACATTTGGACTATAAGTTGGTATGTTCTCAAAGTTTAAATCACTATATGAGTTTACTGTAAAGAAACTGCCTGAAGCTGCTGTGAAGTAATCAAAGACAACTAAAATTTTATTCTGTGGTACTGGAGCTCCTGGTTTTCTTCTAATTGAACCGAGTCCATAGTATCCATCTCTCTGACCTCTATCTAATAACCAGTTACCTGAAATATCTTTTGAAGTTACTGTAACAGCACTACAAGTTCTACTATTTGTAGAATCATTAGTATTGTCTTCATTCGTAATAGTATCACTAGTTGTAAAAGTTATATCTGATGTTAGATAATAGAAATATATTGATGTACCTGTTACTTGAATAATTCTTCCTATAGCATCTGATGATGAACCTGTAATTTTATCACCAGGATTACCAGAAAACCCTGAAGCTACTGTTAACTTCGGTGGTAAGGCATCATCTGTATCGTTTGATTCGAATACACCTCTTAGAGCGTAGATATCAGGTACACCCAATGTTATAATTTCATCATTGATGTTTGTACCGTAAATATCATTTGATACACTTGAACCAGCTGATGCGTTAGCTGTTGAAGTAACTTTAACACCTCTTGATCTTCTTAGTGTCTTAGCAGCATTGTTATTAGCTACATCTTTAGTAGCACCGTAAATAACTTTTAATTGATCTGCATTACCTAATGGTGTTGAGTTCGCTGAAGCTATTGCTATAGCTCCACCTTGAGATGATGAAGGTTCTATAACACCGTCATGTTCTTGAGTTGAAATTGTACTACCTTCTCCGTTATCTTCTGGGTTAGTTTCTGTACCTTCAGCTTCGTGAATTGTTACAATGTAGTTATCTGTCTCACTTGTCGGGTCTGAGAATAATGTTTCATCAGCTACACCACTCAATGAACCTGTACCACTACTTAGTAATACTGTTTTTTGTTTTCTTATTTGAAGTGTGTTTGGTGTAATTGAAGAAACAAAGTTCTTCGGAGTAGCTGCTACAGCTACTGTTTTTTCTTGTTCTTGTAATTGAGCTCTTTGTCTGATATACTTACCATTCTCGGCTACACCATTACCTGTCAACTCTAGTTCTGTATCATTTGTAACTGATAAAACAATTTTTGTTGTACCAGAAGGTGCTACAAGTACATCTCCTTCTTTTAATTCTTGAGAAAACTTAGTGTTAACACCTGTTTGTGTAGCGTCACTACCATTACCTGTGAATGTACCTGTTAATACAAATTGATTGTCTGTTGTAATTGTATTCGCCGCGAAGACAGCAGCGTTAGAGTCAATAGAAGCTTGAGAAATTTGTCTTACTCTATCAGTAGAATAATTTCTAACAGCTGATACAGCTTTACCACCTGTTGTAGCTTGTTCTAGTCTGATTGTATCAGAAGTAGAAAATTCACCTTCTACATCATGAACAAATAGTGTTGTCGCGCTGGCTGCTGTTGCTGTAGCTAATATACCTTTAGCACCTGATACTGAACCTTTAATTCTTTGTCCAGCTGATAGTCTATAGTTAGTACTCGCTACTGTAAGTTTGGTATACATACGAACATCAAATAAATGAACTCTGTATTGTGAAGCTGTAGTGTGAACACCACTTGAAACTGTCACATCTGTCGCGTCATAGAATCTTACTCTCGCTCTACCGATTACAGTACCATTTTCACCTTCTACATTATCTTTAACTGTATCTCTAAGTTCACAAGCACCAAATGGTCTAATATCACTCGTATCACCTGTTCCGAATTCGGGTTGCCCGAACGCACTTGATACTGTAAGATAGTGATGTATTTCGAAAGGTACATCTATTGCACCTGAGTCTAGTGTTGTTCTAGCTTTATCTACTGTAACGAATGTTTCAGAAGATTTTTGTACTTCATAACCTTTAACATAAGCTTTACCAGCTGATAAGACTGTAATAAACTTAGTCTTATCTCCAGCTGGAGTATCAGTAGAAGTGTATACACCATTATTTAATTTAGAGTTAAAATGTTCTCTTAACTGAGCATGAAATGGTTTAGTAACATAATCACCACTTTCGTCATGAGTTCTTCTAGCTAATGTTCTTTCTAAAGTATTGTAAGCTGTGATAGCTGTTTGTTTTGTAATTGTACCAGATTCGACTCTTGATAACTCAATGAAATTATCAATGTCTTGAGTACCTGTTAACAGTTTAGTTACTAATGTTAATTCAATTTTTAAACGATTAGCACCAGGTGCATTCTCGTTTGAAGAACCTGAAGCATTATCTTCTAAACTGTCATCATCTGTAGATGATATAGCTGACTCTGTAACTTGTAATCCTATTCTATATGTAGGTGTGTTTGAATATTTGTCTAATAAAATTGTTTGTTCTTCACATCTAACGAAGAACCCTCTTGTATAGAATACTCCACCTCTTACTGTAGCGGCAGACCCAGTTGAAGTAGAAGAATCATGTCCTGATACTTCACTAGGTAAAATAGTTTTAAATTCGTTATTGTTTGATGCGTCTGAGTATGAACCGTCAGCGGCTAAAGTAACTTCTTGTAATTCTTCATTATCTAAGAACTTACTATAAGTTGTAGTAGAAGAATCAGCGTTAGCTTTAACATAAGTAACATAAAGTGTTAATGGATCACCACCTGTTGTAGCAGCGACTGAGTTAATGACTTTACCAACGACACCAGAAGTTTGACCTTCAAAATATTTATCATGAGATGCTACTCTATAAGTCTCAGCTGTTGCTGTACCTGATCCATTCGGATTAGACGCGTTGACTTTAACAGCTTCATACAATGTATTTACTGTTACAGTACCACCCATAACAAGTGAACCCTCATCAAATATATGATTACCAAATCTCTCGACTTGATTCTGTAATATACTCTGTAACTGAGTTAGTTCTCTTGCTTGTATCGCATTAGATGGACGAAATAGAATTCTATGAAAATTCTTAGTTTCATCATAATCATCATAATAGGGCGATACATTTAAATCTGTATTCTGTGCCATTTATGTTTACCTTACATTTCTACTATAAGTTTAATATCTTCAATCTGATCTGATGCTCTGTTAACAGCTAATCTATTTTCTAAATAGATAATATCACCTGAATGTCTCTGAACTTCTTCTGCTGTAATAGCTGATGATGAGTTTAGATCACCATGATCTGTATTAGTAGCTGAGTAAATAGTATTACTATTAGCAAAAGCTACGAAGTTACCTGATTCATTAGGATAAGGTAAGTATGAGATAACTCTGTTTGTTGAGTCAACTGATACTACGATACCTACTGCTGTTCCGACTACTTCTGTAGATGCATTACGAATAATAGTATCTACTGTTGGAGCTACAAATCCAGATGATTGGAAAGTCATCTTCTTATAAGCTGTTCTTGTTGTAGCTGAACATAGTGTGTTACCACCATTGTCTGTTGGATTAACAACTACACCAATTTGTCTGAAATCGTTATCTGTTGGGAAGTCACCTGAACCTTCTGAATACTCAAGTCTTGAGTTAAGAATGATATAGTTTCCACCAAGTTCTTCAACAGGATCGGCACCATGTCCGTTCTTTGGTTGAATGACGAATTCAATATTCGCTGAGTTACCTGTCCCATCTGCTGCTGTATCAGCATTATCGAATCCAGGAATATCTTCATTAGCGATAAACGCTGTTGTATATCCTGAACCTACTGTAGTAATATTAACATCACTAACACCACCTGAACCATTTGTTACTACTTGAGCTACACCACCTGATCCATCACCACGAACTGTAATGTTAGATGTAGTAGTACTGGCTGTGTAACCAGAACCAGCTCCTTTAATTCTTACTTTTTGAAGAGCTCCGTCTACTGCTCCGTTCTCAATATCCCATTGAGCTGAACCGTCGTCTGTAGCCGCGTCTCCTAATCTACCGTCTTGAGAACCTGTATCTACTCCACCAGCTACTGCTAGTTTAGCACCGAGTGTTTTCACTGGTATAAAATCGTTTGTTACAAATTTAATTACATCACTAGCTGAGATTGAGTACATGAATTTCCATTCATAACCATCTGATTCGATTGGTGTAGCTAATGTTGTATGATCTGGTTTTACTGTAGAAGCATTCGCTGCTGAATGATCTTGAGTACCATTAGATAAACATTTGTATACATTGTAATCATCTGTTACAACATAAAATAATGAAGAATACAAGTTTGTAGCTCCACTAGATGCTGTATTACCAGATGCATAGTTGTGACGATATTCGTCATAGGTTGTTCCGGAAGTCCAATCCCTTCTAACAATCGCGTGTGATATATCCGATGTTGAAATCTTTTTCAACGCTACCATACTACGATAAGCATCGTACTCATCATTTGGACTGTCTACAGGTGTTGGCGGAGTTGAATCGTCTGTCCATGCGTGTCCTCTACCGATGAACGAATAAGCTACAGAGGAACTCTGAGTTATGTCTTCGATAAACTGTTTCGCGTTGTTTAGACGAAATTTTTCAGTTATAATTGCTGCCATTGTTATTACCCTTTAATTAATAATTGTTTGTTATAGTTATTTATATCATTTATCCTGTTTGAACTACAGCTGAATAACTTAAATTTGTTTTTCTTTCTAGTTCTCTTTCAAATCCTGATACAAATCTGTTTGGATATAATGTACTTATATCACTAATTCTGATACCTTCTGACGGAGATTCTTGTAATAAGTGTTCTCCAGTTTCAAGTAAAAGATCATCACCTGATGAGATACCACTACCACCATCAAGTTGTACTTTCTTATGAATACCGTAATTTTCAGTAAACATCACATCTCCCAAGTCTCCAATAGTCGGACCTGATGTATTAGCTGTTTTCTGACCTATCATTAAGGCATCTTCTAATAATATTGGTTGATCATCTTCACCGATTAACCTAACATTATTTGTCTCGTCTAATAGATTATATGAATCTAATTGACTTGATTCTTCTGATACAAAGACTAAATCATCATCGGATGTTGTAGCATCTTCAAAATTTATGTATGTACCATCTTCATTTATTATAACACCACCTTGACCGAAGTCTTGTTCACCTAGTATATTACCAGCTTGTGGTTCGAATATTAAACTGTCTCCAGCTTCTGTTATAATTCTTTCTGACAAGACACTAACTGATTCAAATAATTTTTGACCAGCGGGTCTATGTCCAAAACTCACACCTGCTTGAGATGTAGTATTAAAACTAGAATCAATTCTCAAAGCTGTACCTGTTAAATTAGTTACAGTTGAATTAGAACCTAGTGTTCTTGATGTTTGTGTATTTAATGTTCGTGTCTGTTTTACACCAGCTGAGAATGTTCTACCTCTTTGTGTTGTAGCTTGTGTAAATAATGGAGATGAAATAATATTAACTTTTCTTTGTCTCATCTCTGAATCGTATGTTTCGTTCGGATCATTCGCTGTTAGTACTCTACCTCTACCAGTAAACCCAGAAATATAAGTAGAAGGTGTTTCTCCACCACCTTCAGTATTTGTTTTTTGATCCGTAGCTAGTAATGTTGTGTCTGGTGTGATTGTACTTGGATCTTGGTTAGCTACTATATTTTCTATTACATGATGTAAATCTATTGATGTTGCTGTAAAGTATGTTGTAGATAACGCTGTGTTTTTAATTATTTCATTACCTAAGAATTGTGAACCAGGTTGACCCCAATCTATAACATCTCTATGAACTATTACATATTTGTTTGTAGTATCATGTTCCATTACAATACCAAGAGCGTTAGAAGTTGTACCTCTAACTTTTGTACCTACTGCTAGTGTATTATTTAATGTAGAATAAAAAATCTTATGTTGATTATAATGTGGACTTATATCTAACTCTTTAGTTACTTCATGTCCTTTCGCTGTCGCTTCAGCTGTTAATTGTCTCTTGAAGAAATCTCTGTCTGTTTCTTCGACTGTATCTGTACCTAGAATATATGGTTGACCTGATGATTGATCTTTTACTGTAGTAGCGTCAACTGACAAGAATCTTTCAGTAGTTAAAACACCTTCACCTGTTTCTAATTGTATTCTACCTTCAAATGAACTGAATACTTGATCTTCTGTTGAATATGTTCCGACTTCTAATTGAATATCAGCTGCATCTATCTTAGAACCGATAATTAGAGTAGGTATAAATGATCTTGTTGTTCGTGAACCATCAAAATCTACATTATAGATATCAGCTCTAGCGTCTATTTCATTTCTGATAGATACTTCACCAAAGAATATTGTACCAGCTGGTGATAATAATGACTTGACTAAACTTCTGTATTCATCTACACCTTTACCAACTTTAATTAAGTATGAGAAATCTTGATACTGATTACTATCGTGTATTCTCATTGAAGTAGCTGACGGAAAACCTGTATCATTTAAATAGTTACCATCTAATTTAGATTCACCTCTTACTCTACCTCTTGATGTACAGGGTTCTGTTTTGGCTATATAGAAATTCTTACTGTCACTTGTAGTTATATAATCACCTTCATTAAATATACCTTTGACATTTTCTACTGTCAATAGATTTAGATCACCATCCATTGTTCTAATCGTGCCTGTAGCACCTGTTAGAGCCGCTGTAACAGTAGTATTGACCACTAGTGAACCACTGAGGTCTTTTACTATCGCTTTCTGTTTGTAATTACCGATACCGCCGTCAACAAAGTCATGTCCGGGATCTTGTACTTTTATTTTTTCAATACTACCGATTGTATTACTAAATGCCCATAACTTAGCACCTGAACCAGCTGTAACATTAGTTTGTGTTAAAGTAAATACTGCTTCTGATGTACCACCTGTTATTGTACCTGTCGGAACACCAGCGTTGTCTGTTGATCTTTTATATACTAATAGTCTTTTCTTTTTCGTATCATGACTGACTACTATCATTGATTTACTGTTTGATGAAGTAACAACTTCTCCGACTGAGAATGTAGTACCTGTAGTCATAGTATCATAGTAGATATATCCACCCATAAATACTTTAGGTAATGATTTATATTGTAACCCTTGATTAGTTATTTGAATTTTACGAATGGCACCTGATGTTTCACTAGATATAACAAAACTAGTATCAGCTAATTTACCATATTGAAGTGTTTGTGGTCTTAATGAATCTTCTAATAATACACCACGATTCGAAGCGTGTATTTCTATCTTAGCACTGTTGGCTGGTGCTGACACGAATGTTACTTTTGTACCAGATTGATCTGTTGTGAAACCTGTTGTTCTAACTATCTCTGTACCAGCTACAAATACTTGAACTTTTCTTGGATCGAATCCCATATTAAGTCCTGCATTATCTCTACCAGAGAATACTGTCTCTGAACCATCACCAGTAAATTCATGTACACCTTCTACTGTCGCTGTCTCTAATTCTATTGTTCCGTCTGTAACTGATATCTGTGCTTCAGCGTGATTGCCTTCTGTACCTGTGTTAATAAACACAACCATATCTTCTGTTGAATAACCTGCACCTACATCATCAATAACTATATCTGTTACACCACCTCTACCGATAGATCCGATAACATTAGTATTTGATGTTGCCGTACCACCCGCTGGTGATTTATAGTTGAATGTATCTGATTCTACAAATAATGAACCCTTCGAAGCTTGTTCTGTATAAAGACCACCTTCCATGACTCTTGTAGCCGGACCACCTGATTGTGTATTGTCTTGATCAAATAAATCTGTATTCTCATCTAAGATCGCGAAGTCTGTAATTAAATTACCGTCTTCATCATATACAGATTCTTCTGAAAGTATAATACCTAATCCGTCTTCTCTACCAATCGGTCTAGCTTGAAAGAATTGACCACCGATAGCATGTTGATTAGCCATCTTAGAATCATCTTCAAATAGTATGTGATTACCTTCTTCATTTAAAATATATTGTTGAGTAGAGGATTCTATTCTTAAAATATCTTCTACATCTCCTGCGTTACCGTCTTCTTGACCTAAATAAATACTTGAATCAGTTGGATCGATATCTGTTATAACACCACGAACTGTAGCTTCAGCGTCTATTCGTAATCCGTCTCTATCAGATAATGTTACTGTATCACCTTGATTAAATGTACCAACATGAGGCATCACTAATTCTAATTCATAAGCTGTATCAGCGTCATTAGTACCACCCATACCAGATGAATCATTAATATACGCTTGAGCTACTACAGCACCTTGACCGTCTAATTTTTTAACTAGACCTTTTTTATAAACTGTTAAGTCTTTTATACTTGAGAGTCTCATTACTGTTGGTTCTGAGAACTCTGATACTGAAGGTTTTATTACATTGTCACCAGGAAATGTTACCTCAGCTTCTAAACCATATAATATTCTGAATAGAAATTCGTATGATTCTTTTGTACCTTTTGATAGATACAATTCTTGTACATGCTTCTGTAGTAATCTTTTATTCGCCAAGACATCTCGGTCAATGAATGGCATAAAGTCTCGTCTGAAATACTCTAAGAAGTCTCCAGAAGTTTTATCTACATCTGCATATGATAATAAGTTGTTAGCCGCGTGTAACGGACTAGCTGTAAACGAAGCTACTTTAGCTTCCATTCCAGAAGTCTTACCTACGATAGTTTCATTAATATCAAACTGAGCTTCTGAAAATTGTTCAATATAAAGGTTTGAACTTGTACCTATAACATCAACTCGTCCTATGGCACCTGTAGTAGAACCTACTACGAATTCATCTTTCTCAAAAGATGTCTTTTGTGCACCACCAGAATCAATGTCTACTTCATAATTAAATTTAGCAGAGGTTATAGAAGACGGAGCATAAGTCCCAGGCTCTTGTAAAAGATTACCTCTTTCACCTGCAGAGTTAAAAGATTCTCCTGCTGTTGTCCCATCTTCTAAACCAATGTAGTCAATGTCTGCCGCATCTTTATAGATTAGTTGACCTTTCTCTAAGAACTCAAAGTAAGCTTTGAGAAAAGAGATAAATCGAGGTCCATCTGACTGATAAAAATCAGGTAGAAGTTCCTCGACTTGATCGGCTATTCTGTTATGAAAAATAGGCATAATTAACTATTAATTACCTTACGCTACTGCGTATGAATTACCACCTAAGATTACCCAGCTAGATAATGTACCTGAATACATTAACAATACTGAATCACCTACTGCGTTCAAAGTAATTGTTGTACCACCTGTTAAAGCTGCTGGTGTAATTCTGGAAGTTCCAGAGTTAGTTAGAGCTTTCAAGTAGATAATTTTTAACTGACCAGCTACACCTGCTGCT
>ERZ1046740.1864-NODE-1864-length-14272-cov-6.221847_pt1 | contig 14272 bp, 13 predicted proteins | sample MGYA00383093_ERZ1046740 | MGnify/ENA primary metagenome ERZ1046740 (study PRJEB29581, sample SAMEA5548363) | metagenome | biome: marine; feature: coastal; material: water | depth 25 m | study: Short-term variability in the microbial, nano- and picoplankton... | reverse complement strand
CCTCGTTAGCGGTGGCAAATGTAATACATTCTTTATTCCTGACAACTAATTTTTGAGAAAAGATTTACTTTATTTCAACCCTAAAAAACAACCTCTTGTAAATAAAGATATTACACCACAAAAAAATAAAAAAACTTTCACCTTAAATGCAAAATTCAACATACCATTTCGATTATTTCTTTATAACATAATAAGGTGTAACCTTATAAAATAACGAATACTCATTAATAACCTATAATGTGTGTGAAACTTATTGCGGAAGTGATACTTTTCTAATATCTTTGCACCTTTAATAAAATAATATGATTCAAATTACGCTACCAGATGGCTCGGTTAAGGAATATGCAAGTGGAGTTACTCCAATGGATGTTGCAAAAAGTATTAGTGAAGGTTTAGCAAGAAATGTAATTTCTGCATGTTTTAATGATACAACCATTGAAACAACAACACCATTAACTAAAAACGGAAGCTTAACCTTATTTACTTTTAATGATGACGAGGGTAAAAAAGCTTTTTGGCATTCTTCAGCTCACATATTAGCACAAGCCATTACATCGTTTTATCCAAATGTAAAATTAACCATTGGACCTGCAATTGACAATGGTTACTATTATGATGTTGACTTGGGTGATGAAGTAATTTCAGAAAAAGATTTTAAAGCTATTGAGCAACGAATGCTTGAATTTGCTCGTGAAAAACACGTATTTAAAATGCGTGAAGTTTCTAAAAATGATGCTTTAGAATTTTATAAAAGTCAAAATAACGAATATAAGGTTGAGTTAATTGAAAATTTAACCGATGGCGATATTACATTTTGTGATCATTCCGATTTTACAGATTTATGTCGCGGAGGACATATTCCTAACACCGGAATTATAAAAGCTGTAAAAGTAATGAGTGCAGCAGGTGCCTATTGGCGTGGAGATGAAAAAAACAATCAACTTACACGTATTTATGGAATATCTTTTCCAAAACAAAAAATGCTTACCGAATATTTAGCTATGTTAGAAGAAGCTAAAAAAAGGGATCATCGAAAGCTAGGGAAAGAGTTAGAGCTGTTTACTTTTTCTCAAAAAGTTGGACAAGGCTTACCTTTATGGCTACCTAAAGGAGCTGCTTTAAGAAGTAGATTAGAAGATTTTTTAAAGAAAGCGCAAAAAAAGGCGGGTTATGAAATGGTAATGACTCCACATATTGGTCAGAAAGAATTATATGTTACTTCAGGTCATTATGCGAAATACGGTGAAGACAGTTTTCAACCTATAAAAACTCCAAAACAAGACGAAGAGTTTTTATTAAAACCTATGAACTGCCCACATCATTGTGAAATTTACAATCATAAGCCATATTCCTATAAAGATTTACCAAAACGTTTTGCAGAATTTGGAACAGTTTACCGATACGAACAAAGTGGTGAATTGCATGGTTTAACTCGTGTTAGAGGGTTTACACAAGATGACGCACATATTTTTTGCACACCAGATCAATTAGATCAAGAGTTTAAAAATGTGATTGATTTGTCACTATATGTTTTAAATGCTCTAGGATTTGATAATTTTACTGCGCAAGTTTCTATAAGAGATATGGAAAATCCTGATAAATACATTGGTTCAGTTGAAAATTGGGAAAAAGCAGAAAATGCAATTATAAACGCAGCAAAAGACAAAGGACTTGATTTTATAATTGAAGAAGGTGAAGCAGCGTTTTACGGACCAAAATTAGATTTTATGGTGAAAGATGCTTTAGGTAGAAGCTGGCAATTAGGAACCATTCAGGTAGATTACAATTTACCTGAGCGCTTTAATTTAGAATACAAAGGTTCTGACAATCAACTTCATAGACCAATTATGATTCACCGAGCTCCGTTTGGCTCTATGGAAAGATTTATTGCAGTTTTATTAGAACATACAGGTGGTAAATTCCCGTTATGGCTTACCCCAGAGCAGGTTATCTTACTGCCAATCAGTGAGAAATATCAAAAATATGCGGAAAAAGTTTTACATTTGCTAGAAAATGCCGAAATTCGCGCCCTTGTAGATGACAGAAACGAGAAAACAGGAAGAAAGATTCGTGATGCGGAAGTGAATAAAATTCCGTTTATGATTATTGTTGGAGAGCAAGAAGAAGATAATGGAACGGTTTCTGTAAGAAAACAAGGCGAAGGAGATATAGGAACCTTTTCAATTGAAGAATTTATATCATTTATTGATAAAGAAGTTAATAGTACAATAAAACAATTTTAGTTTAATTTAAATTTTGAAGCCATAGCAATTAGAAGAAACAGACCAAGAAGACCTTGGCGTGTAATTAAAGAAGATCAACATAGAATTAATGAAAAAATAACTCATGTTGATGAAGTTCGATTAGTTGGAGACAACGTTGAAGTTGGAGTATACTCACTTTCAAAAGCGAAAGCAATTGCTAGAGAGCAAGAACTTGATTTAGTGGAAATATCACCTAAAGCAGTTCCTCCAGTTTGTAAAGTAATCGATTATAAAAAATTTCTATATGAACAAAAGAAAAGAGAAAAGGCTCAAAAAGCTAAAGCTACTAAAGTTGTTGTGAAAGAAATTAGATTTGGACCAAATACTGATGAGCATGATTTTGAATTTAAAAAGAAACATGCCATTAAGTTTTTACAAGATGGCGCTAAATTAAAAGCATTTGTGTTCTTTAAAGGACGATCTATTATTTATAAAGATCAAGGACATATATTGTTGTTAAGGCTAGCTACTGAACTTGAAGAATATGGTAAAGTTGAGCAAATGCCTAAATTAGAGGGTAAACGTATGATTATGTTTATTACTCCAAAAAAGAAATAAAAATATTAAGCAAGATAAAAATAGATAGAAATGCCGAAAATGAAAACCAAATCTAGTGCCAAGAAGCGTTTTAAGCTAACTGGTTCTGGAAAAATTAAAAGAAAGCATGCTTTTAAAAGTCATATTTTGACTAAAAAAAGCAAAAAACGTAAATTAAAATTAACACATGCTGGTTTAGTTCATAAATCAGATACTGCTAATGTTTTACAACAATTAACTTTAAAATAATAAAGTTAAAGGGAATTTAATTATTAACCATGGAGTAGTGCTAACAAGTGTATTAATTTACCGCCTACTACAAAAAAACAAAATGAATTATGCCAAGATCAGTAAATTCAGTTGCTTCAAGAGCTAAAAGAAAAAAGATATTGAAGCAAGCAAAGGGTTACTTTGGACGTAGAAAAAACGTTTATACAGTAGCAAAAAATGCAGTTGAAAAAGGAATGTCATATTCCTACAGAGACCGCAAAAACAAAAAGAGAACTTTCCGTGCTTTATGGATTCTACGTATTAACGCTGGAGCTCGTCAGTATGGAATGTCTTACTCTCAGTTTATGGGAAAAGTAAAAGCTAATAATATTGAATTGAACCGTAAGGTTCTTGCCGATTTAGCTATGAACAACCCAGAAGCTTTTAAGGCAGTTGTAGATCAAATAAAATAAATTTTAATTTCTTGCTTATAAATAAAAACCCAATCTAACGATTGGGTTTTTTATTTAAAAAACTTTTTAAAATATTAGGACGACTACTACTTCTCAATTTCTCGCAAGTGATTCAATTTTTTAAGTTCCATAAAACTTGAAATAGTTTCGAAATGCTCTTTTACACGTTTATTTCCAAATTCAAAAACTTTTTCCGCCAAACCATCTAAAAAATCTCTATCGTGAGAAACCAGAATTAAAGTTCCATCAAAGTCTTTTAAAGCATTTTTAATAATATCTTTTGTTCTCATATCTAAATGATTTGTAGGCTCATCTAAAATTAAAACATTAACGGGCTCTAACAACAACTTAATCATTGCCAAGCGCGTTTTCTCACCTCCTGAAAGCACTTTTACTTTTTTAGTTGTATCATCACCCCCAAACATAAAAGCGCCTAATAAATTCTTTATTTGAGTTCTAATATCACCAACTGCAATATGATCTATGGTTTCAAAAACGGTTAGTTCTTCATCTAATAACGAAGCTTGATTTTGCGCAAAATATCCAATTTTAACATTATGTCCTACTTCCAATTTTCCTTCAAAATTAATTTCTCCCATAATAGCTTTTACCATGGTTGACTTTCCTTCTCCATTTTTACCTAAGAAAGCAATTTTTTCTCCACGTTCTAAAACTAAATTTGCATTTTTAAAAACTACATGTTCATCATAACTTTTAGATAAATCATTTACAACAACAGGATATTGTCCACTTCTTGGTGATGGTGGAAATTTTAGTTTTAATGCTGAACTATCTACCTCATCAATCTCTACTAGCTTTAACTTATCAAGCATTCTTACACGAGATTGCACTTGATTGGTTTTAGAATACGTTCCTTTAAAACGCTCTACAAACTCCATATTCTCAGCAATCATTTTTTGCTGTTCTGCATATGCTTTTTGTTGATGCGCTCTTCTATCCTTTCGTAATTCTAAATAATGAGAGTAATTAGCTTTGTAATCGTAAATTCTACCCATTGTAACTTCAATAGTTCTATTGGTTATATTATCTACAAAAGCCCGGTCATGTGAAATTACAATAACTGCTTTTGCCGAATTGATTAAAAAATCTTCTAACCATTGCACACTTTCAATATCAATATGGTTTGTTGGTTCATCAAGAAGAATTAAATCGGGTTTTTGCAATAATATTTTTGCCAATTCAATTCGCATTCGCCAACCACCTGAAAATTCTGAAGTTGGTCTATTAAAATCTTCAGCAACAAAACCCAAGCCTTTTAATACTTTTTCTACCTCTGCTTCAACATTTGTTTCTTCAATGGAATAATATTTTTCACTTAATTCAGAAACCGTTTCAATTAACTTCATATACTCATCACTTTCGTAATCAGTTCTAACAGTTAAAGCTTCATTAATTGCATCAATTTCAGCTTTCATTTTAAATATTTCTGAAAATGCTTTCAAGGTTTCTTCTAATACTGTTGCATTGTCTTTTGCTAATAAATGCTGCGGTAAGTATGCGATTTTGGCTTCCTTTGGTGCTGAAATATTTCCTGATGAAGGCTTTTTTACACCTGCAATAATTTGTAGTAAGGTTGACTTACCTGCTCCATTTTTACCCATTAGGGCAATTTTATCATTCTCATTTATTGCAAACGAAATATTTTCAAAAAGTATTGTACCACCAAAATGTACGGCAACATCATTAACTGTAATCATTCTTTCTAATTTAAGGCGCAAATATACATTTTGCAACAACACAAGACTTTATATAGAAACAAAAAAAGCAAGAATTATAAATTCTTGCTTTTTTAATATTTTATAAAATGCTTTTTAAAGCACTTCTCCTAATTCTTTTAACTTCTCGGTATTTTCAGCAAGTTTTAATTCTTCAACAATTTTATGAATGTCTCCATTAATAACATTCTGTAAATCATATAAAGTTAATCCAATTCTATGCTCCGTTACTCGCCCTTGTGGATAATTATAAGTTCTAATTTTTGCTGAACGATCTCCACTTGCAACTAACGAATTTCTTTTCTCTGAATCAGCCGCTAATTTTTTCTCTAATTCTTGTTCATATAAACGAGAACGTAACACCTTCATGGCCTTATCTTTATTTTTATGTTGCGACTTCTGATCCTGACATTGAGCTACTAAACCAGTAGGTATATGCGTTAAACGTACGGCTGAGTACGTAGTATTTACAGATTGACCTCCAGGCCCAGAAGAACAAAAATAATCAACACGAATATCACTTGGTTTTAGTTCTACATCAAATTCTTCAGCTTCTGGCAATACCATAACTGTGGCTGCTGAAGTATGAACACGGCCTTGAGTTTCGGTTTGTGGCACACGTTGTACACGATGCACACCAGACTCAAATTTCATATCTCCATACACCTCAGTTCCAGTAATACTAAAAATAATTTCTTTAAAACCACCTGAAGTTCCTTCGCTAACATCCTCAACTTCTGTTTTCCAACCTTTATCCGAGCAATATTTAGTATACATTCTGTATAAATCTCCTGCAAAAATACTTGCTTCATCTCCCCCAGTCCCTGCTCTAATTTCAACAATTACATTTTTAGCATCTTCCGGATCTTTAGGAATCAACATAAATTTAATTTTATCTTCTAATTCAGGTAGTTGAGCAGTAGCCTCCTCCAATTCCATTTTAGCCATTTCAGTCATTTCAGCATCGGAACCATCTGAAATAATTTCTTTAGCTTCTTCAATATTATTTAATAAAGATTCATATTCATCAGCAATTTTCATTACAGCACTTAAATCTTTATACTCTTTATTAATTTTTATATAGCGTTTTTGATCTGAAATAATATCTGGCTGAATAATTAAATCAGAAACCTCATCAAATCGTTGTTTTACTATTCTTAGTTTATCTAACATGAAATATCTTATTGGATTGCAAATTTACAATTTTTTATTGAAAGAATTTTTTATAGTTTGCCTGCACAATGCTTAATAACTAACTGTTTTCAATACTAAATTTGGTACAGCTTTTATTTTCTCAAGGCTAATAACTAGTACTCAAAAGTACCATACTCACTTTTAATTGTAAGTTTTTTAGTTTCAGAAGTCTCTACCCTACCAATAATTTTTGCATCAACATTAAATGATTTAGAAATTGCTATTAAATCTTCAGCAACTTCAGAAGTTACGTACAATTCCATTCTATGACCACAATTAAATACCTGATACATTTCTTTCCAATCAGTTTTACTTTGCTCCTGAATTAACTTAAACAAAGGTGGGATTTGGAACATATTGTCTTTTATAATGTGTAAATTATCAATAAAATGAAGAATTTTAGTTTGTGCCCCACCACTGCAATGCACCATTCCATGAATATCTTTTGAAGTATATTTTTCTAATATTTTTTTAATTATAGGTGTATACGTTCTTGTTGGAGAAAGCACTAATTTTCCAGCATCAATTGGTGAATTTTCAACTTTATCGGTTAATTTCACATTTCCCGAATACACTAATTCGGATGGAACAGCAGCATCAAAACTCTCAGGAAATTTTTCGGCTAAATATTTACTAAACACATCATGGCGCGCAGAAGTTAATCCGTTTGACCCCATACCTCCGTTGTACTCCTTTTCGTAGGAAGCTTTTCCAAACGATTCCAATCCAACAATTACATCTCCTGGGATTATATTAGCATTATCAATTACATCACTTCGTTTCATACGAGCAGTAACTGTAGAATCTACAATAATGGTTCTAACCAAATCACCAACATCAGCAGTTTCACCTCCTGTTGAATGAATTTCAACTCCAAAACCTTTTAAATCTTCCAATAATTCTTCGGTTCCATTTATAATTGCCGAAATTACTTCGCCCGTAATTAAGTTTTTATTTCTTCCAATAGTTGAAGACAGCATAATGTTATCAGTTGCACCCACACACAATAAATCATCAATATTCATTATTAATGCATCCTGAGCAATACCTTTCCAAACTGAAATATCTCCGGTTTCTTTCCAGTACATATATGCTAAAGAAGACTTTGTACCGGCTCCATCGGCATGCATTATTAAACAATAATCTTCATTATTGGTTAAATAGTCAGGCACAATTTTACAGAAAGCTTTTGGAAATAACCCTTTGTTTACATTTTTTATAGCATTGTGAACATCTTCTTTTGAAGCTGAAACACCTCTTTGACTATACCTTTTACTAACTTCTGAACTCATTGATACGTTGTTATGTTGTTTTGCAAAAGTAATTTATCTTTTTCAATTTAAGAAACATAAAAAAACCGAATAATTCTTTATTCGGTTTTTTTAAACTTTTTTCATATGATTATTCCCAATCTGGCATTGTAGCTCCTGCAAACAACACAATTCTATTCCCTCCTTCTTCTCCAACATCCATTCTATTAATTGATCTTGATGAAATACCATCATTTGAAGTGTTTACAAAAATTACCTGTGCTTCATTTGGCGAAAATCTAGGATCCAAATCTATAGTACCAGCAGTTTTACTCCCAGAGAGATCTGCGCTTGTAGCTGTATCAAAATTATAAACAAAAATTCGAGTATCTAACTGTCTATTATTAGCATTTTCATATTCAGAAACATCGTAGGTAAATAAAAGTAATTTATTATTTATTGACATATTAAGACCTCCAGCTGCACCATAAACACCATCTAAAATAGTAGTTAAAACATTACCTGACATATTTATTGCAAAAATTGACACATTATAGCCTGCAATATCATTTGTTTTTAATGCTATCATATTTCCATCATTACTCCAGTCACATTCAGTAATAAAATTACCATCACTTGTTTGATACAATTCCTGAAGTCCACTACCATCCTTATTTATGACTAATAATTTGTCATAGTATGTGTAAAGCAATCTATCTCCATTTGATGACCAAGAGAAATCAATTTCATTTAAATCATGTCCAGCTACTGAAATTGCTGATGTAACTTGACTAACATTTGAACCATCTTGCTGCATTGTAAATAAATGGGTTTCATTATTTTCAGTTCTCAAAAAAGCTATTAAATTACACGTTTGATTCTTTCTTGGTCTCCAGCTATTATTTTCAATCCCTGTTAATTGCACCTCATTTTCAGAAGTATTATCATCTTCATTTATACTTGCTGAATAAATTACATTATTTCCATTATCATTTTTCTGCACGTAAAAAAATCTATTTTCTGGATCTCCTTTAGTTGTAAAAGTACCAACAGTACTTAGCACTTCTGGATTAATTTCATCGGTTGCCGCAATCTGCCAAAAATACTTAGTCCCATATTTTAAATCAGATACAACGTAGGTAGTATCAACAATACTTTCAACTTTTACAATGTCATTATTATAATCATTCTTAATTTCAAGTCGGTAAATTATTTCATCTTCATCTGGATCTTCAGAACTCCATATTAATTCTACTGAAAGTTCTTGATCTTCAGCTCCCTCCTCAGGTATATGAAGTAATGGTGTTGAAGGTGGCTTATTTAAAGCTGTTTCTATTTCCATCTCAAAAATCACATTCACTTCTAAATCTGCAGATACAGTAGCTGGCTCGAAACCTGCTAAAAAACCTTCTTTAGAAGCGTTAACAGAATAATCACCTTCTTCAACATCTTTCATAATAAAATATCCATCAACATCTGTAAAAACAGTATTGTTTGATTGGCTTATTGTTACTTTTGCGTTTTCAATTGGGTTAAAATTTTTTGCCTCAACAACTCTACCTGTTAAAGTTCCTAGTCCAACCAAATCAATAGTATCTTCACTACAATTTACAAATAGACTCAAAACTAGTATACATAAAATATTAAATATTCTTTTCATGTTTAATTTTTTTAATTATTCAAATATTACTGATTTTACTCTATTGTATGGTTTTCCAAAATAAAAATTCAAACCAACTCCTACTCTCCAAAAGAAATCATCACGCTTACCATTAACAATACCATCTAACTCATCGCTAAGTAGCAAATTTTGTTCTCCGAAAACTTCAATTCCAACGTTGTTAACTGGCAAATATTCAACCCCAACACCATACTGAAACTTTAGAAATGGATTGGTAATATTTATATCTGAAATTGTACCTATACCTCCAAAAACAAATGGTGTTAAATCATCATAAGGCAATAGATAATATTCCAAGTTAAGATTCAAAGTCATGAATTCATCCTCAAATGAACCTTCATTTTCTAACTGAAAATATCCTAATCCTAAATTTAAATTTAAATTGGACTCTTTTAAAAAAGTCTTATACGATACGTTAGCTCCTATGTGAGCCTTCGGATTAGAATAATCTCCCAAAATACTGTAAGATGCGGTTGAAATGCTACCTGCGTTCGTTCCTCGTCTATCCGCTAACTTTCTATTATACAAAGCAGTATGATTTGCTTCATCCTTTTCCTTTAAATATTTTCCTTTAACAATATTAACCACCGGCTCACCTCCTTGTGGCACCCATAAGCCATCAATAATACCTTCTATAATTAATAATTCAACTGCTTTATCTATAGCTTCCTGAACAGCAAGTTGAGCAGGTTCGTTTTTTGTCACTCCAGTTTCAACTTCCAATAACCTTCTTACATTCACATATCTAAATAAATTAGCTGAAATTCCTTGAGATAAAATTGTTTTAGAAACATATACATTTTTTAGAATTTGCCCACTTGATGTTGAAACAGCTCTTAGATAAATTGTAATTCTATCTTCTCTATATTTATTTGAAGCACCGGCACCAAAGTATCGTGCTCCAGAACCACCAGTAATAATGTTAGAATCATAAGACACCACTCCCCCCTCTAATATAATTCCTGCAAATAACAGTGGTGGTATTGATGTGATTTGATTTTCCTTAGAATTCTCAGAATATTCCTGACGAGTTGAACGAATAATCTGACGTTCATTCAATAAATTTCCAATGTTTTCTCTTTCAATTGGACTAAACCAATTAGATTCTTCTAATGACTTAAGTAGTATTGAAGTTCCTCCTTGTGTAACAGCAGTACTAAAGGTGGATCCATTTTCCACCAGTTTATATTGACCTGTTTGATCTCTGAATTTATAAACTCCAACAACAGTTTCTTTCATTGGTAATATATCCTTCAAAATACTTCTGCTTGATGTACTTTCTCCAATTCGGGCTTTTGTAGTATTGAATGGCTGATTAAAGTAGGCTCCACAACTTACGTACAAAAAAAGTGATACATAAATAACACCTCGGTATATCTTTCTCATAAATATGGGAATTTCTAATTATTAATTTGGAATGGTAATTATAGTTTGTTCACCTGTTTGAGTATCTAATATATTAACAGATAACCCCGTTGGAGTTTGAGAAACATCGACTACTAATGATCCAAAAACATAAGTTCCAACCGTAAGAGCTGTTTCTCCAAATTGTTGTTGAAATAAATCCTGCGAAATTGAATTAAGCAACTGCCTATTCAAACTTTCAGTAAAATTTTCTAAATCTGTTGGTTGATCAAAATCAAATTGATTTTGATCTTCTTCAAAATCATTTTGTGCGTTAGCGCTTGCCAATAGTTGTTGGTAATTAAAAGTCTCACCACCAAAAAATGGATTAATTGGTTTATACACTAATTGTTGTGAAAGAACCAAACTAGGGACACTAATAAGAACTGCGATTATAATAATTTTTAACTTTTTCATTCTTAAATTTTTAAAAAATTTAAATTCTACTATTTTTAAATAACAATTTTCTTTGTTTGGAATAAATATTTATATCTCGTAAAGCAGCACTAGCTGCTGATTTTAAGAACTCTTCGTCTGGTCTACTATTAAACTCAAACACTTTTCTATCTTCAATTTCAATTGTAATTATACTACTTCTACCAAAATATGGTTTCTCCTTGATTTCAATTACAAACGGGTATTTGGATCCAGAATTCATATATTCCTGATAAAAAAAATAATGAAAATCCTTACCAATTTTAGTAATGACAGACTCAATTACAATTCCCTTAATTGCAAATTCAGTCTCATTTATAGTTTTTTGTTGACTTCTATCTTCATTTGCAGGCGAAACAATTAAGGAATCTCTCGCAACCAATATATTTCGTTGCTTGACAAATAAATAAATACGTATTTGCTCTCCTTTATTTAAATTTAACTTAATTTCTGAAACAGTCCTCTTCTCTTGTGGTTCTAAAGTAAAATCACTTGATTGACTATTACTTGAAAAGTTTCCAGATACACCTCTTTTTAAAGCTACTAAATTATAATTCAATTCATCTCTAAAAAACAGCTGTTCATTCTCAATTTGGGCTAAAATAGTTACCAAATTATCATCTTCCAAAATATTAATTCGAGCAACAACACCTGTATTTAACTGTGTATAACCAGGTACAAAATTTATAAAAAAACAAAAAGAAATTATTTTAATTATAACTTGTTTCATAGACCACTATGTTAAAAATTTCTAATAATCAATGTTTTATGATTGGTTTTTTGAACAATACTTAATTTTTTAACTAAGGAATTTTCACCATAAATATGGATTGAATTAGCTTTTCCCTGTTGTAAAATATTAAAGGTAGAAGCTGATTTATTATAGTAATTGAGATATTGAAAGTAATTATCTTTTCCATTTTGACTTATAATTTGAGCATCATTTATACTCATTTTTAAATCAATTTGATTATTAATTCCTTTCTGATTCAATTCTATAAAATTATCCTGCGATTGAATATTAGAAAAAAGAGGGACTTTATTCTCTATCAAGGTTGTCTCTTTATCGAAATTCAACTGGGTAATATATTTTTTTGCATTTGAATTATTCTGAGCTATTACACCAACCGACCATAGACAAATAAAAACTAAAAAACTGAAATAGTTATTTTTCATAATTTCAATTTTAAAAAAAAGGAGAGAAGATCTCTCCTTTTTTTAATTAATTAAATTAAACTATGGGCGTAAATATGTACTTGTTTGATCAACACATGCTTCATTATTCATACCCTTTTGGTAAATTTTACTTACGTTACCTTTTACCATTGCATATTGAGTAACATGAGCTTTGTTCATATATCCAAATTGTGAAGCAAAACTTGCGTTCCATGCACCTATCTCAGATTCTTGACTAAGGCAATATTCATTTCCATGTCCAAACTGAGCAATTAAAGATAGATTTGCCATAAATGGTGCACCAGCAGCAGATTTTTGCACTTGCTTAGCTGAATTTAAATAACCCCATTGAAAAATTCCAGCTACATTATTACTACCACGTTGTACTTGTTTGGCAGAATTTTCTATTCCAATTTGAATAATTCCAGCATAACTACCAGCTACACCATCTCTTTTAGATCTTTGATCTTGTTCAGCATAGTTATCTCTACCTAATTGAGATACAAAAGCCTTATTATTGTCAAACCTTTGTTTTTGGAATGAAGTATTTCTTTTCCCCATTTGAAATACAAAAGCTTTATTATCCTCAGCATATCCTACGCCAACATCTTGTTTAGCATAATTTAATTTACCAATTTGAATAACTCTACCCCAGTTACGATCACCATGTTGCTTAATATCAGAATTGTTATGTACACCTTTTTGATAAACCATGGCTCTATTATCAAGTCCTCCGATACCAACATTTTTTCCGTCTTGGTCTATACTAGAAACGTTTCCAATTCCTGTTTGATAAACATTTGCTTGGTTATTTATACCAATTTGATCAATCTCACTCAAATTATGTGGCATAAACTTTAAATCTGCTGTCTTTTTTTTAAAATCACAATCATCACATTCTGCTTGTTGAATCTGATCAAATTGTGCAAACATACTTGTAGCAAACAATACTGCTACTGCTAATAATAATTTCTTCATAATAATAATTTTTAAAAAATTTGTAAATAATTTAATTTGAATTCGTTTTCATAACATTTCTGTTATAAATTTTAAATGATTAATATATTTTAACTCAATGAAAGGGTTATTCCAATTGCACTTTCGCAATAATTAAGCATGCAGCTTAATAAGATCTATATTTCAATTTCATCATACTCGGCCTAATATCATAGGGTATAATCTATTGGGGTATAATATATTGGGATATAATATATTGAGGTGAATTTTTAATGGAGTCCAATTACAATAACATGTAAAATACATATTTTGTGATATCTAAATTAGAAAAACCCTTTCAATATTCCTATTACGTTCATCTTATTCTTAACAAATTGTAATTATTTCACTATAAATGGTAGTTAAAAAAAAACCGCTGTTTAAACAATCTAAATATGATACAAAAAAAAGGTTCCACAATTTGCGGAACCTTCTATTTATTAATTTAGCTAGGGCTATCTTGTGAATAACAATTCTCTGTACTTAGTTAATGGCCATAATTCATCATCAACCATTAATTCTAATTTATCACAATGATACCTGATTTCCTCAAAATAAGATTTAACATTAGAACAATATGCAAACGCTTTTTTCTCAACATTTTGAATTATATTGGCTTTTTTACGTTCTTCAATCATTGTATCAACCTTTGAGTGAATAGCCTCAATATGATTTGATATGTTTTTTATTAATTGGATTTGCTTGTGTGCATGTTCTTCAAAATCTTTTCCAAAAATTTCTTTCAATCCTGTAACATTTTTGGTTAACATATTTTGATAACGAACGGCAGTTGGGACAACATGATTTCCAGCAACATCTCCTAAAACACGTGCTTCAATTTGAATTCGTTTTGTATATTCTTCTAATTCAATTTCATATCTGGCTCTCAACTCTATTTCACTCATCACATTTAGTT
>ERZ1046740.1861-NODE-1861-length-14282-cov-16.493358_pt1 | contig 14282 bp, 12 predicted proteins | sample MGYA00383093_ERZ1046740 | MGnify/ENA primary metagenome ERZ1046740 (study PRJEB29581, sample SAMEA5548363) | metagenome | biome: marine; feature: coastal; material: water | depth 25 m | study: Short-term variability in the microbial, nano- and picoplankton... | reverse complement strand
CTGCTCCAATAATTGTATGAATTTCATCAATGAATAAGATAGAATTTTTTTGCTCTCCAAGCTGTTTTATGACAGTTTTAAGTCTTTGCTCAAAATCTCCTCTATATTTGGTGCCAGCAATAAGTGCACCAAGGTCAAGTGAATATATAGTCATATTTTCTAAAACTGCTGGAATATTTTTATCTACAATTTTTTTAGCTAAACCCTCAGCAATTGCAGTTTTACCTACACCCGCCTCACCAACAAGTAGTGGGTTATTTTTTCTTCTTCTGCAAAGAATTTGAACAACTCTTTCAACTTCGGATTCTCTACCAATTAATGGATCAATTTTACCTTCACTGACAAGCTTGTTTAAATTTACTGCATAAGTTTCTAAGCCTTTACTAGTTTTGGTATCAGCTCCAGTTGATTCTTGAGTCTGTTCTTTTTGATTATTTTCAGTAGTCTTGGCAATGCCATGAGCAATAAAATTAACAACATCTAATCTAGCGATACCTTGTTGGTGAAGGAAGTAAACTGCATGAGAGTCTTTTTCACCAAAGATAGCAACTAAAACGTTTGCACCCGTCACCTCTTTTTTCCCAGATGATTGAACATGTAACATTGCTCTTTGAATTACTCTTTGAAAACCCAAAGTTGGTTGAGTATCTACGTCATCCTTTCCTCCAACCTTTGGTGTATGTTCTTCAATATGACCGACAACATCCTCTCTGAGTTTATCTAGATTGGCGCCACAAGAATTTAGTACCTCTGAGGCAGATGGATTATCTAGCATAGCCAGTAACAAATGTTCGACAGTAATTAACTCATGACGTTTTTGTCGAGCATCCATAAATGCCATGTGTAAACTAACTTCTAATTCTTGTGCAATCATAATTTAACTATATCTTTTCTATAATACATTGCAAGGGGTGCTGAGACTCTTTTGATAAGTTTAGTACTTGATTCATTTTAGTCTCTGCAATTTCTAATGGAAAAACACCACATATGCCTATACCTTCAGTATGTATTTGAAGCATTATTTTTGTTGCTTCGTCATGTGACTTTTTAAAAACTTTTTGAATGACGTCGACCACAAATTCCATCGGAGTGTAATCATCATTTAGCAGTATGACTTTATAATTCTTAGGAAGTTTCGGCTTAAGTTGAGATTCTTTTACTACTGTGTCTTCAAGCTGATCTGGTTTGATATTCATACAATTATTTTAATTGTTATTTATAAATCTTAATTTTTTTAATAGTTTGCTCATATATATTAATGATCTCAAATTTTGTTTCATGCATTTTAAAGCTTGTATTGGTTTCTGGAATATTTTCCAAGAACTCAATAATAAGTCCGCTTAAAGTTATAGGACCACTAGTGGGCAACTTTAGGTTCAGTTTTTTATTAAGATCTCTAATTGAGATTGCACCATCAACAATCCATCCATCATCTTCACTAATAATTTTTGAGAGTTTGGAGGGTATATCTTTATTAAATTCTCCAATAATTTCCTCAAGCAAATCCTCTAAAGAGACTAAACCTAAGAAATCACCATACTCATTCACTATAAATCCTTTTTTCTCTTGATTATCTTGAAAATATTGAATTTGCTTATAAATAGTAGTTCCAGAGGGAATAAAGTAAGGGGGCTCTATTAATTCTTTTAAGGATTCATGTGTGATTTCATTATTTTGTTCTTTAACTAATAGTTTTAGTAATTTTTTTGAATCAATTACACCAATAATTTCATCATTATCTTTGACCACCATTTGCCGATAATTAGAATTTATGACTTTTTCAAGTATTTCTTCTATAGGTTGTTTAAGGAAAACAGATTCTACGTTTGTATGCGGCATCATTACTTCATCTATTGTCACTTTATTTAAATCAATTAAGTTTAAGAAAATAGATTTATTTTTTTGAGGAATGAATGTACCAGACTCACTAATGATGCTTTTTAACTCATCCATATTAATTAAGTCTTTCTGATTAAAATTTGTTTTGATGTTTACGAGCTTCAAAAATCCAAGAACAAAAAAATTCAAAAATAAAACTATAGGATAAAAGACCTTTAGGAGCGGGTAGAGAATGAAGCTACAATAAGGCGCTAACTTTTCCGGGTGGGCAGCTCCAATTACCTTTGGAGAAATTTCACTAAAAATGACAATCATAAATGTAGTAATGATTGTCCCAATAAAGATTATACTTTCTTGTGTACCAAAGAATTCGACAACAATCAGTGTAACAAGCGCAGCTGCTGCTGCATTTGCAAAGTTATTACATAGTAAAATTACACTAAGTAATTTATCTGTTTCATTAAGAAGCTTTATGGCCAGTTTTGCTCCGACATTACCCTGTTTGCTGAGATGTTTTAGTCTATATCTATTGACAGACATTAAGCTAGTTTCAGAAATAGCAAAGAATGCAGATAGTACCAAAAGAACAGCTAATAAAATAAGCTGAAAATTTAAATTAAAATCCATACAAAAATTTGTTTATTTTTCTGCTTTAACATCGACAACTGCAAGATTACTTTGATTAGTTCCAAGCAAAATTGCTAGGGGGCAACCCACCATGATTGAAGAATAGATACCAAATAAAATCCCGATTGTTAATGCAATTGAAAAGTTATGTAAGATTTCTCCACCAAAAATTAACATACATATAACAACTGTTTGGGTAGAAAGATGTGTCATTATAGTCCGTGACATTGTTCGTGTAATTGCGTTATTAACAACTTCAATAACTGAAGACTTGCGCATAATGCGAAAATTCTCCCTGACTCGATCGAAGACAACAACAGACTCATTAACCGAGTATCCTAAAACTGCAAGCACAGCTGCAAGAACAGTTAGATTAAATTCCCATTGAAAAAATGCAAAAAAGCCAAGTATTATTACAACATCATGCATGTTAGCAACGATTGCAGCAACAGCAAATCTCCACTCAAATCGAAGCCACAGATAGAGCATAATTCCTATGCCCACAAATAGTATCGCTAAGGCCCCATCCTCATAGAGTTCATCACCAACTTGAGAGCCAACCGACTCCACCCTCTCAATTTTCAATGCTGGGTCAGATTCCTTTAATGTAAGAGCAATTTTTTCTGACAGGTCGGCAAGTGATAAATTTTCTACTACTGGAAGTCTAATTAAAACATCACTACTCGTTCCGAAATTTTGTACTTGTGCCTCTGGCAAATCAATTTTTTTAAGTGTCGAACGAATTTCTTCAAGGTTTGCTGCTTGAGGATAGCTCACTTCCATTAGCGTACCACCAGTAAAATCGACACCTAAGTTTAACCCTCGAGTGACCAAGAATAAAATTGAAGCAATAAATATCGAGGTAGAAATAATTGCAGAAATTTTTCTAAATTTCATGAAAGGAATATCTGTTTTTACTCTAAAAATTTCCATAATTTAATTGTTTTCGACTTTAAAAATCTCTCCGATAGAGATTTTTTTAATTGTTCTTTTGTTACCATAAATATAGTTTACGATCCCTCTGGAGACAAAGATAGCACTGTAGACTGAGGTTAAGATACCAAGCACAAGAACTACAGCAAACCCTTTAATTGGGCCAGAGCCAAACATAAATAAGGCAAGACCCGCAATCATGGTCGTAATATTTGAGTCAAGTATAGTTCCCCAGGCTTTTTCGTAGCCTTGGCTTATACTTTTTTGAGGGGGCATACCATTTCTAATCTCATCTCTTATTCGCTCGTTAATTAGGACGTTAGCATCAATGGCCATACCAATTGTGATCGCAATCGCGGCAAGCCCAGGCAATGTCAATGTAGCTTGGAGGGCAGATAATAATGCAGTTAAAAACAATAAATTTACCGATAAGCCAATGACTGAAACAACACCAAAGAACATGTAGTAGGCGACCATTAAAACAACGATAGCTGCAAAGCCCCACATCGTCGAATTGACACCGCGCGCAATATTCTCTTTACCCATGCTTGGCCCAACCGTTCTTTCTTCTACTATTTCCATTGGGACAGAAAGGGACCCTGCTCTTAAAAGTAATGAGATGTCAGTAGATTCTTGGGCATTTTCCATACCAGTAATCATGACATTCCCTCCACCAATCTCACTCTTAATTTTGGGTGCTGTAATTACTTCAGTATAATTTTTTTCAATAAGCAACAAAGCAATTCTTTTACCTATATTTTTTCGGGTTACTTCTTTAAAAATATTAGTACCTACAGAATCTAAATCAAGATATACGACAGATTGGCCTGTCATTTGATCCACGCCAGGTGAAGCATCCTCTAACCTCTCCCCAGTTAAAATCACCTCTTTTTTTACTAAGAGAGGATTCCCAGAGCGATCATAATAGAGTTCAGTGCCAGGAGGTAGCTGTCCATTCTCCGCTTTCTCTATGGTAGCTGGATCAGATCTTTCTTCATCCACCATCCTCATCTCTAAAATGGCGGTTCTCCCAATAATTTCCTTCGCTTTTGCGGTATCTTGAACGCCTGGTAGTTGAACAACAATTCGATCTTTACCTTGTTGTTGGATTATTGGTTCAGCAACACCCAACTCATTGACTCTGTTATGTAAGGTTTCAAGGTTTTGTTTTAGAGCAAAGTTAACATTCTCTTCATCGGTATATTGATTATTTTTTATTTTCAAGATGAATTCATTATTATTTTTAATTTGTGAAAAATTAAATGCTTCTGTTTCTTTTGCAGGGGAGTTGCCTCCAAAAATTGAACGACCTGAGCCTTGAGCCCTAATAATATTTTTTGCTTGATTTAATTCGTCTTCTGATTTGAATTTTAATTGAACATAATTATTAACAACTTTTGAATCATAGTATTTGATATTTTCTTTTTGCAATTCTTTTCTAACATTTACTAAAAAACCGTCATTCTTTTTTTCCGAAAGTTTTGATAAATCAAGTTGCATTAGAAAATGAACTCCACCTCTAAGGTCTAGGCCAAGATACATGGGTAGTGCTCCCAGATTGGATAACCAATCAGGTGAGTTTGATATAAGATTAAGCGCTACAACAAATTTATTGCCTAAACTTTTTTCAATAACTTGCTTGGCATTTAATTGATCATTTGCTTCTTTGAACTTAATTTTTATATCGGTATCTTCAAAAGCAATTCCAATATTTTGGATTTTTGCTTTATCAAGAGATGATTCGACTAATTTAAGCGTGGATCTATCAACTGTCTCACCTGCTTTCACGGGCATCACTTGGACAGCAAAGGACTCCCCATAAAAATTTGGTGTGACATACAGCAGGCTTAACCCAATAGTTAAAAGGATTAATATATATTTCCAACTAGAGTACTGATTCATTTAAATAAACTTAAACAATTTATATTGATTTAATTGTTCCCTTGGGAAGGACGGCTTGAACCGTTTGTTTTTGAATTTTAATTTGTGAATTGGCATTCACTTCTAAAATTGCAAATTGATCATTTAATTTAGTTATTTTTCCTAAGATGCCACCACTTGTAGAAACTTCGTCTCCAACTTTTAATGCAGCCAACATCGCCTTAACTTTTTTTGCTTGAGCCATTTGAGGCCTAATAAGCATAAAGTAAAAAAGTACAAAAATAATAATGAATGGTAAAAACCCTGACAGTGCTTCGTTCACGTTGTAATTTCCTTAAAAAAACATGATTTTATCATAAGAAGGAGCTCTATTCATCAACCTTCCTCTTTTTTATAAATGCGGATTTAAATGATTTAAATTCTTGATTTTTAATAGCCTGATGGGCTTCATTCATCATATTTTTATAAAAATGTAAGTTATGAATAGTATTGAGTCGCGATACTAGCATTTCACCTATTTTATAAAGATGATGAAGATAAGATTTTGTAAAATTTTGGCAGGTATAACATTTGCAACTAGAATCAATGGGGCTGAGGTCATCTTTATATTTAGAATTCTTTAGTTTTACATCGCCATGACTCGTAAAAAGCATGCCATTTCTTGCATTTCTAGTGGGCATCACACAATCAAACATATCTATCCCGTTTTCTATTGCGTTTAATATATCTTCAGGTGTCCCAACCCCCATCAGATATCGGGGCTTTTCTTGAGGCATTTTAGGGCCAATGAAGCTAGTTATTTTAGCCATCTCGTCTTTGGGTTCACCAACCGACAGCCCTCCGATAGCATAACCATCAAAACCAATTGAAGTCAGCTCTTTTAAAGAGTCTTCTCTGAGGTCTTCAAACATACCTCCCTGAATAATTCCAAATAATGCATTTTTGCTTCCCTCAAACGAGTCTTTACTTCTGTAAGCCCAATCATTGCTTAGTAGCATGGATTTTTTTGCTTCATCATAAGTGGCTGGATAGGGTGTGCATTCATCAAAAATCATCGCAATATCTGAATTGAGAACTCTTTGGATTTTCATAGACTCTTCTGGACCCATAAATTTTTCATCCCCATTTATCGGTGATCTAAAAGTTACCCCTGCCTCTGAAATTTTTCTCATTTTTCCAAGGCTCCATACCTGAAACCCACCTGAGTCAGTTAATATTGGTCTGTTCCAGTTGATAAAATCATGAAGTCCCTTATGTTTTTTTATAACATCAAGGCCTGGACGTAACCAAAGATGAAAGGTGTTCCCTAAAATAATTTCAAAATTCGTTTCCTCTAATTCTTTTGGAGCAATAGACTTAACAGCACCATAAGTCCCAACGGGCATAAAAACGGGGGTGGAGATTTCTCCATGTTGAGTTTTTAAAAGACCTGCCCGAGCATGACCATCTTGATTTTGTAATTCAAATTTCATAAGCCATTTGGAGTACTTAAATATAGAATCTTGTAGTATAAAATATTAATAAGTCTTAAACGATGATTATTCGTTGATTGTAGGATAAAATCTGGTAATAAATGAAAATTAAAATAAAAAATAACAAAAAAGATATGTTGGGAAAAAAAGGGTTTTATCTGCTTCCAAATATTTTTACTACGGCATCCTTATTCGCAGGTTTTTATGCCATAGTGCAGGCAATGAATGGGGCATTTGATCATTCGGCTATTGCAATTTTTATTGCGCTTATTTTGGATGGGCTTGATGGAAGAGTTGCAAGGTTAACCAATACTGAAAGTGATTTTGGTGCTGAATACGATAGTCTGTCAGATATGGTGTCTTTTGGTGCCGCGCCAGCATTGGTGATATATGTATGGGCATTAAATCCTTTAGGAAAGTTTGGTTGGATTATCGCCTTTATATATTGTGCCTGTGCCGCATTCAGGTTAGCCCGCTTTAATGTAAAATTAGACATTGAAAATAAGAAATATTTTTCTGGTTTGCCATCCCCAGCAGCAGCAACATTACTTGCGAGTTTTATTTGGATATCCTTTGATAATGGGATTAACGGGGATGATATCTTTTTGGGCTTCTTCCAGATGCAATGGTTTGCTGCAGTTTTAACTTTCTTTTCTGCATTAGCTATGGCGTCTGACTTAAAATATTACAGTGGTAAAAATCTTAATTTTAGAAAAAGTCAGCCATTTATCGCTATTTTGATTATTGTGATCATCTTTGGTGTGATATCTCACAACCCAGCTGAAATAGTTTTTTTAATTGCTCTTCTATATGCATTATCTGGCCCTTATAGCTATTTGCAGTCTAAGAAACTTTCAAATTATATTAATTTTTAAATAATGAATATGAATGAATTAATCATTTTTGATACAACGCTTCGTGACGGTGAACAAAGCCCTGGAGCCTCAATGACTCAGGAAGAAAAGTTGAGGATTGCAAAGCAACTTGAAAAATTAGGTGTAAATGTCATAGAAGCTGGATTTGCTGCAGCTAGTCCCGGTGATTTTAGCTCTATTAATGCCATCTCAAAAATCATTGATAAATCAACTGTCTGCTCATTAGCAAGGGCGCTTGAAAGTGACATTAAAAAAGCAGGCCAAGCTATCCAGCAAGCTAAGCACAAAAGAATCCACACCTTTATCGCAACAAGCAAGATTCATATGGAAAATAAACTAAGAATGAGCCCTGACCAGGTTTTAAAGAGGGGGGTTGAGGCTGTTAAATGGGCTTTGGAGTATACAGATGACGTTGAATTTTCAGCTGAAGATGCAGTGAGATCAGATGTAAATTTTTTGATCGAAATATTCGATGCGGTTATTCAGGCAGGCGCTAAAACAATCAATGTGCCAGACACAGTAGGTTATTCAATACCTAAGAGCTGGGGAAACCTTATGAATGAATTAATTTCAAAAGTACCAAATTCACAAGATGTTATATGGTCTACACATTGTCATAATGATCTAGGCATGGCGGTCGCAAATTCTCTATCTGCCGTACAAAATGGTGCAAGACAAGTGGAATGCACTATTAATGGACTAGGAGAGAGAGCGGGAAATGCAAGTCTTGAGGAAATAGTGATGTCTGTCAAAACGAGAAAAGATATCTTTAACCTCGAAACTAAAATTAATACTGAGCAGATTGTGACAACCTCTAAGTTAGTCTCAAATATTACAGGTTACCCTGTACAGCCCAATAAGGCGATTGTAGGTGCAAATGCATTTGCCCATGAATCAGGTATTCATCAAGATGGTGTTCTAAAACATCGAGAAACATATGAGATTATGAGGGCACAGGATGTAGGTTGGGGGGCTAACAAGATTTCGTTAGGCAAGCTTTCTGGAAGGAACGCATTTAAAAATAGATTGGTTGAGCTAGGTATTGAGTTGGATTCTGACGAAGTTTTAAATTCTACATTCGATAGATTTAAGGCGCTTGCTGATAAAAAATCTGAAATTTATGATGAGGATATTCATGCACTAGTTACTGAAGAGTTTGTATCTGGGGCTATTGATCGATTTAAACTTATTTCATTAAAATCCATTACAGACACTCAAAAGAAACCTTTCGCAGAAATTGAAATTTCGGTAGACGGAGAGTTAAAAAATGCAAAGGCAGAGGGTGGCGGTCCAGTGGATGCAACATTCAAAGCGATTGAATTAATCGCGAAATCAAATACTGAGCTCTTACTTTACTCGGTGAATAATATTACTTCGGGCACAGACTCAAAAGGACAAGTCACTGTTAGACTTGCGAAAGGAGGGAGAGTGGTAAATGGGTTAGGTTCGGATACCGATATCGTTATTGCTTCCTCGATGGCCTATCTCAACGCGCTAAACAAACTAGTTTCCAAGGCTGAACGTGCCCATCCTCAAGTCTAAGACGAAATAATTTTATGAATCTTGCAATATTTGATCTTGATAATACGCTTCTAGATGGTGATTCTGATTATAACTGGGGTTTATACCTGGTAAAAAAAGGTTACCTTGATGAAGGTGAATATAAAAAGCAGAATCAAAAGTTTTTTGAAGAATATCAGGCAGGTAAATTAGATATTTTTGCGTTTTCTGAATTTCAATTCCAATTTTTAAGAAATAACACAAGAAAATTTTTAAATGATGTCAGGTCTGACTACATTGACGAAATCATTAAGCCAATGATCTTAAAAAAAGCAGTTGATTTAGTAAACCAACACCAAGAAGCTGGAGATAGATTACTTATTATCACAGCAACGAATAGCTTCATTACAAAACCAATTGGAGAACTTTTTGGGATTGATGAGCTTATCGGCACGGATCCTGAGGAGCATGTAGGTGAATTTACTGGTAAAGTTAACGGTACCCCTTCCTTCAAAGAAGGCAAGGTGACGCGATTATTTGATTGGCTGGATGAGAAAAATCTAAAATTAGCAGATTTTGAAAAAACTTTTTTTTATAGTGATTCTCATAATGATCTGGCTCTACTCGAGGTTGTAACTAACCCAGTAGTCGTTAATGGAGATAAAATTCTCCTAGAAAAAGCACAAGAAAAAAACTGGCCTAAACTCAATTTGAAATAACTTTAAACTAATACTATTTCTACGACAAACTTTGTCCCAAGATAAGCAAGAATCAAGAAAGCAAAAGCAAGCAAGGAAATGATTATCGATTTTTTTCCACGCCACCCAAATTGAACCCTCCCAAATAAAACTAGTGCGTAGGAAAGCCAGGCAAGAATAGTAAAAATTGTTTTATGATTCCAATCAAGTGTTTGATCGAAGAGGTAATGTGAAAAAAATAAGCTTGAAAACAAAGTAAAGGTCAAGAATATAAAACCGACCCAATAAATCTGAAATAATTTACTTTCAACATCAAGTAATGGCTCACTACTTGAGATCATTGATGAATTTTTAGTTTCGGCATGTAAACTTTTTTCAAATAAAAGTAAAAATAAAGAAAAAATAGAACCAAAGGCAAGCAATCCATAACCAAGCATAGCAACAATAATATGAATACTCGCGGGAAGTGAATAATATTGAATAGACTGATGGTCAGGTTGAATCAAAGGAAATACGAGAACTATTATTATTGCAGGAATTAAGGTAAATATTTCTAATCCTCGGTATTTAGATTTGTTATTCAATAAAAAATATATCAAAACTATTATCCAGCTCAATAGTAATGTGGAGTTAGCAAAACTTAAGTCTACGCCTTGATTAAAGATGTGATTATAAATCAACAATGCATGAGAGATTAAGCCTACAGCAACAAGAAAACTATAGTTTTTTATGATTTTTATATTTGAGAGTGAAGAGAGGCATGGAATCAAATATAAAATCAATGTAACTAAATAAAGGGTTTCATTCATGTTTATATTTTAATTAATTAATAAAGACAATTATAATGGAAATAACAACTATTCAACAATCAACAAATTAATAAAATTTATGCTTGAAAATTTAACAGACAAACTTCAATCGGTAGTAAAGACAATTCGAGGACAAGCCCGCTTCACAGAAGAAAATATCAGTGATGCAATGAGAGAGGTGCGTATAGCACTGATCGAAGCAGACGTCGCAATACCTGTCGTTAAATATTTTATAGATAAGGTAAAAGAAAAGGCGTTAGGGGCTGAAGTTTTAAAAAGTGTCTCACCAGGTCAAGCAATTATTAAGATAGTGCAAGACGAGCTGACAAGCTTAATGGGGAGTGATAATGCTGAGTTAAATATTGCTACAAAACCACCCGCTATTATTTTGATGGCAGGCCTCCAGGGATCTGGAAAAACAACCACAGCGGCCAAGTTAGCCAAAATTCTAAAAGAGGAAAAGAAGAAGGTCTTGTTAGTTAGTGCAGACGTTTATCGACCTGCCGCGATAGAGCAACTTAAAACATTAGCGGATTCATTAGAAATAGAATGTTTTGATTCGACAGCTAAGGATAAGCCAAAAAATATTGCCTCCTCCGTTCTGACATATGCAAAAAAACATTACTTCGATGTGATTATTTTTGATACTGCCGGCCGTTTGGGCATTGATGAATTAATGATGAAGGAAATCAAAGAGCTTCACAAAATACTAAATCCAGTTGAAACACTTTTTGTTGTTGATGCGATGCAGGGACAAGATGCTGTTAATACAGCGAAAGCTTTTGGAGATACATTACCTTTGACAGGCATTGTGTTGACAAAATTAGACGGAGACTCAAGAGGTGGGGCGGCTTTATCGGTAAGACATGTTACTGGGAAGCCAATTAAATATATTGGCGTGAGTGAAAAAGTATCAGGTCTAGAAGTCTTTTATCCAGATCGCATATCTTCTCGAATTCTTGGGATGGGCGATATTGTAGGCCTTGTTGAAGAGGCTCAAAAAAATGTAGATATTAAAGAAGCTGAAAAGATAGCAGATAAAGTTAAGTCTGGTAAAAATTTTGATTTGGATGATTTTAAAAATCAAATTGGACAGATGAAAAAAATGGGAGGGGTTGGGGCAATGATGGATAAGCTCCCATCCCAATTAGCAGGCAGTGCATCTAAAATAGATCCTGAACAAGGAGACAAGTCGATGATGCAAATTGAAGCAATTATAAATTCCATGACAAAATTAGAGAAAACAAAGCCTGAAATCATTAAAGCAAAAAGAAAGATAAGGATTGCAAACGGTTCTGGAGTTAAGGTCCAAGACGTCAATCGCCTCCTTAAGCAATTTGAAGAAATGCAAAAAATGATGAAAATGTTCTCAAAAGGTGGAATCGGTAAAATGATGAGAGGCCTTGCAGGTAAAATTCCAGGAATGAATTAATAAGCCTCTTTTGCTATCAATACTGAATTTTCTTTTTAATGTCCTGTCATTGAGTTAGTAAATTAATTATCTGTTTAATTTTATTGACCCAACATTGTTAATGTTGGATAATTCATGTCTTCGTTTTGGGGAGTTAGCTCAGCTGGTAGAGCACCGGACTTTTAATCCGTTGGTCACGCGTTCGATCCGCGTACTCCCTACCATTTTTTGTTTGATGAATTAATCTCATTTCTCTACAATTTTTTTATATATATATATTGAATTATGTAAGCTTTGTGTTATCAAACAAATATGTATGGCATAAATAAATTAATTCTTACTTTTCTTTTCTTATTCCCATCACATTTATTTGCTTATCCACCACAATCTGAATTATTTGGGTTGAGTGAGTCTATGACTCATATTTGGGTAACATTTAAAGACGGTGTTACTGGGACAGGCTCAGGCATTGTTGTAAAAAAAAATCATGTGGTAACAAATTGTCATGTCTTAGCAGATTCTAGGGGTGTTAATGCAGTAAAGTATTTCAAAACTTACGTGCCGATTGCGATATATGCAGATTGGGAAAATGATTTGTGTATTCTAAAATTTGATGACTTACCCTTGCCTCCAGTTAATCTTGGAAAATCTGATAATCTTAATTACGAAGATAAAGTTTTTGCCCTCACTTTCCCTAATGACAATCCAATTCCATTACCTTCCTATGGACATGTAAAGGCACTTTACCCATTCAAAGGAGGTAATATTATTCGAACATCTGCCTCATTCACCCTTGGTTCAAGTGGTGGTGGTTTATTTGATTTAGATTTTAATTTAATAGGGATTACGACATTCAAAAGCCCTGGTAGAAGATTTGGGAATTTTTATTGTATTCCAGCTGAATGGGTTGAAAGACTTTTACTGGAAGAGCCCCAAATAGACTTGGTTAGCACAGGCAGGCCATTTTGGAGTTTACCCGATGAAGAAAAACCATTCTTTATGCAAATTATAATGCCTATGGAGAAGAAGAAATGGCAGAAAATGTTAGACATAGCCAAAAGGTGGACACAAGCCGATGAGGATAGCGCAGATGCCTGGTATTATTTAGGGTACGCAAAAGCAAAGATGGGCAGTCTAGATTATGCGAAGCTATTTTTAAACCAAGCTTATAAACTAAATAACCGACATTTAGAGTCGCTGGTTGAGTTATATGATATATCTGTAACTCAATTAGACACAAACGAATCCCATAGAATATTACAATTAATCAAAGCAATAAATCCAGAAAGAGCGGATTATATAAATAAAAAATCTTAAATAAAAATTGGCGCGCCCGAGAAGATTCGAACTCCTGACCCCTTGGTTCGAAGCCAAGTACTCTATCCAGCTGAGCTACGGGCGCTTTTGATGATTGCAGTTCTTAAAATTAATTGGCGCGCCCGAGAAGATTCGAACTCCTGACCCCTTGGTTCGTAGCCAAGTACTCTATCCAGCTGAGCTACGGGCGCACACGTGACATTATATCTCAAATAAAATAACCGGAAGTTAATTAACGGGTAGCGTTAATGTGGGCCCTGATTCTTTAATCTCACCAGATTGCAGTGATTCAATTTGATTTAAGAGCATAAAAGTATATTTTGATGTGATGTCAGAATCTTCAATATAGAACCAGTAATCACGATAGAATACCTTTGCCGAACCCTGTTTAGGTTCATTTCTTGAAGAATGTATTGTTATCAGTTCACCTGTAATTTCAGTCCAATCAAATTCAGTTCCATCAGCATTCCTGGTTATTTGAACTAACCCTTCATCTAAATGTTCTTCGGGAATATTAATACCATGGCTTAGGAAAAATTGAATCCCGGCAAGAGACCTAAAGTCAATCTGGATTTCAGAACGATTCTCTTCAGTTTCCAATTCTGCGTAGATAGGATAGATGTTCGATTCACCATCAAGATTCATTAGCTTTATTAAATTTTGAACGTTAGTATTTTTCAAAGAAGCTTTTTTAAAGTATAGGGCTAGCTGCCTATCTTTGTTCTCGTCCATAATGTATCCAAACTGCAAGTCAGCCCTTTCTATAGCAACCATTGCCGCTAAAAATTCATCAAACTTTTTAAAATCAGGCGCAATAGCTGGTGTTGGGCCTGAAGCTGTGTGGGCATTATCAATACCATTTATGTTATTAACAGTTAAGTTTAATATACGATCCATTCTCCAGCCTGACCTAGATAGGA
>ERZ1046740.1860-NODE-1860-length-14290-cov-6.938743_pt1 | contig 14290 bp, 22 predicted proteins | sample MGYA00383093_ERZ1046740 | MGnify/ENA primary metagenome ERZ1046740 (study PRJEB29581, sample SAMEA5548363) | metagenome | biome: marine; feature: coastal; material: water | depth 25 m | study: Short-term variability in the microbial, nano- and picoplankton... | reverse complement strand
ATATGAGTACCTATATAGTAGACGACGGATGTATTAATTGTAAACATAAAGATTGTGTTGAAGTGTGTCCGGTGGATTGTTTTTACGAAGGAATTAATACACTAGTTATTAATCCAGATGAATGTATTGACTGTGGTGTTTGCGAACCAGAGTGCCCAGTTGAAGCAATACATTCTGATACTACAGAACATGGTGCTAAATGGGTAGACTTTAATTGGAAATATGCTAACGAACATGGTTGGCCAGTAATAACTGAAAACGGAGATCCAATGCCCGAGCATGAAAAATTTGCTCCTGAAAATTATCCAAACGGTAAGATGGAGTTCTTCAAGGAAGAACCCGGTGACTCCTAGAGATTGGTTTAAAGATCATCAAAGAGTGCTAGTGTATCCTCCTGGAGCAGGAGGAGAATATATAACAGCAGTTTTAAATTCTCAAGACTTAGCACAAAACTTTTCGTTTTCTAAAATGGCTCCTGGTAGAAATAGGTATTCGTCGCATAACTCTTTTCCTGGGCATCCTATATTATTCAAAGAAGCACAGCGACTCCCCGAAAGGGCAGGCGAGTGGACTGACGAATGTAGGCTTAACTTTAAAAATGAGATGGAAATTAAACGTTTCCTTAAAGAACAAGACCCTAAAAATCACTGGAAGCAAGAAACTGGTAATCCTGATGTAGGTAAAGTTATTAGAGAGCAACCAGGTAAGGGGAAATACGAAACTATTAATACTGTATTTGTTGAAAATGCTAAATGGTTCCCAACACATTACGATTATAATGTTTTTAGAGAGCCAGTTTGGAAATGGTTAGATTATGATAATCCGTATTGGACAATACATTGGTCTATGTGTATATTTTTTAAAGGTGCTACTCATCGAGATATTGCTAAAATATCGCATGAATGGTATACAGATTTTCCAGAAATGTCTTGGCACCCAGAAAGAAACATTTATAGGAATTACTATAATCAAAAATATCCTAATTCTAGGATAAATGTAGATGATTTAGAATTTAGAAATAAAACCCGTTATATTAATTGGGCAGAAGACAATCTCAAAGCAATGAACAAGTATTTGGTTGATAACGACCGCCTGGATGATATGAACCAAGACTGTTGGCGATACTTAAATGAGGAAATGCCTAGGTAGGCTTTTTAACTAACTGTATACTCTTTTTCTTAACACGCTTGTCGCTGATATTTCTTAAACTCACTTGAGGCCCGGCAATTATCTCACAATCTTTAGCAATAAATGTTTGTAAACAACATTTAAAATATTGAAAGTCTTTTTTAAGAAAGATATTAATAGGGATCATTCGATTTGATTCGTTCCACCAAACATCGCCCATTTCTAAAAATAATTTTCGTTCTTCTAGTGTTTTTAATTTATTAATATCGTAAATGCTTAAACAATGTTTATCAAAGTTTTGAATTATCCCTATATATTCGTTGCCAGAATACATTACATGGCTTAGAAAAGGATATTTCTCTCTTAACTTCTCAAATTTATTCACGTCCGCTCCAATAAATACATATAACTATAATAAAGGTAATTTTAAATGTTAAAAACTACAACATATTTAACAACACAATCACACTCAGTAGTATATAGCACTATTGGGTCAACACCGAACAGGAATATGACTATGTATGCTCGTAATTTAAAGGTTTACAAGGGTGCTAAAAACCCTATTGTAATCGAAATGAAAAACAATGATCAGAAGGCCGTAGATATTACAGGTAAAACATTTGTCTTTAATATTCTAGATCAAGAAGAACGTCAAACACTTATTAGTAAAACCGGCACAATTACTAATGCTAGTAAAGGCAAAGTACAGTTTGATATAACAGAAAGTGATTTACAAAAGGTTAGTGGCTCTTTTTTAAACTATAGTGTTTTAGATAACACTAGTGGCGAAAGAGGAGTTGTTTATGTAGATGATCATCATGGTGCTATGGGTAATATTGAAGTAATAGACGGCCCTTACAGTCAGTTTAGAGATTCGCAAGTAGTTTTGTTACCTGATAGTAACAAAGTTGCCGTACAAGCCTATCCGCATTTAAATGAAAATAAAGCACTACATACAGCTCAAGTATATTTTACAAACTTTACAGGAACGTTAAAAATTGAAGGTAGTATGGCGGCTATAAGTGAATTAGACACAGATGAATGGTTTGATATTACTACAAAAACATATACAAACCAAGCAAATAATGTTTATATTAATTGGACTGGAGTATATTCACATATTAGATTTTCTAAAACAGTAACTAGCGGAACGCTAGATAAAGTACTATATCGCTTATAACTTCTTTGTACCTTTAACGTAATTAGGGATACCGTGATCTCTAACACCGTCAAAGAATTGTAAGTTCTTAATAGCGGCCCAATGTCCTCTACACCAATCTTTAAATCTTTGCCATTTGCTTAAACCGTTTCTTATATTACCGTAATGATTAATATAGCAAAGAGTACCATGGTGTCTAAAACCCATAATAGCCATAGGAACGGTAGGTACTAAATCATTATTATTACGCCATCTATAATGCTTTACTCTTAACCCTTGTACAAATTCTTTATTACCTACTCTTGGAGAACCAAATGTATATAAACATTCTGTTTGATTTTCTAACCTACTTGCGGCTATAGTTGCCATAGCACCGCCTAAACTGTGTCCTGTTATAAACAATGGTTTAGATTTACTTAATAACGGTATAATAGCAGACCAAACTTTTTCAATTTCGTCATAAAATCCGTCATGTACTGAACCGTCTGTTTTAGATTTACTTTTCCATGCTTTTAAATCTGCCGCAATATCACTAAATTGTGTAGGCTCAGTGCCTCTAAATGCTAATACTTGTTCTTTGCTACTAGTTAAAACCATTACTTGAGCGCCGTCTATATCTATATATTTTACTTTAGTATATCCAAGTTTTTTTAACTTGGCTGTTAACGCATCCCCGAATTTTTTGTATGCTAACCCTGAAAGATTAGCAAAATGATTACTTCTATTCATGTGATCTCCTTAATAAGTGTATTTAACCGATATTGAGTAAAAACAATTTTAAGATCTTTCAACAAGTATCCGAAATTAAATAAATAAGTATAATACACAGGGAGACTCTAATGAAACATAAGACTAGATCATTATTAGAAGAGCTAGATGCGATAGCGATCGACAAAGACCGAAAACACGTGGTGGAAAGTAGAGCAACTCACCTGATACAGTCATCAATTAATTTAATTAAAATGATTAAAGAAAACTTTTCTGAAGAAGTATCACAAGACTTAGAAAAAAGATTTATAGCGGCAATTAAAAAGCAAGAGCCAGTCAAATTTACTAGAGGTATTAGGAAGTTAAAAAATGATAATTAGTGAAATTGACGTAGAAAAATACGTTAACAAAACTCGAAAAGCACAGCAAAAGTCGGCAAAGTTGTCGGGTGGGTTTACTGGCAAAGGTGGCCAAATTGGCGAAGTACTAGCAATGGTAGAAAAGCATTATGCTTTTTGGAACCATGCTGTTAAAAAGAACCCAGAATATGCTAAAGTAAATCCACAAGGATTACTAAATGCTTGGATCGATAAATTTTACGGAACTAGTTCAGTTAATATAGATCACAAAAAAGCAATGAACAACGGTGCTATTAATTTCACACAAGGAACCAAAGGTGCTAGTGCTATATTTAGAATTGTAACAGCAATTTTATTAAAACCTAAAAGTGAAAAAGAAGCAAAACTGTTTAGGGATCAAATTGAAAAACATTTACCCGATAAAATAAGAAAAGAAGTAAGGGAGCCTATGCCTAAGCCAACAGGAGACTCAAACCCAACAGCGGCACAAAATCAAGTAGGTGCTAAGAAAACAGCATCAGATGGTGAAGAATATGAATGGAAAGGTGCTCAATGGGTTGGCACAAAAACTGGCAGAATGGCGAAAAAAGAAATCGCCGCAGAATTAGGAAAATAAATGTTAATAACAGAAGTACTCAAGCCACGCGGTAACTGGCAAACAATTACAGAAGCCACTGATAAAAATTTACACCTAGAACATTTAGAAGATTTAATTTTAAATGACGGGTATCAAGGTGCCGCTACAGCATTAAAATATGTTAATGCCTTAAGAATGATGTTGAATGTAGGTGGTGAAGGACAAAGTAAAGTCACAGTTAAATGGGACGGTGCTCCTGCTATCTTCTGTGGAACAGACCCAGTTGATGGCAAGTTCTTTGTAGGTACTAAAGCAGTATTTGGTAAAACAGAAAACAAAGCGGCAAAAACAAGTGCAGAGATTGACAATTGGTATCCAGGCGAAGGCCTTAATAAAAAACTTAAAATAGCACTCTCAGAGTTAAGTAAATTAGGTATACAAGGTGTTCTACAAGGTGATATGATGTTTACCGCCGACGATATACAAACTGCTACAATAAGCGGTGAAGACGTTTATACATTTACACCTAATACTATTACATATTCAGTACCGGTTGATAGCGATATTGGTAAAAGAATTAAATCTGCCAATATAGGTATAGTATTTCATACAACATATACAGGCGAAACACTAGCAGATATGAAAGCAGAGTTTGGAGCCAAAGTTGGTAGTTTGAAACAGACAAGTAGTGTATGGTTCGACGATGCTTATTATAAAGATGTAGGCGGAAAAGCAACACTAACAAGCCAAGAAGATAAAGTAGTTTCAAATGGTTTAGGACAAGCACAAGTTACACTAAAGAAAGCAACACCAGAAACATTTAATAAATTTTTAGAAGACCCTGCTCTTGCTACTTGGTTAAAACCTTTTATTAATAAAAGAATTACAGCAGGTACTAGTGTTGGGGAACCAATACAGTTTGTAAAAGAATTTATAGAATATTTTAAAGAAAAAATGGAAGGCGAAATATCTAAACTTAAAACTGGAGCAGAAGGCCCGGCGGCACAAAAGAGATTAGAAAAGATATTAGCAACAGAAAAATTTGTAGAAGATAATTTAAACACAATATTAATAGTAATGGCAGTATACAAACAAGTTATACAACTTAAATTAAAACTATTAAAGAAATTAGAACGTATTGAACAAAGTGTTGGCACTTTTTTAAAAACAGACGATGGCTATAAAGTTACAAACCCTGAAGGATTTGTAGCATTTGGTATGGAAGGTGGAGCAGTTAAACTTAATGATAGACTTGAGTTTAATAAAGCAAACTTTAATCAAGCAAAGAGTTGGAGCAAATAATGGCTTTTGAATTTATAAAAGAAGAATTAGCAGAAGCAAGAATGTTTAAAAATCCAACAAGAATTGCGGCTACTAGTCAAGGACAATTAGCGGATACTTTATATTCTCACTTACTAGGTTTACAAGTAATGAAATATGAGAACCCAAAAGCGGCACAGGCTTATGCTAAAAAGACCTTAAGTTTACCATTTAATACAGTACGTCCTGGTGCTACAGACTTACATAACTTAATAGCAAGTGTAGATAAAACACCTCAAAATCAAGTAAAAGGATATTTACAGGGTATTGCTAATGGTAGGTTAGATACACAAGCAGACAGACGTAATTTAATTATGTTACAACGTGGACTAGGAGTTAGAAGCGGAGCAACAAACCAAATGAGGCGTGTTATTGCTGACTGGCCCAGAATGTTACCATCAGAGCGTAAAGTAGCGGCTACTAGACTAGGGTTTGCTTTAAATCATAGTGCTAAAGGCAGTGATTTTATGCCAGGTTATCATAAAACAATGCGAAAGAAAGACTTAGGCATAGATCAAGCAAAAAGCCCACTACATAAAAACAAACTTGTATGGGGTGCTGTAGCCGGTGCGGCATTGTACAAAGCAATACGTGATCCGCGTATTAAGAATCAAATCAAAGGCATCCGAAATTAGCCGTTTTGGCTAAATATATGTATGCCCGCAAAGTTATTGACGGGTTCACAAAAATAAAAGGAGTCTTAAAATGGCAGATTTAACAAAAGTTCACGGCGCAGGTGATGTATTCTTCGCTGGTAAAGAGGTAGCACTTACAAGCCTATCTAAATCAAACTTAACTCAAGCAGAGCTTGATTCATGTATCGCTTTCATCCAATTAACAGCGACTATCGTTGGTATTGGTGATGACACAGCAGGTGGATTTAACGCAGGCGCTTCAGACGTAGTACATGTACTATCAGAAGGTGTTGCTCCAGTGGCAGGTTCTAACTTTGGCGGTGTTTCAGGTGTTACAGCGGCAGTAGTTGCACACTTTAACTAATAAAACTTAAAACTTCCTCCCGAAGTTTAAATAGGCACTTTTATAGTGCCTATTTTTTTGACCCCACATTCAGTACTAGATAAGTACATATATAATGAATTATCTAAATCTTAATGAAATCACAACTCTACATATAGAACATACTAGTAAATGTAATTTACTATGCCCTCAATGTGCTAGGGTAGACAATAATGGTAAGAAAAACCCTATACTACCTATGGACGAGTTAACACTAGATGATTACAAAAGAATACTAACTCCTGAGTTTGCTAAACAAATAAAAAGAATATTTTGGTGCGGTAATTATGGTGATAGTATTGCTAGTAATAATTTTTTAGAATGCTTAGAGTTTATTAGACATTCGGGGGTTCGCGGACTTACAGTTGTAACTAATGGTAGTGCCCAGTCTCCTGCTTGGTGGACAAAGATAGGAAACATATTAGATAGAGATACTGATAGAGTAGATTTTAGTATAGATGGATTAGAAGATACTAACCATTTATATCGTATTAATAGTAACTGGAAAAAATTAAAAGAAAATGTTACAGCATTTATTAAAGCAGGCGGAAACGCTAATTGGGATTATTTAATATTTGATCATAACATACATCAAGTAGCAGAAGCAAAGCAAATTGCTAAAAAAATGGGATTTAAAAGTATTAACTATAAAAATACTAGCCGGTTTGTAAAAGTAAGTGATTTTAACGAAGTAATGGAAATAGAAACAAAAAATAAAAATATTATTTCTAGTAAAGAAAATAAAAATAAAACAAAGTATGATCAAATTATAGATAAGTTTGGAACATTTAATAATTACGTTGACCAAACTCCTATAACGTGTAAATATAAAAAAGACACTACTGTTTATATTGACTTTGAAATGAATTTGTGGCCTTGTTGTTGGGTAGGTGCTCCTACATATTTTGATGATGAGGATAATATTCAAAAAAAGCAAATAAAACAAATACAAGAACGATACGGTAAAGAATTTAATTCGTTAAAGAAGTATACTTTAGAACAAGTATTAGAACATAACTTTTATAATAAAGATTTAAATGACAGTTGGGGAAATACAATGACAGATAGTAATCCAAAATTATTTACTTGTGGAAGAACATGCGGGAGTGATTACGAGTTTAGTAGTGCTGAAGGAACATTTAATTCACAGAGGTATACATTATGACAACAACACACGGTTCGCCGGCAGGATATGAATTTGGAACACTAAGAAGCCGTTATCAAATTAAAACATTAATAGATATTTCTTCCACTGGTATGATATCAGAATTTAGAGATAATATACCTTTGCCGTTTGTAGATGATTTGGGTAACATTATTAATAATGCTGAAACATGGAACATTAGTAGGAACCAACAGCGTAATTGGGAAACACTTGTACAATGTATTTCTATTAGAGCACAGCCTATTATGTTAAAAGAACCGTCTAGCGAAACTGTTAGTGTAGGTTCTTTAGGAGTTGGTTACAAAGGAAAACATAAAGTATGGACTATGGAGTTTGGCTTTGAAAACGCTGACATTTTTAAAGACGGCGCAGATCCTGTTAAATTACTAACAGATCAATTAGACATTATACCTGTACTAACAAACTTACAAGAAACAGCAAAACTAACTACAAGTGCCCTTGCTACAACAGGCCTTAAAGTAAATACACTCTGTTATGCTTTAGGCATTTAGTATAAATACTTGTGGTAGAAATACAAGTTGACACTAGAAGGCAACACATTAGGCAAACTTTATAGGCATAACACAATAGCATTGTAATAGTAGCAACTCACTAATTAAACAATATACATAGGTGAGAAGACACAATGGCGGTTTTAGACGTTGAAAAAGAAAGCCTCGAGGCACACGTGGATTTGTGTGCAGAAAGGTATAAGAGAATGGAAGAGAAATTAGACTCGATTGACGAGCGTATGACCAAAATGGACGAAGTCTTGGTGGAATTACGTGACGCTATGTATAAAGATAAGACTAGTCGTGCTAAACAAATCACGACAGTAGGAGTTGGTATAATAGGTGGACTATTGTCAGCAGTGGCATTCTTAACCTATCAACTAATTATCCTTAATTAATATAGCGTACTAAATACAAGTATGCTAGTCGAAGAAATCATACAACTAGAAACAACAATGGCGTGGGCCAGATCAGGCAAAAAAGTTGTCCGTAAGTACCGCTGTTCTACAGGCAGGCTTAAAGGCAAAATCGTGTCCACACCTGGTGCTTGTTATAAAGCACCCAATGTTAAGAAGCGTATTAAATTAATGATTACTAAAGCAAAGTTTAAAAGAAGAAATGCTTTAAAGTCAAGAAGAACAAAACGTATTAACCCAGCAAGTCGTAGGGTACAATCAATGAATAAGGCAATGAGATAATGAGCTGGTTTAAATTATTAGAAGTAAATCCTAAACAAGGAAAAGTTACTAAAATTTCTCCAGATGGTAAACAGATATCTGTACAAACCGGTCCAGGACAAACTATGAATTTGGATTTAGATAAAGATCCAAACATTGATGTTAGTTCAAATGGTGGTAAAACATCTATTAAATTAAATCACGATAATAAAAATAAACTTAAAAAGCCAGGCGGAGCAAGACCTGGACAAACAGTTTCTATAGAATCTGACTTCAAAAAAAAAGACTAGTTGATACTGGCTTAGATTTAGAAGAAGGCCCCCAAGACAAATATATTTTTAAAGCCATTTTTATGGCAGGCGGACCTGGTTCTGGTAAATCGCATGTAGCAAAAGAATTATTAAAACAATTTGGATTAAAAGTAATTGATTCAGATAAAATGTTTGAACACTTGATGGCAAAAAAGGGCATGGATGTTGGTGACCCCGATCAAATTATGAGTCCAGACGGTCAGGCAACTAGAGATAAAGGTAAAGAATTAGTAGCAAAACAAAAAGGCTGGTGGTTAGACGGAAAACTAGGTGTAGTAATTGATGGCACTGGCAGAGACGTAGAAAAAACAGCAAAGTTAAGACAGGAAATGATTAACTTAGGTTACGGTACAATGATGTTATTTGTTAATACAGAATTAAGTGTAGCACAAGAAAGAAATTTAAAACGTAAAAGAAGATTGCCAGTATTAAAAGTAGAACAATTATGGCGAGAAGTACAAAACAATATAATGAAGTTTCAGCAAGTATTTGGTGCTGATAGGTTTATTGTTATAGACAATTCCGGAGGGTTAGAAGACCCTAATAGGAAAGAAGCATTTATAAACGTTGAAGGCAGTATACGGAAGTTTTTAACAGCAGAACCTCGTAATAAAACGGCTATAGACTGGATTAAACAAAACAAAAAGTAATTTATGTGGTATAAACTTTCACCAATGGTTAAAGTCTGGCTATCAAAACCTGAGATAGAAGTACTTCATATTATGTCTGAATCCCCTGAACATACAATATCACGATCGTCGATGAAACAAGAACACTTCGCCGCAATCAGCCTTTTGGTAAGTAAAAGTGTTGTTTGGCGTAAGAAAATCAACGAAGATGTGATATATGGTAAAAAAAGAAAATAAACAGTTTCCTATAGTAATAAAGCATGAAAAATTCACGAGAGTGAATGATTCTATAGTTGTTCAAATTAAAGGCGGCTTATGGCGTTACAAAAGAGACGGACAAAAAATAGAATTTTCTTCGAGATTGGGTGCTGTATCTTATGCTGTAGCATACGAAACAATGAATAATCCAGGTAATATTCAGAGAATTGACAATACATTAGGAAAACATAAAAATGATGCTATGTTTCATAAGCATCATTTGAAAGAAGCACATAAAAGACGCGACGAAGATGCTATTTTATTGTATCAAACTAGGTTAGAATTAAGTATGACCGGGTGGGATAAAGCATTAACTGAATTAAAAGAAATATCAAAAGCGATGAACATTGTATAAATACATTATATAAAATTAAAGGGCTAAAATTATGAATTTAATGGAAATTGAAAAAAGAGTTACTAGTTCAGCAGTGAACAAACAACTTAAAAAAACATTTAATCATGAAATTGATTTTTCCAAGTTAACTCCAGCAGTAGCATTGGAAGTATTAGAATCAACTAGACATGATATAACTGAAATTAAGGCATCTGGAGCAGATGCTAAAACATCTCAAAAATATCTAAATGCTGTATTAACAGTAGAGGCGTTGGAAAAATGGCTTACAGAGCAAAAAATGCCTACAGTTAAAGAGCATGATATACCAGGTAAAAAAATGCAAGTAACAGATGCTGATAAAAATGCTAACACGCCGGCGTGGCAACGTTTTAAAGCAGGCGATCCTAGATATGAATATAAAGGTAAAGCAAAAGAATCTGTAAGAGAAGCATTTGGAGATAGCGGAACCGCTAAACAGGCATTAAGAATGCTAGTAGGTTCTCAAAATTATGCCAAGGCATTAAGAGCAATGGAAATGGCAAGATCGGGTAAAAGTGTACCAGCAAACTTTATGGAAGGTTTAGTTCCATTATTAGACTTACTAGAAAATGTAATGTCAGCAAGTTTGTCAAATGTACATATAATGAAGCAACTTGATAAAAGAAGTAAAAGAATGTTGAACATTAAAGAAGCCGTTCTTACAGAAGGTGAAATGGAATCCGCAGAATTAGTATTAGCCGCTAAGGATATGGTTGACCAACTTCAAAAAATGCAAGAGCAACTAGGCGAATTACAAAACGAAAATCTTCCACCATTAGTAGATGCTATTAGAGATGAAATGGGCCAAGATAAAGCAGATAGTTTTTCTAATGCCGCTAAAGGTACTGTTGAAACTTGTTTAAGTGCTGTTGAATCAGCAAGAGCAGGAATGGATGGTGCTACTAGACTGTTAACTGGTGAAGAAACTGGTATTGATTTAGGTGCTGATCCTGAAGGTGCTGACGCTATGGAGCCAGCGGGTGATGTAGGTTTAGATGATATAGATGCTGAACTTCCTGCTATGGATTTAGATTCTCCAGAAGGCGGAACTGAAGGTGAACCGGGGTTAGACAGAGAGGAACGCTAATGCGACTCGACGAGTTTGCTCCTACTAAATTATCTTCATTAATGGCTTTCTTAGCCAACAAAATAGAAGGTGACAACAAAGAAATGCCTATGAAGGCCTTTATTGCTATGGGTCAAAAAATGGGGTTACCTTTAAGTTATCCTGCTATTAAAAAAGCATACGACGAAAATCCTAATTTACAAAACCTTATTGCTGACATTAATCAGGATACTATTATATTAAAATCACCTGATGAAGTAGACAGCGATTCAATTGACTCTGAAAAGCCTGAAATAGACGCTGATAAAAAAGTAAATGACATGGCTAAACGAGCTCTTAACAAAAGAAGATAACCAAGACTTACCTCCCTCCTATATAGTTTTTATAACTAATTTATGTAACACTAACGTTACAACACACAAACACACAGGAGAAACAAATGACTACAAGTAAAAATGCGTACGAAATTCGTACAGAAATTCTAAGCATGGCCCAAGGCTTTGTTATGGACAAGTTCCACAATCAACATCAAAAATGGCAAGACTCAACAGATAGACATCCAGAAAGCGGTGCTATACTATCTACTAATGACAGCCCAAACTACCCTTCATCTGATGATATACTACGGGAAGCAAAAAAATTATATTCTTTTGTTGACGGTCAGTAATTAACTTGAGCCCGGGTTTCTATCCGGGCTCAATATTCCATCGGTTGACTTCATAACATAAAGGTGTTATAGTACATATATGATAACAGAAAAGTTTAACTACACCCAATTAAAACGAGCAAGTGTTGAAGGCAAACGCCTTTACACGACTCCAGACGGCAAAGCCGTTCCTAGTGTTACAACTATACTTGATAAAACTAAGAGCGAGGAAAAGCGTCAAGCACTCGCAAACTGGAAAAAACGTGTAGGTAATGCTAAAGCACAAGAAATTGTTACTGAGGCGGCAGGTCGCGGTACTAGAATGCACAAATATTTAGAAGATTATTGTATTGATAGTGAATTAAAAACACCTGGATCAAACCCATTTAGTCAACAAGCAAACAAAATGGCACAAATTATTATTGATGAAGGTATGTGCGATATGGATGAAATATGGGGTACTGAAGTTCCTATGTATTTTCCAGAGTTATATGCTGGTACTACAGATGCTGTAGGTTCTTTCAATGGTCAACCTAGCATTATCGACTTTAAACAAACAAATAAGCCTAAAAAAGATGAATGGGTAGACGATTATAAAACACAGTTAGTAGCCTATGCTTTAGCACATAATGAAGTATACGGAACAAACATTAAACAAGGTGTTATTTTAATGTGTAGTAAGGACTTCTTATTCCAAAAATGGGTTATAAAAGACGAGGAATTTGAACTTTTTACAGAGCATTGGTTAAACAGAGTTCAAACATACTATAGTCAATCAGCATAAATACTTCTATATAAGGAGTTTTAAAAATGGCTGTAGTTCAAATATCAAGAATCCAACACAGACGAGGATTAAGTGACGACTTACCTCAATTATCATCAGCAGAGTTAGGCTGGGTTATTAATCAACGTAAACTTTATATAGGTAATGGTTCTTCAGTAGAAGGAGCACCTACTATAGGCAATACTGAAGTATTAACTGAACACAGTAATATTTTAGATGGTGCTGGTAGTTATACATATAAAGGTGCTAGAGCAGGCTACACAGCAGGCAGTACATCAGCAAGAAGTTTACAAACAAAACTAGACGAACTAGTTAGTGTACTAGACTTTGGTGCTAAAGGTGACGGCGCCACAGACGATACAGCGGCTATTAACAATGCTTTATACCAACTGTATTGTGTACAAGATACAAGTACTATTACAAGAAGAACATTATATTTTCCACCAGGAACATATCTATTAACAACAAACGAATTAAAAGTTCCAGCATATGCTCATATGATTGGTGCTGGTCAAGAAAAAACTTTCCTTAAACAACAAACAGCAGGCGGCAAAACAGTCCTTAGAACAGCAGATAGTGATCAAAACGTATCTTCTAGTATTGGTACAGGTACAGCAATAACACCTAGATATATTACTATTACTGGAATGACTTTATGGAATACTACTGGATTCCATGTTGCTCTTGTTGAGCAAGCCAACGAAGTAAGATTTAATGATGTAGGATTTAAAGGAAGATTATCAGCAGTTCCGGCATCAGTTGGAAACAAGTATTCTTGTGTTAAAATAGATCAAACTAATACACATGTTGCAAGTCATATTATATTTGACGGATGTGATTTTACATTTAATGACGTAGGTGTTATTTCAGATGTAGCACATACAAACGTTGTATTTGATTCTTGTTCTTTTGCTTACTTGTATGAAGCATTTAGAATAGGTGAAAATGTTGTTGGTAGTGTATATGCTAAAGGACTAAGAGTACAAAACTCTCAATTTGATAAAATTACAGGAAGAGCATTATATATTTTTAATGGTAAAGCAGTAACTTCATCATTTAATACATACTTAGATTGTGGCACAAATAATGTAGGTGTAGGTAATCCTATAGTACCTGTTATTGATTTTAATCAAGATGGTAATGGTGCTTTTGGTGATTGGTTTGACAGAAATGATGCTGATGCTAAAATTTTTCCTAGAGTTGAACATAATGGAAAAGAAGTTTATTCAACGTTAGCAGATAATTATATTGGATATGGATATTCAAAAGAATTTGCTGGTAAGAAAATTGTGTTAGCAGATAATCAAAGTTCAGCAGTAACAACCAGTATTGCTTTAGATAGAACAGTTGACAAAGGCGTAAAAATATCTTATAGTATTAGCAGAGGCGCTCGTATGAGAAATGGTAATATGTGGATAACAAATACAGCCGCAGGTAGTACTATTGAAGATGACTTTGTTGAAGAATCAGATGTAGGTGTTACTTTTACATTAGATAGAAGTGGTGCTGACACTAAAATATTTTATACAACTAATAACCAAGGCAGTACTGCCGATTTCTATTACAAAATAGAACGTAACTACTAATTACATATACAAAGA
>ERZ1046740.1858-NODE-1858-length-14328-cov-4.796609_pt1 | contig 14328 bp, 11 predicted proteins | sample MGYA00383093_ERZ1046740 | MGnify/ENA primary metagenome ERZ1046740 (study PRJEB29581, sample SAMEA5548363) | metagenome | biome: marine; feature: coastal; material: water | depth 25 m | study: Short-term variability in the microbial, nano- and picoplankton... | reverse complement strand
AGGTAGCCAGTGGACCAGATTCATAGCCCGCGGTAAACGCTTCATCGGTGACCTGTTCCAGGGTGCCCAGGGGCACTTCCTGGGCGTTATTCACCAGTATCTGGATACCACCGAAGTGAGCCACAACCGCATCCACACAATCCGAGAGTGATTGAGCGGACTTCACATCGCAAACCACTGGCAACGCTTCTCCACCGCGTTCAACAATCAACGCGCAGGTATTCTCCAGCTTCTCCAGCGTACGACCGGTAACCGCGATTTTAGCGCCTTGGGCCGCCAGCGCCAGGGCTATACCCTGGCCTACACCCTGGCCCGCGCCTGTAACAAGTGCAACTTTTCCTGCCAATAGCATCTAACAATCCTCTGGTTAAGTTCCAAGACTCAAGTATGGGAGAAAACAGTATGACGGGGTTATACCCCAACAGTCAGATTTACGGACATTTCCCGTCGGGGCAAAGGCTTTCGATCACGCGGAGAGTGAGTGCATCTTTTCGCGGTAGGATTTGGGGGTCTCCCCGGTCCAGCTCTTGAAGGAGCGGACAAAAGAACTGGGCTCGGTGAATCCCAGGTATTCCGCCAGGTCAGCTACTTTCAACTCCTCGTTGAGCAGTTTGTCTATGGCCACCTGGCAGCGCACTTCATCCTTGAGGTTTTGGTAGCTGGTGTTCTCTTTCTGCAGGCGCCGCCGCAGGCTGGATTCTGACATATGCAGATGATCCGATACCTGGCTAAATGAGGGCAGCCCGACGGGTAAGTCGATGGTGATCAGGGATTTAATAGCTGCACTGGTACTGGCGGGCTGCCGATCAATCAATATCAGCTGATAAACCGCGTTATCCAGAAACGCCTTGAGTGAATCCGGTGTATGCACCAGCCGCCGTTCCAACTGCTGGGCAGGGAAACTGAAATAACTCTGCTGGCAATCAAAGTGAATCGGACAACGAAAAACGGATGCAAGGCCCTCGTGGTAGCGATCACTAAGAAAGGGCGCGCCTATGTTTACCTCAATACTCTCCAGAGCCTCTCCCACCAACCAGCCACACAAGGCGTGCCATATCAGCAACCCGGAGGCTCGCATCACCACATCCTGGTTACCCGCCCTGTCCCACTCAGCAGGCACCAGCGGGGACTCTTGCTCTTTCACGCGGATTTTATAGGTGAGCTTTGCAACATCGCCTTCGCAAACCAGGCGCACCTTATGCTGAATCATGGGATAGATCAGGTCTTCGAAGCGAGTAGCAAGATCCAGCGCATCTCCCAGGGTACGGCCGCTAATCATACAGTGACACATCAGATCGAAGGCCTCACTGCCCACACCCGCCGCCCAGGGCAGGGGCTGTTTCAAAGCCTGCATTTGCACCACAGCTTCTCTCCACAACCGGGAATAATGGAGCCCGGGGAGCGGCTCCTCCGGCGGCAGCATAGCCAGCCGCTCGGGAGACAGCCCTACATTGCGGGCAATGGCCTGCACATCGAGGTCAATGCGGCCCAGATAGTCCATGATTCGATGAAACTTGCGTGCGGGAATTGTAATTTCTTTCATAGCCACTGCCGGTAGAATATGTCTATCAAACTGGCGTCTGGCGCCCTACCCTCTGGAGGGACCAAGCCTATCATAGAACACCTCACTAGATGATATTACCGGAGTACACTCATGTCAGACCGGGCGAAGGCTCACCTCAAGCATGAAGTGCTGGTTAGCGGGCTATCCAACACTGTATTTAATGGCCTTATCGCCTGGCTTTTGCTGCGCACAGGCCCAGCCCTGGCCTGGAGCGGTGAGCACAGCTTTGTAGTGGATGTTTTTGCCACCGCCCTGCTACTGCCACTGATCGTGGCCCTGATTGTCATTCCCCTGCAACGAAGTAAACTGCGCAAGGGAAAATTACCACCCATTAGCCTGGGCAGCGATTCCCGTATTCAGGCATTCGCAGACTGTTTTCCACAGGCAACCTTTCCCAGCGCTTTGTTGTTCGGCCTGGTTGGCCTGTGCATCGTCGCCCCGCTCACACTGCTGGGGTTTTACCTTGCCGGTGTGGAACTGGTACCGCCGTTAAACTACGCAATCTTCAAGGGTCTGTGGGCCGGAGCCATGGCCGGGATTCTGGTTGTGCCCATGGTCTTGACCGCGCTGCGCACACCGCGCAATCTTGAACACTGAATAAGGGGGCATTGAAAATGGCTTTATTGGAAGGAAAAGTAAGTGTTGTCACCGGCGCTGGCCAGGGCATTGGGCGAGCTATCGCACAAACTTACGGACGTGAAGGTGCGAAAGTTGTTGTCGCCGATTTTAACGAGGAAATGGGTGAGCAGACAGCCCAGCTTATTCGCGATGCCGGCGGCGACGCGGCCTTCATCCACGGCGATGTCAGCAAGGAAGATTCCGTAAAAGACATGGTGGAATTTGTAGTAGCCACTTACGGCCGTCTGGACATCGCTTGCAACAGCGCAGCGGTAAGCCGCGGTTCAGGTCCTATCCATCTCTATGATAAAGAAGTATTCGACCAAACTATTGAAATGTGCCTGACCAATACCTGGCTGTGCATGAAATACGAAATTCCCGCCATGCTGGAATCCGCTGGTGGCGCTATTGTGAATATATCTTCCAATGCCTCCCTGCGGGGACAGGCATTCAACACCGCCTATGCCGCCGCCAAAAGTGGTGTAAACCTGCTAACTAAGAGCTCCGCTGCGGAATACGGTAGCCAGGGCATACGAATTAACGCAGTGTCTCCCGGTGTAATCCGCACACCGGGCATCGAAAAGTATTTCGAGGAACAACCACAAATGGCCGAAGGCCTTAAAAAAGCGGCAGTAATGAATAGACTAGGCGAACCGGAAGAAATCGCCGAGGCAGTTATATTTCTCTCCAGCGACCGTGCCTCGTTTATTACCGGTCAGTTGCTGTCTGTTGATGGCGGTGGCGCCATCCGTTGATAAAACGTCTCTGTATCCTGCTTTCCTGCCTGGGAAGTGCATTAGCCCAGGGGCAGGATTTTTCCGGTTGGCGCAGTTATGGGGGTGACGCGGGTAACAGTCACTACTCGGAGCTTACTCAAATCGCTCGCGATAACGTAGGTCAACTCCAGCCAGTATGGGAATACGCCAGTGCAGCAGGCGCAGAGCTGCCCGCTACTTCTGAATTACAAATCAACCCCATTGTCATTGACGGCGTACTGTATGGGCGCAACCCCCTGTACAACGTATTTGCCATTGAGGCAGACACCGGTCGTGAGATCTGGTCTTACAATCCCGAGATAGAGCACGTGGGATTATCGAACATGCGTGGACTTAGCTACTGGCATGGTCAAACCGCAGAGAACATTCCCAATCGAAGAATACTGTTCACCACCGGCCACTTTCTAATAGCGCTTGATGCCAGCAACGGGCAGTTAATTGAAAGCTTTGGCAATAAAGGCAAGGTAGATCTCAGACAGCATCTGGGCCGCGACCCGGAGCTGGTAAGCATTAACGCCCCCTCTCCCGGCGTGATTTTCGAAAACCTGATCATCATGGGTTCTGCAACCACTGAAACCGCAGGTGCTGCTCCGGGTGATATTCGCGCATTTAACGTAATCACAGGGAAACTGGCGTGGAAATTCCACACCATTCCGCGCCCCGGCGAAATCGGATACGAGACCTGGCCAGAAGACGCCTGGCGCACTGCCGGCGGCGCCAATGCCTGGGCGGGTATGAGCGTAGACCCGGCTCGGGGCGTTGTTTACGTTCCCACTGGCTCTCCCACGCCAGACTTCGACGGCTCTGGCCGCAAAGGGGCAAACCTGTTTGGCAATAGCGTTATCGCCATAGAGGCTCGCACCGGTAAACACCTCTGGCACTACCAGAGCGTGCATCACGATTTATGGGACCGGGATCTCAGCTCCGCCCCTACCCTGATAACCGTAACCAAAAACGGCAAGCCGCAGGATATGCTGGCCCAGGCATCGAAACAGGGAGTGATTTACCTGTTGGACCGGGACAGCGGGGAACCTGTCTTCCCTATAGAGGAAGTGCCTGTTCCCCCCTCTGAGGTCCCCGGTGAGTACGCCTATCCCACACAACCACAAGTTACTCTGCCAGAACCGTTTGTTCGCCAGACATTTGGGGAAGATGATCTCACCGACATTAGCCCCAAAGCACACGCCCATGTAAAACAGCAATTCGATGAGGCCCAGGACTTCGCCTACCTGCGCCCGCCAGGGCTGGAAAAAACCCTGCTGTCACCAGGATTCTACGGTGGTGCCAACTGGGGTGGCGGCGCATTTGATCCCACAAGCAATGTTTACTACATCAATGCTATTGAAGCGCCACACCTTATTCACATTGAAGCGGTGGAAGTCGACAAGGGCTCCACGCTTGGTGTGGGAGAGTATGTATTTCGCAAGCAATGCAGCGGCTGTCACGGACTGGATTTACAGGGCTTTTATCCCTACGCGCCGGCATTAATGGGACTGGCAGAGCGCGCGAACAAACTCGAAGCGATACGCACCGTTGCTGAAGGCAAGGGCCGAATGATGCCCTTTGCACACCTGCCAAAGCATGAATTAACTGCCGTGGTTGACTACGTGTTCGCCCGCAGTAAGGGCAAGGTAGCCAGCAGCGACAGCTCAGAGAAAGAAATCGCCTACGTGTTTGCAGGCTATAACGACTTTCTTGATGATCGTTACTACCCCGCCATCAAACCGCCCTGGGGCACTCTCAATGCAATTGACCTGGCCAGCGGCAAGCGCTTGTGGCAAATACCCCTGGGGGAATACGAACAACTTTCGAAGGAAGGTATCCCGCCAACCGGCACCCGCAATTACGGTGGCCCGGTGGTTACCGCCGGCGGTTTATTAATTATCGCCGCCAGCTCTGACGAACAGCTGAGAATTTTTGACAAAGAATCCGGTGAACTGCTGTGGCAATATCAATTGCCCGCCGCTGGTTACGCCACACCCAGTACCTACGAAATTAACGGGCGCCAGTATATTGTTATCACTTGCTCGGGCGGCAAACTTGGCACCCCGACAGGTGATCGATACATGGCCTTCGCAATACCAAAAGCGGGGTAAGGGCAGATTATCCAGAGCTGCCCTGGTTATTGATCAGTACATCCGGCGCCAGATGTTCCAACTGACTGAGTATGCCCTCTTTCCAATCCACAGTAGTGGGTCCTATAAGCTCATGCATCTTCTGCGTATCGATACAGAGGCTGCCAAATGCTTTAGGGTTATCCTGAAATTTCGCTTCGAAGCCTGTTAACTCCCCTATATAAGCGCACCATTCCTCTATACTCACCTTCTGTGAGCCACCAAAGTTTACTGTTGTTACTTCGGTTGTGGCTGCCGCCAGCAGATAAGGGATTTTTTCGATGTAATCGTGGCTGTGAAGCGGGTTGTAATAGTTAGGCTTTTCCGGGTGCAGATCTATGGGAATATCCTTTTGCATCATCAGCATATGAAAATACATCCAGCCGCCATTGTCGCCATAGGGCACGCTGAGGCGAGCGATGGTAGTTGGAATGTCCTGCTGGTGAGCGGCAAACCGGCACACCGTCTCTGAAGCAATTTTTGAAATACTGTAGGTGGGAAACATCACCCGGTGGTTATCCCCAAGGGGGGAGTTTTCCTTTCTCGGTTCCTGGCCCGCGTACTCATACACTGCAGTAGAAGAAAAATGTAGAAAGGCTTTCACACCGCTACAGCGAGTCATGAGGTTACCCACGCCTTCTGCATTGGCTGCCAGGTCGTACTCAAAATCGCCGCTTTTCACTACAGCAAAATTCAATACGTAATCAAAGTCCCCGGGGACCGCCTGCAGCGTTGCTGCGTCGGCAAGGTCAGCCTGTATGGTGCTGGCACCCAGGGCTTCGATCCTTTCCCGGTCGCCAGTATTGGAAAAGCGTGCCAGCGCGTAAACGTCTGCAATTTTTGCCAGATGCTCTACCACCGGCAATGCCACCTGCCCGGTGGGGCCGGTAATCAGTATTTTACTCCCTGTAAGATCAACGGGGATAAGGGGCACGGGATTTCTCCTGAGTTTTGTACAGCCGGTCAGGATACTGCCTTTGGATAGCTGGTGTAACCCTCCGCACCCGGCGTATACATACTGGCTACATCAAACCTTGACAGTTCGACCCCCTGTTGCCAACGTTCTACCAGATCCGGGTTGCCGATAAAGTTGCGTCCGAATGATACCGCCGCCAACTCGCCTGAGGCGATTGCCGCCTGGGCCTCGTCAAAACTGTAACTCTCGTTGCCTATGAGCCCGTCACTGAAATAGCGCTGACCCAGTTCGATGTTGTCCACTCTTCCGGTGGACAAACGAATTGCATGAAGATAGGCCAGGTCCAGACCTTTGGCCCGCTCCAGCAGGTATTCGAAGGTCTCCTGTGGATTTTCATCGGACAGGTCGTTAAAAGGATTGTCGGGGCAGATGCGCATACCTACCCTGCCCGGGCCATCCACAGATGCAATAGCCGCGAGTACCTCCAGGGGGAAACGACAGCGGTTTTCGACACTACCACCGTATTCATCATCGCGCTTGTTGGAGCCGGTAGACAGAAACTGGGCTGGCAAATAGCCGCTGGTGCAATGCAGCTCGATACCGTCAAAGCCGGCGGCAAATGCATTCTCCGTAGCCTGGCGATAGTGTTCGACAACCTGGGTTACCTCAGATGTATCAAGCGCCCGTGGAGTTTCCATGGGCTGCATGCCCTGTTGATCTGTGTAAACTTCCCCCCTGGCTGCTATAGCGCTGGGAGCTACGGTTTCGCTACCTGCAGGTTTATTCAGTGCGCTGGCGGCTCGACCCACATGCATAAGCTGGGCGACAATCATGCCCCCTTCCCCATGCACTGCATCGGTAATTTCTTTCCACACATCCACCTGAGACTGATTGTATATCCCCGGTGTACGGCAATAACCCAAACCGTCGGCACTGGGAGCTATGCCCTCGGAGACAATCATTCCCGCGCTGGCACGCTGGCGGTAGTACTCCACCATCACTTCTGTCGGTACCGCATCCGCGCCCGCGCGACTGCGGGTCATCGGCGCCATAATAATCCGGTTACGCAGTTCAAGCGCACCCAGGGTGAGTGGAGAAAATAAATCCATAATTAACGTACTCGTATTTTGGGAAAGTCCGCATTGCGGCGCATGGTTATGAGGAATTCATCAAGGGGCGCTGGCGGTGCAACCTCCGGCTCGTCACTGGCCGGAGGATTAGCCCAGAACTCCTGCCAGGAAGGCCACAGGTCGTGGTAAGCCCCACTGTAGGGTTCACGATCCGGCCAGCGGATTTTATCTTCACCCACCGGTGGCTTGCTAAGGTCTGTGGCATACCAGTAACAGGGCAGGCGCCGGCGAAAATACCAACGGCCATCGAGGCGCTGGTAATCATCCCAGTACAGCATCTGCATAATCACCCACTCTGTAGATCCGTCGGCACAGGGGGTCTCGTGTTCGTTCTTCGAATACACCACGCCGTGAGCATGATCAGCGTCATCGAACTCAATAACGTGATTGCCAATGTGGTGAGAGGTGCCGGTAAATTGCAGGCGTAAGGTATCATCCAGCCAGCGCTTTAAATGGCTACGCCCTGTCTTGTCCCGGCTTACCCGGATATCCGGCGCAAACAAATTGACGTGAGCATCCATGTCGCGCATATCCAGGGACAGGGAGTACTTCGCCGGCAGTTGGCGAATTTCGTCCAGGGATTCCAGGCGGTCGATTCGCGCCAGTATTGTTTCGTCTTCCATCACTCTTTATCTCAAGTAATCAGCGTTACGAAGCTTAGGTTTTCGAGGGGCAAAGGGTCAACAACCGCGCGCAGCGATTTTGTTCACATTTAGCGTCATCACGCCAAAGTACTGCACGGGTATATTTATTTGTAGCCTTAAAACCCTAATACGGCCTCGGCGGGAATACCCTGACGGTTCTCCCACGTCCACTTTTGCAGTGAAGAAATACGGTTGCGCAAGAAACGTTGGATTAGCATGCCAGGTTCAAGCGTCGATAATTCTCATTTCAATTGACCTGTCGGTCTCGCCCTTCCCAATAGGGCTTGCGCAATTCAGTCTTCAGTACCTTGCCGGCACCGGAGAGAGGTAGTGGTTCTTCGCGGAAGGTCACACCTTTGGGCAGTTTGTAGCCGGCAATTCTCTCGCGGCAGTGGGCGATAATATCGTCTTCACTCACAGCCTTCCCGGGATGCAGGATGATAATCGCGTGTACAGCCTCACCCCATTCATCATGAGGTATGCCTATCACGGCCACGTCCTGTACCGAGTCGTGGCTCATGATTGCATTCTCCACTTCCGTAGTGAATACATTCTCACCCCCGGTCACCACCATATCCTTGACTCGATCAACGATGAACAGATAGCCGCCTTCGTCAAAGTAACCGGCGTCGCCGGTAAACACCCAGCCATCCTGCAGTGCTTTGGCTGTTTCCTCAGGCTTGTTCCAATAACCCATCATCGTGTGCGGACCGGTCACTACCACCTCGCCGGAAACGCCCTGTGGACAATCCTGCCCGTCGTCACCCACTATGCGGATTTCGTTAATCACAGAGGGGCGCCCAGCAGACTTCAGTCTCTCGCCACCGGCAACATGATCTTCTGTCGATAATAGCGTGGCCACAGGAGCCAGCTCTGTCTGACCATAGGCCTGCACCAGTCCAACGCCGGGCCATTTCGCCATACACTGTTCCAGGGTGGCTGCAGGCATGGGGGAGGCACCGTACATGATGCGCTCCATACTTGAGACATCCGCTGAATCAGCGTCCGGGTGATTGAGCACCATTTTGATCATCGCCGGTACCAGCAGAGAGTGAGAGATTCGCTGTTCACCAAATGCCGCCAGCACCTGCGCCGGATCGAAACTCTGGAGAATTACGTTAGTCCCACAATTGAGAGTCACCCCCATACCCCCGGCAAAATCTGCCATATGAAACATGGGGGCGGCATGCAAGTAGCAGGACTCGCGAGTGAAACCGAATTCAGGCAGGGAGCCCAACGCGCTGGCCCAGATAGCCATATGACTTTGCATTACGCCCTTGGGAAAGCCCGTTGTTCCTCCAGTGTAAAAAATACCCGCCATTTCGCTATCGCCGCGAGCAGAGGGCTCACGAGACGTATTGTCAGCGATCAATGTCTCGTAGGCCGCTGCCCAGTCGGGACATTCTCCCTCACCCATGTAAATGGCTGCCTGCAGAGTATCGAGGTCGTTAAGCAATTGCTTTGCCTGGTCGGCGAAAGCGTCATCGAACAACAGTATCCGAGAACCGGAATCTTTCAGGGCATATTGATTCTCCGGAAGAGCCCAACGGGTATTGAGGGGAACAACGCAGAGCCCAGCCCAGGGGACAGCAAAAATGGATTCATAGTAGCGATCTGAATTGAGGCTGAGAATGGCAACGCGCTCACCCTCCTCCAGATTCCAGGCGCCCAGACCAGACGCCAACCGGGCGACCCGCTCACCTGTCTCTGCCAACGTGAATTCTCGCCCAAGATAGCGAGTAGCCATTCCCGTAGGATTTAATCGTGCGGCCCTTTCGGCCATTCCGTGCAGGGAAATCATAGCTGCTCTCCTTCAAATTATTCTTGCAATCCAGATCCGCCGGGGCGGGAGAGGCAGTCTAGAACGGAAAGACCAGGGGAATCAATACGATAACGGCAGCGGAATAGACCAGGGAAATAGGCAGCCCCGCGCGGAAGTAATCCGCAAAGGTGTAGCCACCAAGGTTCTGCACCATCATGTTAGTGGTGTAACCATAGGGCGTTAAGAAGCTGGCGCTGGCGCCATAGGCCACTGCCATCACATAAGGCATATGACTAATGCCGTAACTCTCTGCCAAACCAAAGGCTATGGGAAAGCTCAAGGCTGCGGCGGCGTTATTGGTCATCAGCTCCGTCAGAATCAGAGTGCCAAGGTAGATTCCCACCAGCGCGCCATAGGGCCCAAGTACATCCAGGTATGTGTGCAAGACATTCGTAGCATGCTCTACAACACCTGAATTGATCATGGCCTGGGACAGCGTCAAGGCCGAGGCAATAATCAGCCATAATTCAAAAGGAAAACGGCGACGCAGCTCAGAGCCGCGCACAACGCCTGTCACCAGCATTGTTAGCAGCAGAAAAGCCATACCTTTTATCAGCGGCACAAGTCCGAGCGTCGCCAGGGCAATCACCGCCAACAGTATTCCGGTGACAAGATAATTCTGTAAGGGCGTGGTTTTGATTCCGCCTACAGAATCATCGATAACGACAAAGTTTTTATCCAGGTTTTTGCGCTCGTTGAAATCCGAGCCTACCGCGAGCATCATGTTATCGCCCGCCTGAATAGTAATATCGCCCAGCTTGCCGGAGAGGCGTTTGCCGCCGCGCCGCATGCCGACCACGGCTGCGTCAAACATGGAGCGAAAGGCGCTGTCTTTAACTGACTTACCTTCAATGGCGGCACTGGGCATTACAATAACTTCTATCATGTTCTCCCGCAGCAAACCCTCCTCCACCGCAAACAGGCTCAGGCCGTGAAAGGCATCCAAGGCCGTGACCTGGTTAATATCCCCGGAAAAAATTAGTTTGTCGCCAGCCTCTATATATTCCTGGGGTGCAACCGGAGAAATCAGGTAATCCCCGCGCACAATCTCTACCAGGAACAGGTCGTTGAGATCTCGCAATTTGTTTTCCAGAATACTCTTGCCAACCAGGGCTGAATCGGCACTGACCTCAGCCTCGATCAGGTACTCATTTATGTCCATCTGCTCGCTGGTGTTATCCGGAAGTAAGCGGGAGGTACTCAGCATAAACAAAAGGCCCAGCACCGTGACGGAAAAACCTATCAACAGAAAATCAAAAAACGCCAGCCCCTGTCCGGTGTAGTCCTCGAGAAAGCTACTAACGATAAGATTGGTAGAGGTACCGATAAGCGTCATAGTGCCGCCAAGAATTGCCGCGTAGGACAGGGGTATCAGCAACTTCGATGCAGGGTGGTGCCGGTTACTGCGCACGGTGTGGGCCAGTGTTGCCACTACCGCTGTATTGTTAACAAAGGCAGAGAAAAACGCCGTTGCTGTACCCAGTTTTAATAAACTGCCTGAGTAGCTGGGGCCTATGAGTTTGCCCGAGAGCCTGGTCAGCCATGACAGCTTCTCCAGACCTACCGATACCAGCAGCAGCAGGATGAGTGTCATCAAACCTGCATTGGAGGCCTTATCCAGAAGTTGCCCGGTTTCCACCAGGCCAAGAAAATACGCCGCCAAAGTGGTACAACTGAACACCCAGACTGCTGGCCAATCTGTAAAAATCAGACTGCCCAGTAAACACAGGAAAAGAGCGGCAATAAGCAGCTGGTCAATCATTGAGCAGTGTCTGGTTCCATAGTTGAAAGCGTAAGGATACGCGTTTCTTCGCGTCGTGAACAACTGATGAGTGTTACTGGTTTGCAGTAGCAGACTCAGGGCCGGTATATGGACACTTTGCTGGTAATACCCGATTCATCAGCGATAATCACCCTCACTCTAACATCAGTCACCACAGGCATGCCCTGTATCGGGAGAGACTACGTCATGATTGCCAAAGATCCGGCCAACCGCAGCGCTCAGCCACTGGCGGTGAGCAACTGATGTTCTACGGCTGGCGGGTAGTTGCAGGGGCTTTTACGGCACAGTTGTTTTCGGTGGGGTTTTTCACCTATGCGGTAAGCATGCTGGTGGTACCGGTACGCGAAGAATTCGGTGTCAGCCTTGAACAGGTGATGTACAGTCTTACGGCGGCTATGTTTCTTGGCCTTGTCATACAACCTCTGGCGGGGATAATGGTAGACCGTATCTCGGTACGGGCGATGATGATAGCTGGTACAGCTATATTCGGCCTGGGCTTGCTGGCCACCTCCTACAGCACCAGTATCGGTCAATACATACTATTTTTCGCCGTCACCATGTCCCTGGTAACTGCATTGAATGGGCCGCTGTGTACCTCTGCGGTAATTTCTCGCTGGTTTACCGCCAGCCGCGGAAAGGCACTTGGCATTGCCGCCATGGGAACATCCCTGGGAGGCGTGGCACTACCAGCGCTAATCGGCTGGGGCCTGGCAGATGGAGGCTGGAGAACGTCCCTGCAATTGCTCGCTTGGGTGGTTGTTCTGGTAATGCTTCCCGTGGTCACACTTACTATTCGCGGCAGACCCACAGATGTGAACCTTGACACCGAACCAATGCCAACAGACAGCACTGCGATGCCAGGGCAGGAAAGCCACATGGACATGAAGGACATTCTGCGCAGTTCCCGGTTCTGGCTTATCGGCTTGAGCCTGGGCCTGCTATTCGGTGCCTATTCAACAACCCTGGCAAATCTCACACCTTTCGCCATCAACCTGGGAGAAACCGCAGAGCGTGCCGCTACCTTGATTATGTGTATCGCAGTATCAGGCTTCTTCGGAAAAATCCTGTTTGGCATGGCTGCAGATAAATTCAGTTTGAAAAGCAGCTTGTGGGCGGCACAGGGCCTGGTTGTGGCAGCCCTGCTTATTTTGGCGACTGAGCCACAATACACGCTGATGCTGCTGGGTGCCGGGTCGCTGGGTCTGGCGGCCGGGGGCATGTTACCGGTATGGGGAGCGATGATGGCCCAGGCTTTCGGGCTGGCCAGCTACGGCCGCGCCATGGGCCTGATGGGCCCGATAATCACCCTGTGCATACTCCCGGCCTACCCTCTGGTAGGCAGGCTATACGATACAACCGGCAGCTATACCACGGGGCTATACATATTCGCAGCCGTTACTGCAGTGGCAGCGGCACTTCTTGTGCCGCTACGATTTACACCCCGAGCCGGCGTTTGATCTGGCTTACTAACCACGCCCGTCGCAGTTATAACCGGGAGCTGCAGTGCGAGGCCCGATAGACCTGCTATTCTTGGCCGCTAAGTTCATCAATTACGGAGCAGACATTGGAAACACTCATACTGGATAAGCGCGAAGGTTTCGCCATTCTCACTCTTAATCGCCCCAGGGAAATGAACGCTCTTTCGCGACAGCTGCGCAAGGAACTCGATCAGGCGCTGGATAACTGCACCGCCGATGAAAACATTCGCGTGCTGATTCTTACCGGCTCTGGCCGGGCTTTTTGCGCAGGGCTGGACCTTAAGGAGTTGAGTGAAGCCGGTGTTGACGGTGTAGCGGATATAGACAGCTCACTGATAAGAAAAATTGAAGCCTTCGAAGGGCCAGTGATTGGCGCTATTAATGGCCACGCCATTACCGGGGGCTTTGAACTGGCCCTGGCCTGCGATGTTCTGATCGCTGGGAAAAATGCCCGCTTTGCCGATACCCACGCCCGCGTTGGCCTGTTACCCGGTTGGGGGCTGAGCCAGAAATTACCGCGGATGATTGGCATGTCTCGCGCCAAGGAAATGTCTTTCAGCGGTGCACCGGTTTTCGCCCAACAGGCCTATGAATGGGGTCTGGTCAATCACGTGGTGCCAGCTGATGAATTACTGGATACCGCCATCGCCATGGCAGAAAATATGTGCCAGTGTGTACCAGCGATTCTGAGGCAATACAAACGACTGATCGAAGATGGCTTCTCCATGCCCTACAAGGAGTCACTGGCCTGGGAGCAGACTTTGTCGATCGAATCTGCCAAAGAAAACATGGGCGGCATCGCCCAGCGCCGCGAAGCAGTAATGAACCAGGGGCGCAGTGAAAAAAATGCCAGCTAAAATCGCATTGGTCATGGGTGGCGGCGCCGGCACCGGACGCGCTACCGCGCTCGCTTTCGCCAACGAAGGCGCCACGGTGGTGATCGCCGATATTAACTCAACCGGCGGCGAAGAGACTCTGACGCAGATAAAAAGCCAGGGCGGCAGCGGTTTTTTCCAGGCTGCCAACATGGCAAAAGCACAAGACATCGAGCACCTTATCGCTCGAATCAATAGCAAATACGGCGCTCTGCACATGGTATCCAATAACGCGGCCCGTGCTATTCCCAACAAGCCCCTGACCGACATTAGCGAGAAGGAGTGGGATGACTGCATGGGTGTCACCCTCAAGGGCCTGTGGCTTTGCATGAAACACCAGCTGCCCTTAATCGAAGCATCCGGCGGTGGAGCCATAGTCAATATCGCCTCGGTATCGGGAATACGCGGAGAGGCATTTCAGTCTGCCTATGCCGCTGCCAAAGGCGGCGTCATCACTCTTACCAAGGCAGCGGCGGTTGAGTATGCAAAGCGTGGTGTTCGGGTGAATACGGTGTGCCCTGGGGGCATAAACAGCGAGGGCATACAGATTTATCTCGATAAAATGCCCGAGCTGCGAGAAAAAACCCTCAATACTCACGCTATGCGGC
>ERZ1046740.1854-NODE-1854-length-14349-cov-5.005107_pt1 | contig 14349 bp, 13 predicted proteins | sample MGYA00383093_ERZ1046740 | MGnify/ENA primary metagenome ERZ1046740 (study PRJEB29581, sample SAMEA5548363) | metagenome | biome: marine; feature: coastal; material: water | depth 25 m | study: Short-term variability in the microbial, nano- and picoplankton... | reverse complement strand
GTCGCGAAGTGGCACAGGCCCACTGCGACAAGCTTAAGACGTCCAAGGGGCCGACCACGTTCCTTATGCCCAAAGGTGGTTGCAACGAATGGGACCGAACCGGTGCAGTTTTACACGACGCTGAGGGGCTGATCTCGTTTATCAATGAATTAGAAAAGCACATGCCCGCGAACGTCGACTACCAGCCCTTAAACTGCCACATCAACGATGCGGAGTTCTGCGATACGGTGCTGGCCGTGTTTGATGCATGGGTTGCCAGTGGTGTGGTCAAAACCCAGAAATGATTTGAGTTCAGGCTCGAGAATACGGCCACAGACAAGACACCTTGTCTGTGGCATCCAAACCCAACTCGTCAAGTTTCTTAAGCAGGTAGGCATGACGCCGCCATGCGAAAAGCCCACTACTGCAACTGTAAGATGTCCGGAACGCAGTGCTTGCGTTTTGCTGGCATTTTTGACGCTCCGTCTGAGCGTTTAACTTTGCGGGGGCCATCCTTGACCTCGACCTTGGGATCAGAGAGCGCCCCGGACACCGAAAACGGCCACGGGCTGCGCGACAAAGGTTTGCCTATTCGACGCGGCTGGCCATGAACTTCCAGTGTTTTTTTGCCCAAGTTAACCTCGCCATACACCACAATTTGCACCTGATCGGTTTCGACAACGATCTCTTTCGACGAGACACGGCCATTTGCGATGTGCATAGGCGCACGCAGGCAAACGATCGGGGCGCGGTCGCCTTTGCCCTTTGTGAACAGCCATGGAAGAATGCCAAGGCCAGCAATGTCCAAGAGTTGAGTTTCAATGCTACCTTTGGACATTGAAACTGTGGTCCAGCCTTGCGTTGTTTTCAGAAAATCTTGGACAGACGTGTGGGCGCCGGCAACTTCAAAGTTCGCGTGCAAAATTCCACTGATACCTTTTTTGAAATTCAGATCATGCGCGATTTTTCCAACATCCCAACCGCCAGTGGAGCCTTTGATGCTCACAATCTCGGGGCTTTCTTTCAGGTCAACGGCACCAGTTAAATTAAAGTGCCCGCCGCCGTAGCTGAACTCAACCGGGCCCAACTGAGCTTTGTCGTCATCCAAAACTAGGTTGCTGGTCAGGCTGGTCGTACCCTTCGGGCCCTCAATCTTTTGAAGATCAATACCGATACTCAAGTCCATACCGGACAGCAAAATGGATCGTCCCAATGGCGTCAAAGTCATATCGCGAAATGGCCCAGCTTCATCCTCTTTCGCTGGTTCGGATACGCTGTCTTCGTCCACACCTTCGGATTTCTCTTTTTCCGCTTCTTCAAGATCGCCAAGTCGACCTATTTGAATAGCCGCAGCCACGAGGTCGCGAATATGGGCGACCTTAAGCAGATCACTTGTCACGCTACCTCGTACGATTGGATGGGGATCATTCGCATCAAACGAGACATCTAAATCAAGTTGGGATTCCGCAACGCCTACACTTGCTTGAGCACGCCAATCTGCCTGCTCGCTACTCAGCTTTGCCCCCAATTCTACCGCACCGGTTTCGACCGGCTTAAGATCCATTTTCTCAAGAAGCTTTGCCCCTGATGGGACGCTTGCAGAAACAGCCAGATCAATGTCATTCAATGTCAGCACATCACCGACTGAACCCGTTACATCAAGTTTCCAAAGATCAGTTCCGCTAGATACTCCATTCAAATCCGCAAGCGTCAGGCGGTCTTTGTCACCCGTGAGACGAAACCCTCCGGTAATCTGTCCGAGCAGGTCTGATGCCTGAAACAATTCTGGCGACAAAAGGCTGGCAATCGGCAGGGACAAATCACCCCCGATGTCGACCTGTTCCAGTTCCAACGCGTTGTTGACTGCCCCTTGAAGAATTACAAACGGCGCGTCCGTCGGACCAAGCCTGAGTGTCACGTCACCCAATCTTAGCAACCCTTCCGGGCTTCTTGAGATACCGGACACAGTTACTGGAGGGGGGCCCACTCCGGCCGTGTCGATGACAAAGCCGTTTGTTGCAATGATCATCTTGCGCAAGGGCACATCATCGATACGGTTGGCAAGCTGCATGTAAACGCTGACCAGTTTCAGATCGCGCCGTACCGTTGTGGCCGGCGGTTCATTGTCTTTCGGGACTAGTCGAATCGTTGTGTCTAAAACCGCATCATCCGGGCCGCCTGAGGGTCCTAAAGTGCGTGCTAACTCAACGCTTTGCCCCCCTACGAGGGTAATAAGCGCGTCGGCGTTGCCGACAAATAGTTGCCCGTCTTTCGAAACAATATCTGCCTTGGCCTGACCTCCACCTTCTAGAACGTCATTGAGCAATAAAATCTTTTGCACTTGTCCAAGGTCATCGATGGTCGCATTGGCAGACACTGAGAAGCCAGCTTCATATCCTGCCTGATTTGGAGTTCCCACCAAATCAATCCGCAGCTTTTCAAATGACAGGTCGGCTTTGAAAGGCTCTGCCGGTAAGAAATCGCCGTTCAAGGAAAGCGCCTGCTCGTTCAAGGTGCCTTCTCCGCGCAACTTTATCGGTGCCGAAGATGTTTCCCGGCTCAAGGACAGCTCAGACAAATGTAAGCCAAACTCAAATCCATTTCGGGCATCGTGGTATGTGACATCAGAATTTGTCAATTCAATCCGGTGGTCGGCGAAGATGTTAGAAAAGGTCTTCCCAATATTGGCAGATCCCGCCGGTTTTGGGTCTTGCGGCTTATCCGGCATGGCCCAATCAGTGGACCCGTCTTTGTCAATTTCGAGAACGACACTGGCCCCGTCCAGAACCAGATTGCTGAGCTTAAGATCGCCTCTGAGCAATTCACCAAGGGCCACGTCAAACGCAAGTGTCTCCATTGCGGCCAAGGGCAATGCATCGGCCGTCTTTCCGGGGACTGACAGCTTTTGAGCTGACACCTGCAGTATGGAACCAAGACCAATGGTGACACCGCCGTCAATCTCAACCGTCTGGCCCGTTTCACTCTGCAATACCCATTCCGTCAGGCTTGCGCGTGGTCCAGACAAGAGAGAAGACGAAAGCAATAACCATCCGAGAACGAAACCTATTCCAAGAAAGCCAATGACCAAATAAGTCAGTTTTTTTAATAAATTCATTAGACACTCATGCCATTGTCGTTCGCGTAGAGCAATGTGTAACTCGTGCACTCACCGTCTGTTTCAGCGGGTAACGTTCTCGCAATGCGCTGTTTTTCAGTCGTGCACGGACTCTTTCATACGTTACCTAATGAACGGTATGTGTCGGGGACGCTAAATGCTTTTTCGCTTGGATAAGACCCGCGATCGTCATGGCCTTTTCATCGTGACGAACGACAGGAGCGCCTTGCCGTTCCAGTGCCTGAGCATAGACAGACATAAGGCTGTCAGCGCTTATCATAGCGATCTGTTGACCCAGCCAATACGGACGGGCGGCGGCCAATTCGACACCCACCAACAATCCCGACAATCGCGCACGCGCCATCTCGCCTCCCTGAACTTCCAGCAAATCTTGTGCTCGGATAGAGAATAATTTTGCAGCAAACGTTTCCGGGCGCGACAACGTCTCATCCATTGCATCAAAAAATGCCGTTTTGTCCCATCCTGCCCCAATCGAATGACGCAACTCGGAAGTACTCGAGAGAAAATCGAAAATTTCACCCGTCATGAAGGTTTGAAAGCTGACAACTTCATTGGCACTTATGTGGACCCATTTGGTCTGAGGTCCCGGGAGGCATATCACACCATCCCAATTTTCGTTTTGCGACAGAAAGCCCGCGATCAGGGTCTCTTCTCGGTGCATAACATCTGCTGGTCGGTCCTGACCAAGACCCGGCACACCGTAGATTTGAAGTCTTGGGTCAGTGCTTTGCAGTTTCACCAAGGATTGAGCGAGTGGCGACGCCGGAACGGTATTGTAAGGCGCTTTGGCCCAATCCAGACCAGCCCCTAGCATACCACAAACAATAGCGTTTACCGGAGCCTCACCGATCCAATCCTCGACCAACTCCAGTAGAGCCAGCTCAAAACCCTGTTGGTTTAGGTTTCCCAATTCATTGTCAGAAACGCGCTCGGCAATGACATCTTCACCTTGCATGGCCCAAACACGAAGCCGCGAAGCGCCCCAATCTACTGCGATCCATTCAGCTTTCATCTAAGTCTCTCAATTTGACACATCCATGTGGTTGCTACCTGCCATACACTGGCCAATCATCCTTCGACCAGCCTCGAAGAACCAAGGAATCGTGAGATCATAGCTGGCTGTATTCAACAAATGGGACGCAAAACAAAGGTGTCAGACCGCAGCAGGACAACATTTTCAACCAAAAGCAATTTATTTTTGATCCGACTTCCACAACGCCCCGTATCCCCGTTATGATGTTGCAATGTTTAGAAATGCCAAAACCAAAGCTGCCCTTGGATAGCGTGTGCCCAGATAATGGAGATGGTGCGTCGTCAACAGCTGACGACCTGTCACCGCAAACCATTTGGATGTTGGCTGTGCGGGATGATCGCGACAAGGCTGCCTTCGCTGCGTTGTTCGATTATTTCGCACCGCGTTTAAAAGGATTTGTGATGCGAACCGGGACGTCGGCCGCTCAGGCTGAGGAAATTGTACAAGACGTTATGCTGACCGTTTGGCGTAAATCTGCAATGTTTGATCCGCACAGAGCGCAAGTATCAGCCTGGATTTATCAAATCGCACGGAATCGTCATATCGATATTGTGCGTAAAGAAAAGCGCCCCGTGCCGGAAGAATTGGCTGAAGACCCAGAGGCAGAACCGGACGCCAGCCAAATTCTTGCGGTCCAACAGGAAGCCGGCCAATTGAAACAAGCGCTCGCCAAACTAAAACCGGACCAGCGTGAGATAATTGAAAAAGCGTACTTGGGTGAGTTAACCCACCAAGAGATAAGCGAACAAACAGGGATACCTTTAGGAACGATAAAGTCTCGCATCCGATTAGGTTTGGAACGGTTGAGACACGAGTTGAGTGGATTAAGAGAATGACCGCAATTACACATCATATTCCTGATTCAGTTCTGGCGGCGTATGCCGCTGGCAACCTGCCACATGCCTATTCGGTTGTGGTGGCAAGCCATGTATCCCTTTGCCAACAGTGCCAAGTCGCTTTGGCGGCACATCAAGTTGTGGGGGGGGCTGTGCTTGAGGCAACGGACAGCGTTGCGGTGTCAGGAAGTCTAAAGTCTAATATCCTAGCGCAACTGGATGACAGCTTTATTCCCGAGCCTGTTTATGATCGATCCGGGGTTTATCCGGGTCCGGTCATGGCGGTCCTCAAAGGTAAACCGCCTAAGTGGAAATCGTTAGGCATGGGTGTACGTCAAAGCATTTTGTCGTCCGATGAAAATGGCTCTGTGCGGCTGCTTTTTATTCCCCCCGGACAAGCCGTACCAGATCACAGCCATAACGGGTTAGAATTGACTTTGGTACTGCAAGGCAGTTTTAGCGATGAAGGTGGGCGGTTTGGCGTCGGCGACGTTGAAGTCGCGAACGAAGACGTTGAACATACGCCGATTGCAGACGCAGGTGACCCTTGCATTTGCTTGGCTGCCACAGATGCCCCGTTGAGGTTCAACGCGTTCGTTCCACGGTTATTGCAACCTTTGTTCCGCATCTAAAACCTGTTAAACACGACCCTAAAAGGAATTGCCAAGAGATTGGCAATTCCTTTTTTATTTCAAATGCTTATAATTTTTTTTCTCACGTTTTCGTGAGCTTGTGAACCAACCTCCACACCCCAACGTATCCCTTATACGAACACAAAATAACGCCGGGCATTTTGGCCCCCATTTTCGGAGATACACTCATGTTCACTAAGATTAAATTTGCGGCAGCCACGTTGGCAATCACCCTTTCTGCAAGTGCTGCTACAGCCGACAACATTGTCGAAATCGCTGCAGCAGACGAAAGATTTTCGACCCTTGTGGCTGCAGTTGGCGCCGCTGGCCTAGCTGACGCTCTGTCCGGTCCTGGCCCGTTTACAGTGTACGCACCCGTGAATGATGCTTTTGCTGCTTTGCCAGACGGCACAGTGGAAACTTTGCTCAAGCCTGAGAACAAAGACCAGCTGACCAATGTGCTGCTGTATCACGTCGATGATCGCAAATTGACGTCCAACATGATCCCAGCTGGATCAACCTATTTTAAGCCAATGCTCACTTCTGAGCGCCTGTGCATCACAGCCGGAGCTGACGGTGTGAAGATTTCGGATGGATCAGGTGAAATGGCAACCGTCGTGATCGCAGACATTATGGCCGACAATGGGGTCATTCATGTCATCGACAAAGTGCTTATTCCCGGTGACCGCCCCGCGTGCCATTGATCGACTAGCCGGATAAAACCGGTCAAAGACTTAGACTAAATGAAACCGATATAGCCAGAAATGGGCTGTATCGGTTTTTTAGTGTCAAAATGAACAAATTTGAGTATCGCGTTTGGCTGTGAACGGACCGCTTATCGCCCGCGGTAGACGATCAAATCGGGCAGCAGACCTAACAGGCGAATAAACCAGGAAAACGGTCTGGGAAAATCTGTTCTAAACCGCTTGGACTGCATTGCTTTTATCACATGCTCAGCCGCGCGTTCCGGAGTCATAAGCATCGGCATCGCAAAGCTGTTCTTTTCTGTAAGGCGGGTTTTAATAAAGCCGGGGTTTACAATCCGGACCAAAACTCCGCTGTCCTTTAGGTCAAAGCGCATCGTTTCAGCAAGGCTGATAAGTGCCGCCTTACTGGCACCATAGCCGATTGCATTAGGGAGTCCGCGATACCCAGCCAGTGACCCGACCAGCGTTATGTCTCCGTGACCTTGGATCACCAATTGCGGAACGGCCTCACCAAGCACGCGTAAAGCGCCTGTGAAATTAACATCCAACATGCCCAGCGCGGCGTCAGAGTTCCATTTTGTGGCAGACATGGGGTCATATGCACCCGCATTGTAGATCACGCCGTCTATTGCCCCAATTTTCGAGAATGCCTCTCGTACAGCTTTGGGGTCAGTGACATCTAAAGGCAAGGCGCGGGCATTGGCTAGTTCGGTGCAAAGTTGGTTCAACCGGTCGGCATTGCGTGCCGACAGAACCAAATGCGCACCCGCGGCACTTAACTCTTTCGCCAATTCACGACCCAAACCTTCGCTTGCGCCAACTAGCCAGTAGGTCTTTCCAGAAAAAAAGTTCAAGGCTTTTTCTCCTGAAAAGTCATGCTGTCAGACACGAGCGGTTCAGGCGGCGGTGGTTTTCTTAAAAACGGGGCCCGCTTGAAGTAAAGGATCAGCGCCTGCCAGTAGATTAAGGCGACGACACGCACAGCACCGAAAGGGCGACGTATGGCAGCCCAAAGCAACGACGCACTTGTCGCGGGTTTTCTGTCCCCCGAAAGCGTTGCAATGACCCCCTGATCGCCGTTTTCATATGAAATGCGAATATCCACGGCGTCTTTGGTGAAACCAAAGTTGAAACGATACTGGCCTTCCACCTTTTGAAATGGCGACACATGCATCAGCTTTTCAGCAATGATCGTGTCGCCCTTGTCGATGGGGTGAAAATCGTCGTGCGCACAGAAATAACAATGCCGGTGACCAAAGGTGTTGTTTACCTCTGCCACAAAAGCGCAGGGCCGATCATCGATCAGTGCGATCCAAAAACTGACCGGGTTAAAGTGGAACCACAGAAAACTGGGTTGAGCCAACAGCACCAGATGAGCGCGCTCGACAGGGAAACCGTGCTCTGACAGAATGGTATGAAACCAAGTTACACCAAGTCCGTTTTCACGCGGGCCACCGTGTTTATGATCCCAGATTGACCAGAGATTGAATCGATTAAACGAGACCAAAGAAGGGCCTTTTTCCTGCAGGTCACTCAACACTAAATCAACACCATACCGAAAGGTGTTTTTTAGACTGCCACGACGGGCATGAAAGGTCTGAGATTGTATATGTTCCATCATGATAACTAGCTTACGCGCAATTACACCGTCCAGATCACAGTTATTTAAAATTTTTCCTGCAAAGATATGTGATCCAATCTGTATGGTCCTCCGTATCTCTCTCAATACAAATGGATAATGAGGTTTCCATGTTGGATCAAACACAAGGCCCCCGAAAGAAAATCGCAATTGTTGGGGCTGGAATTGCAGGCATGTCTGCAGCCTATTATCTTTCCGCGCGCCATGACATCACCCTTTACGAGGCGGCCCCTCGTTTGGGCGGCCACGCGCGTACTGTGATGGCTGGAAGAAATGGAAATCAGCCGGTTGATACAGGCTTTATTGTCTTCAATTACGTGACGTACCCATTCCTCACTCGGCTGTTTCGCGATCTCGACGTGCCGGTCATGAAAAGCGAGATGAGTTTTGGGGCAAGTATCGACAATGGCAAACTTGAGTACGGTCTAAATTCTCTTCGCGCCATTACTGCCCAGAAGAGTAACCTGTTTCGACCTAAGTTTTACAAAATGATTGCGGACATCGTCCGGTTTGGAAAGCGGGCCGAGGCCACCGCGACCGATGATGAGAAAACCGTGGGAGAGTTGGTCGACGAGTTGAAATTGGGAGACTGGTTTCGCGACAAGTACCTGATGCCCATGTGTGGTGCAATCTGGTCCACGCCAACGTCTGATGTCGATGGTTTCCCAGCGAAATCTCTCGTCCAGTTTTTTCGCAATCACGCTTTGCTGGCAGGTCAAAAGGAACACCAATGGTGGACCGTAAAAGGCGGCAGCATTGAATACGTTCGTCGTCTTGAAACCGCTCTAGTGGCAAGGGGTTGTGACATTCAGAAAGCGACCCCGATCAAATCTGTCATGCGTCATGGCTTTGGCGTTACGGTGCGGAAAAATGACAAACCTGATGCCGAATTTGATGAGATTGTTTTGGCGTGTCATTCTGATCAATCCCTGTCGATTTTGGGCAAGGATGCAACCGATGACGAAGCGACCGCGCTGGGTGCAATTCGATATCAGCCAAACAAAGCCGTTTTGCACAGTGACACCGCCCAGATGCCAATCCGACGCGCCTGTTGGTCCAGTTGGGCCTATAGATCGCAACAAGGCGACATTGGCGTCACCTATTGGATGAACAAACTGCAAAACATCTCTGAGGATGATCCTCTGTTCGTAACGCTCAATCCATCGACAGAAATCTCCGCAGACAAGATTTACGACACTGTTGAATATGCTCATCCGGTTTTCGACAAAGCCGCTTTGCGCGCTCAAAAAGACATCCGGGCGATGCAAGGGACGAACCGCACTTGGTTCGCCGGTGCGTACAATCGAAACGGCTTTCATGAAGACGGCATTGCCAGCGCTATGCGCATTGTCGACATGATCAACGACACAACCTACATCAAAGGATCAGCCAATGCGCTTGACAAACAAAGCCCTGAAGACGGAATTTCTGTCAACTTGCGAGCGTCTGCGTGAAGGGCGACTAATCCTGCGCACACCCGAAGGCGAACGCTACAACTTTGGAACATCTGGACCCGAAGCTGAAATGGTTATCCGGGATTGGGCGGCTGTGTCAGCACTCGCCGCGCATGGCCAGGTCGGTCTCGGAGAGACTTACGTGCAAGGCATGTGGGACACGCCCTCGGTGGAAGGGCTGGTGGCCTTGGCCATGGTCAATCGAGAGCATCTTGGTGCTTTTGACCAAGCCAGCGCATTCAACAAAGCCAAATTTCGCCTTGTAGACACGGTGTTGCGGGCCAACTCGCGACGCGGCTCGCGAAAAAATATCCGCTCGCATTATGATGTAGGCAATGAGTTTTATCAGCTGTGGCTAGATGACGGAATGACCTATTCTTCTGGGTTGTTCACCTCGCCAAGTGATGACCTTGCTCAGGCACAGTCACACAAGAACGATCGCGTACTTTCGCGATTGGGCAGTGGCGATCAAGTGCTGGAAATTGGTTGTGGCTGGGGTGGGTTTGCCGATCACGCCTCTCGCGAGGGTCGGGATGTAACGGGTGTTACAATTTCGCGAAATCAACAAAGCTACGCCGAGTGCCGTTTGGACGGCAGGGCTGATATTCAGCTACGCGATTACCGCGATATTGAAGGTAAATACGACAACATCGTTTCGATTGAGATGATCGAAGCTGTTGGCGAGCGTTACTGGCCAAGCTATTTTGACGTTCTAAAACGCAATTTGGCTGACGGTGGGCGTGTGGTTTTGCAGGCCATCACAGTCAAAGACAGCTTCTTTGAGACCTATAAGACATCATCCGATTACATTCGCCAGTACGTGTTTCCGGGCGGAATGCTGTTGACTGACAATGTCATAGCGCAACAGGCAAATGCTGCAGGACTGACCGTTCGCGACAACTTTGCCTTCGGTCAAGACTATGCTCAAACCTGTCGAATTTGGGCGCAAAATCTGGCCGCTCAAAAACGCAGGATTGCAGAGCAGGGATACGGCGAAAAGTTCTTTCGTAACTGGCAATACTATCTAGAAATCTGTGCCGCCTCTTTTGCGGTCGGGCACACTGATGTTGTTCAGGTGGAGTTGGCCCATGCTTAAGTACGCCCTTGCACTAGCCGTCTTGGTGGCACCTACCATTTCTCAGGCATCAACCGCCAAATCCGTTCTTTCAGCGGCCCAAGTGCGTGGTGAGGCAACGTTTCGGTTCATTGGCTTGCCGATCTATGAAGCGCGCCTCTACACAGATGCTGGAGCCCCATTGGATTGGAACAGAGATTTCGGCATTGAGTTGGAGTATATGCGCAACCTGACGGAAACAGACCTTGTCGAATCCACGCTCAAAGAATTGGATCGTTTGGGTAGTCCAATACCGGTGCGGGCGCAACTGACGCAGTGCTTTGATGACGTGCGCAAAGGGGATCAGTATCTGGCAGTGTCACGCGGCCCGAATAAAATCGGTTTTTGGCGCAACGGCGTACGTGTGTGCACCCTCAGCCATCCACAAATCAAACAGCGTTTCATGGCGATCTTTGTGGGTGATGACACACGATCCAAATCGTTTACCCGGCAGTTAAAGGGCGAATAATGCTCTATCCGCGTGTCAGCTTGTATGCGCTTATGCTGGCCGCGGCTGGTATTCCGCTTTATATCCATCTGCCGCGCTTTGCTTCAGTGAATCTGGGGATTGGGTTGGGAGTCGTTGGCACGGTACTGCTATTGATACGCCTGATCGACTTAGTTCAGGACCCGCTGATCGGCTGGGCCATTGATCGTTGGCCCGGAGCCCAAATGATGTTTGCAGTGGCCGCAGCCATGGGGTTAGCAATCGGCTTTCCAATGCTGTTTTCGATTGAGCCCGGTCCAATGGCGACGACAACTTTAGTGATCATTCTGATTTTGCTGTTCTCGGCCTATAGCCTTGGCATGATCTTGCTTTACGGTCGCAGTTCAACTTTGGCCAAAAGTCCCAAAGCCCCAGACTTGATGACGCTCGCCGCCTATCGTGAAGGAGGCATGCTGCTTGGTGTTGTAATCGCTGCCATTGCTCCCGCCCTGCTCGCCGGGTTTGGTGCCGCAAACCTCGGGTATCCAGCCTTTGGACTTTTGCTGGGGGCTATCGCAATCACCACAGCTATTTTAACCCTACCCATTTGGCGACGGACGCCAATCGTAGGAGAGGGTTTGTCTTTTTCTGGCCTTGCAAGTTCCGGTGCATTCAAGCTCTTGTTGCTTGCGGTGGCCAACAGCTTGCCCGTGGCGTTGACCTCAACATTGTTCCTATTTTTTGTCGAAGATCGACTGGAACTTAGTGGAAAAGCAGGCGGCTTTCTGGTTCTGTTTTTCCTCTGCGCGGGACTAAGCGTTCCGCTTTGGGCGCGGCTAAGTCAAAGCCTTGGCAGTAAAACCATTTTGATGATCGCAATGCCGCTCGCCATAGCTAGTTTTGTGGGTGCTGGACTTCTTGCGCCTGGACATGCCGTTGGCTTTGCAGTTGTTTGCATTGCCTCTGGAGCTGCATTGGGCGCTGACATGGTTGTTTTACCGGCGATGTTTTCAGTGGCTTTGACAAAGGCCGGATTGAAAGCATCCGCCGCGTTTGGCATTTGGTCTTTTGCTGGAAAACTCGGGCTCGCGTTGGCGGCCTTTACGGTACTACCCTGGCTAGAGCGAAGCGGATTTGTTCCCGGTCAAGACAATAGCCCAGAGGCCTTATCGACCCTAACACTCGCCTATGTCATCCTGCCTTGCACCCTTAAGTTATTCGCCTTCGGTCTTGTCCTGACCCTCCCTACAGAGAAGTAGACTTCATGAAAATCCTCGCGGTCATCTTAATTATTCTCGTCGCGGCAATGTTTGCCAGACACCTGTTTTTGAGTTTTAGATCTCAATCCCCGGCCGATTACGCGGATACCGGGCCTAGGTTCATACTACAGCAGCACTTGAAGGGTCGCATTCTTTCCGAAGGATTGATTTATGGACCAAACGGGAAGATGACCAATAGTTTTGTCGCCGAAATGCACGGCGAATGGGACGGCGATACTGGCTCATTCTCCGAGAACTTCACTTACTCAAACGGGAAAAAACAACAACGTAAATGGATGCTCAAACTTGGGAATAACAACACGTTCACTGCCACGGCGGATGACATCATAGGCGTCGGTCAGGGTGTAGTATCTGGTTCGACCGTCATGTTGCGTTACAAAATTGTGCTCCCCAAAGAGTCAGGCGGGCACACGTTGGATGTCGTTGACTGGATGTATTTAACCGAGAATGGCGTCATCCTGAACAAGTCAGAAATGCGTAAGTTTCGAATCAAAGTGGCCGAGTTAGTAGCCACGATGCGACCCGAATAAGTCAGGTAAACAGATAACGATCATTATGCCATGAGCCCTAACTCTTGCGGGCATTGGCCACGACGTCACCAAAACGGTTTCTTTTCAAAGTGCTTGGGGTGCTCGTGATTTTCGCATCGAAAAACACTTCGATCACACCGACAGCGACCGTCAAAACCCATGTCGTCAGCATCCTACCTTACTTAAGTTTGGCAGGTCTTTTCACAACAAGCGACCAGATAACCATTCCAATGTATCCAGAACACAGCACCACCAAGGTGAACCAAGCATACGTTAGCAACGCAGCCCCAATAACCACGAATGCGACCAGGTAAAACTTAACGTTTTCACGCGACATTCGAACGGTTTTGAACGACCATGTGGGAATTCGGCTGATCATCAACAGCCCCACGACAATCATATTTGCACAAATGAAAATGCCCGGAAGAAGCGGGGTTTCTGCGAAAGCAAATGACACTGACATCGGCAACATAACCAATAATGCGCCCGCAGGTGAGGGAACGCCAACAAAATGGGTACTGGGCGCGCCTTTCGCATCATCTCCGGCGTCTTTGGCGCTGACGTTGAACCGCGCTAGCCTTAAGACGCAACACACAACATAAACCAAAACTGATATCCACGCGGCATTGCGCATGTCTTGAAGCGCCCAAAAGTAAATTACCAAAGGTGGAGCCACACCAAAATTCAAGAAATCCGCGAGCGAATCCAGCTCAGCGCCCATTTTGCTATCGCTACTCAGCAGACGTGCAACCCATCCGTCGACACCATCAAGTACAGCGGCAGCCACAATCAGTTGCACTGCCAGCTCATAGTTGCCCTGCACGCCAAATCGAATAGCTGAAACACCCGCGCAAATAGCCGCGATTGTCAGCATGTTTGGGATCAGCTGAAGAAGTGCAAATTCAGATTTTGGTTTGCTTGGACCTTGGGTCATTCTCTTTTCACTCTAGCCGTCTTCTGACGTTGGCAACTTCGCCAATATCGTTTCACCAGCCACCATCGTTTGTCCGATACTCACCAACGGGTCGATCCCTTTGGGAAGATACACATCCAACCGGGAACCAAAGCGTATCAGGCCAAACCGTTCGCCTGCACTCATTTGCGCACCGGGTTTCACAAAACAGACGATACGCCGCGCAACCAGCCCAGCAATCTGAACAACTGCCAAGTCTTGGCCATCTTCCATCCGAACACACAGGCTATTACGCTCGTTGTCGACGCTCGCCTTGTCGAGAGACGCATTAAAAAACTTGCCCGGACGATAAGCGACTGCCGTGATTTCTCCGGCAATCGGTGTGCGGTTCACATGGCAGTTAAAGACATTCATGAACACGCTGACTCGCGTGAGAGCCTCATCTGCCATGCCCAATTCCGCGGGTGGAACAGCCGGCTCGATCAGCGAAATAATCCCGTCGGCAGGGCTTACAATTAATCCTGGTCGCGCAGGCGTGACCCGTTCCGGATCACGAAAGAAATAATAGCACCAGACGGTTAGGCCAACACCGATCCATCCCAGTATGGAAGACAGCAAAAACAGGCCAAATGTAATGACACCAAAGACCGCGACGAACTTTCTGCCTTC
>ERZ1046740.1853-NODE-1853-length-14353-cov-9.230941_pt1 | contig 14353 bp, 13 predicted proteins | sample MGYA00383093_ERZ1046740 | MGnify/ENA primary metagenome ERZ1046740 (study PRJEB29581, sample SAMEA5548363) | metagenome | biome: marine; feature: coastal; material: water | depth 25 m | study: Short-term variability in the microbial, nano- and picoplankton... | reverse complement strand
TCATCTGAAAGAAATGATGACCATTATCAATAGTTTCTTTTGAAGCAGGTTGTTCCGACCCTCCGGCAGGAACGGTAAAATGCTCTTTCCCAGTTCCGTCTGTATGCAATATAAAGTCAATAAATCCTTTATCTTCGTTAGTATTAGAAAGTACAATTGCTCCTGCACCATCTCCGAAAAAAACGGCATCTCTTCGCGACCAATCTGTTATGGTTGAAAAAGTGTCTGCCCCAATAATCAGAACATTTTTATACATTCCAGATTTAATGTATTGTACGCCGGTAGAAGTTGCAAATAATGCTCCAGAGCAAACTGCAGAGATATCAAAGGCCACTGCATTTTTTGCTTTCAGTTTTTCTTGAACAAAACAAGCGCAAGAGGGGGCAAGCCGGTCTGCGGTTGCAGTTGCCAAGATAATTAAATCAATTTCTTCGGGAACTAGGTTTGCATTCTGAATAGCTAATAAGCCTGCTTGGTAAGCTAAATCACTTGTGGTTTCACCAGTTGAAATTCGACGTTCCTTGATACCTAAATTTTCATAAATCCATTGATCTGAAGACCCTACACGTTCGAAAAAGTCATTTTTGACAATATTCTTAGGCGCATAAGAACCTGTTCCTCGTATGTAAGCATTAACCATAGTACAAAATTAGCCTATAAAATTGTACTTTTTTTTTAGGTTGATCACTATCAAAATGAAATAATTGATAATTTTTACGATAACCAAAAAAATAAAATATGGAAAAAACAGATTTGATAAATTTTGCTAAAACTTACCTACGAAAAATGCTTTATTCGTAACTTAATTTGGGTTTTTTTTGGTGGTTTTCCCCAATTTTATGAGCTAATTTGCCTAGTTTTTAGCCAATTATGACGTTTTTTACGTTTTACTTTTGCTTGGAAGCGATCAACCAATCCTCATTTTGTGTTGAAATGGGAAGGCTTTTTTGGATACCTGCATACATATCGCTCATTAAAGTGTTCATCCCCTGGATTACATTTAACGTAAATCGTTTTTTATTTTTCTTAATGGCTCCGTTTGGTTTGTGGGTATAATTGTAGGAACACATTTCTTGTATATCGTAATTTCCAGTCGTCAAATTTAGCACTGAAACTCCAATTTGATCTTGTTTAAATTCAAATTCAACTTGATACGAAGTACATGTCTTGATACCTTGCCATTTGTATAATTTTGAATTAGTCTCTACTTTTAATGTTTCCCCTTCCTCTTTAGTTAAAAAAACAAAACATGAGTTATTGTATTTTTTTTCTAAAAAATTTATTGTTTTATGATACAATTCTTTGGGAGTTCCAGCTACTTCAAATACCAGCTGTTGCTTGTTTAAATCGCTTTGTTGATTTTCTGGAAATACAAACTTGTTGTTTTGTGCAATCATTCCACTAAATGTCATAACTACGATAAGAAATAAATTTTTCATAATTGTTGATTTTAAATATTACAGGACAAAACTAATTCAGTTTAAAAATCAAATACATGACGTTGTATGTCCTGCTATAAATTTGATTTTGGTTAATTTGTCTTCTACTACAATACTTATTTAATAAAATATTTAAATAGTTAGTTGTTTTTGTGAGGATAGTACATTCATTAAAAATCACTTTAATGAGGGTACAATAGTACGAAAGTTTATTTAGTAAAAAAAAATAAAGCTAGTTAAAAAGACAATAACTATAGATGAAACACATTAATATACCTTTAAACACCTTCTTTTGTTTTTTATTTATATAAAATAACCCGTATAAATTTTGTTTTTTAATCAATCTTATTATCTTTAAAAACTCCTCCAATAAAAATTTAATATTTTGAAGAAAAAAAAATCCTTTTTTTCGATAAAATCGTGGAGTGTTGAGGATCGACCAAGAGAAAAACTTTTAATAAAAGGTAAAAATTCGTTAAGTAAGGCCGAGTTGGTAGCCATTTTAATTGGTTCAGGTAATAAAGATGAAAGTGCAGTAGATTTGAGTAAACGGATATTAGCTTCTGTTAATTTTAGTTTACATGAATTAGGAAAGCTCACGGTAAAAAAGTTAACGAAATTTAAAGGTATTGGCGAGGCTAAAGCGATTACTATTGTTTCTGCACTCGAATTGAGCAGAAGGCGGAGAAGCGAAAGAGCTTTGATTAAAAAAAAAATTGATTCAAGCCGGTCTGTTTTTGAATTAATGCAGCCTATTATTGGTGAATTGTTCCATGAAGAGTTTTGGGTCATTTATCTCAATAGCTCCAACAAAGTGTTGATGAAATCTTTTTTAAGTAAAGGAGGTATTACCAGTACCTCTGTTGACCTTAGGTTAATATTGAAATCTGCTCTTCAAATAGGTGCAGTTGGTTTAGTACTTGCTCATAACCACCCATCTGGGGCATTAAGACCTAGTGGCGCTGATAAAAATATAACCAAAAAAATAAAAAAAGCAGCTGAAATTCTAGATATAAAAGTGGTAGACCATTTAATAATTACTGAAAATTCGTATTTTAGCTTTGCTGATAAAAGATTACTTTAGGATCCCTATGTTATTGATATATACCCCCAAATCCACCCAACGAATTACCTATACTTTTAACCATGTTTGTAAACGAATTTTAGGGTTACAAATTAATTTTACTTCAAGCATCGAGGAATTTATAGCCTATTCCGGGCCAAAAATATCATATGGAAAAAAAGAGCTAGGAAACGAATTATTTATTCAAAGTACCGATTTGTTATTGCAAGAGGGATTTGATAGTATAGATATTGTAGTAAAAGACTGGGAGGAAACTAAATGTTTTTTTTCGGTGGGAAAAAATAGTTCACTACCATTTGATATATTTTCTGCTAGTTTTTACCTTATATCAAGATATGAAGAGTATTTGCCACACGTTAAAGATCATAAGGGGCGTTTTTTAGCCTCGGAAAGTATCGCGTTTAAATCCGAATTTTTAGAGGCTCCTGTCGTCGATATATGGGCGTATAAGTTCAAGGAATTGTTATTGAAATATTTTCCGGAACTTAACTTTTTGAATAGAAATCCAACCGTTCATACACTACTTCACGCGGGCCATCCTTTTTTATACCAAAGTAAAGGAGTGTTGAGATCACTAGTTGGGTATTTAGATGATTTAATAAAGTTCAACATAAAAAATATTTTTAATAGAACAAGTGTATTATTTGGCTTCAGAAAAGACCCGTTCAATACATTTAAATGGGTTATAAATAGCGTAAAAAAAAATAAAAATACCTTAACAGTCTTTTTTTTGCTGGGGGACTCTAAAAATTATCAAGAAAGTTTATCCGCCCAAAAGTCAGCACTTAAATTACTCATTAAAAATATTTCTGACTATAAAGAAATAGGCTTGCTCTTTTCTTTTGCAGCACTTAAAAGCTTAACAACACAAAATGATGAAAAAGAAAAAATAGAAGCCATAACAAATAGAAGATTAGTAAGTTCTATTAATGATCAATACTTGGTAAGTTTACCTCATAATTATCGAAATCTTGTTGAGCTAGAAGTGAAAAAAGATTTTACCATGGTTTATGAATCGATCATTGGTTTTCGAGCAAGTACCTGTACTCCTTTTTTGTTTTATGACTTGGATTATGAAATTGTTGCCCCGTTATTAATTCATCCAATTGCAATGACAACTAAAGCATTTGATGGTGTTTCGACTGCTAAAAGAAGAGGTGTTGTCGAAAAAATTAAAAATTCGGTGCTAGACGTTAATGGTACTTTTTCGATGATTTTTTATAATTATAATTTTATTAATTCCAAAAGGAATATGGTTTGGAAAAAAATGTTTTCAGAACTCAATAAATTACAATTGAATGAATAAAAAGATGTTAGTTACAGATGTTTTTTTTGATTTAGATCATACCTTATGGGACTTTGACAAAAACTCAATGCTTGCTTTTAAGAGAGTTTTTAAAAAATTTAAAATTAACATCGAATTTGACGCTTTTTTAAAAGTTTATGAACCCATAAATATAGCCTACTGGAAAAAATATCGTGAGGATAAGGTAAGCAAAGAACAATTGCGACGAGGAAGACTTAAAGATTCGTTTAAAAATTTTGATATCTTCTACACAACTGAAAAAATTGATGAAATTGCGGATTCTTATATACATGAACTTCCTTTTGATAATCATCTTTTTGATGGCGCCCTAGAAATCTTAGATTATTTAATTTTAAAATATAAACTTCACATTATCACCAACGGTTTTGAAGAAGTTCAACATAAAAAATTGAAAAACAGTGGTATTGATCACTATTTTTCAAGCGTTACCACTTCAGAAGAAGTAGGTGTAAAAAAACCCAATCCAAAAGTATTTTTAACTGCGCTCCAAAAAGCTAATTCCAAAGCTGCCGATTGTACCATGATTGGAGATTCTCTCGAGGCAGACATATTAGGAGCAAAAAATATTGGAATGCAAACTATTTTTTATAATTATCGGAATGAAAGCATTTCGCAAAAAATAAAGGCCATAGATTCACTTCTGGAAATAAAGAACTATTTGTAATAAAGAGTTTTATATTTACGTTGTATACTAAAATTCTATCCATGAAAAAGAATTTATACTTATTATTCTTGGTCACTAGTGTTTTATTTTTATTCAATGCTTGTGTAAAAGATACCGACTTTAATCAAACCGATGCCATAGAATTGACCCCCCTTGTGGAACTTGATTTTATTTTTTTTAATATTAATTCTCAAAATTTTACAGATATAGATGCCAATAATTTAATAGTGTCGGATACAACCAATTACGATTTTTTAAATAGTGAAGTAGCTACAGAGGCAATTATTCGAGCAGATTTTTATTTTAAAAACACCAATAGTTTCCCAATTTCTTTGATAACTGAATATCAGTTTTTAAACGATGCTAATGAAATTCAATATGAAGTGTCTATACCGATTCAAGATGGCAATACTGTTAATCCCGTAATTACTGAATTTACTGAGATTATTGAAAATAATGATCTTGTCAATTTAACTTCGGCTACCAAAGTCGTGGTAAATACCATTGCAAATTCCTCCCTAAATACGGTTGATGGAAATTTGGATTTACAATCAAAAGCTACCTACTATATAAGACTAGAACAATGAAATACCTTTTTTCTTTTGTTTTTTTCTTCTGTGGCTTCTTACTTTTTTCACAAAATAAAGAGGTGCTCTATGGGTTAGACGAAACACCTCAATCATTAATGCTAAATCCTGGAACTAGAATCGTTAACAAGTTTCATTTTGGAATTCCATTAATGTCTCATTTTCACTTTAATGGAGGCTCTTCCGGAGTTTCTGCTTACGATATATTTCAAACATCCAGTATCGATATCAATACTCGAATTAGAAATAAAATATTCGAATTGGACGACCGTGATTTTTTTACAGCAACTCAACAGTTAGAAGTTTTAAATTTTGGTTGGAAAAACAGAAAAGAATTTTATTTTTCTGGTGGGATATACCAAGAGTTTGATATGGTATTATATTTCCCTAAAGATCTTGCTGTGTTGGCTTGGGAAGGAAATGCAAACGATATAGGAAAAGCATTTGACCTAGGAGAAATCAATACAAGGGGAGATCTTTTAATGGTTTATCATTTTGGAGTAGCTAAAAGATGGAATGAAAAAATAACGCTAGGAGCAAGAGCAAAAATTTATTCTAGTATGCTAAGTTTTAGTAGTACTAAAAATTCGGGAACCGTGGAAACTAGATTTAGTGAATCTGGAAATAATATATATGAGCATATTGCTACGAATATAAATTTAAGTTTAAATACCTCTGGTATTGCTCCATTAATTGATTTAGAGGATTCCAGCCAAATAACAAATAAAATTTCAAACAGGGCTTTTTTTGGCGGGAATTTAGGATTAGGAATCGATTTTGGGGCTACCTATGAAATCAGCGATAAATGGACTGCAAGTGCTAGTTTTATTGATCTAGGAACCATTTTTCACACGAAAGATGTTCAAAGTTATAGCACAAAAGGAGATTATACTTTTGAAGGAATCGAATTATTATTCCCGCCTCTTGGAAGCGATGAATCTGCACCTCCATATTATGGAGATTTAATTGATGAAATTGAAGATACTTTCCCTATTGATACAACCTACAGTGCGTATTCGCAGATGAGACCCTTAAAAATATATGCTTCGTTAAAATATAATTTTGGAATACCAATAGGTGGTAACGATGTTTGTAATTGTTTAAAAACAGGAGAAAATCAACAATACAATCAATCAGTTGGAGCCCAATTGTTCAATGTATTTAGACCAAAAGGGCCCCAATTTGCAGCTACCTTATTTTATTATCGAAGGGTAACAAATTATTTAACACTTAAAACAACATACACCGTAGATTCCTATTCGTATACTAATTTTGGTCTGGGATTGGTGACCAATATCAAAATGGTCAACTTTTATGTTGTTGCTAACAACCTCCAATGGTATGGCAATATTGCTAAGGCAAAAAGTGTATCTTTACAGCTAGGTTTAAATATAATAATTGATGAAAATTAGTAATTTTTTTTTAGTGGTGTTTTTTTGTTTGGGAATCAACCTACATAGTTTTTCTCAAAAATCGTTAAATGATTATTCGTACGTGGTGATTTCAGAACAGTTTGAATTTCAAACTGAAAAAGATAAATATCAATTGAACTCCCTCACAAAATTTTTATTCAACAAATATGGCTTTCATGCTTTTTTTAATGCTGAGGTACCTGAGAATGTTAAGCGATGTGACGGTTTATGGGTTGATGCAGAGGGGACTCCGGGTTTTATTATCACAAAAATTCAACTTGTATTGAGGGATTGTCACGGGAATGAAGTTTACAGAACTAAATTTGGTAAAAGTAAGATTAAAGACTATAAGAAGGCTTACTACGAATCCATGAGAGATGCTTTTGAAGAGTTTATAGCTATGGACATTCAGCAAAAAGAACTAGAAAATAATCTGCAGACTTCGTTAAAAATAACCGCAAGCGATCCGTCAATGTATTCGCTTACGACGGCTAATTTCCCAAACTCAACCTATACCAGCTATACCTATTCAAGTCAAAATTTCTTGTTGAGAAAAACAGCTACAGGATATTCACTATACTTAGAAAAAACGGGAGTAAACAACGATTTGTTATTAAAAGGAAAAATAACAATCAAAGACGCTTCAATCATTTTTTATGATTCTCAACAAAATAAATTAAAAGCAGAATTTGATGAATTTAATAATTTGATAATCGGGGAGGGTACTCATAAAGTAACTTACCAATATCAAAATTAATAATCATACTTATCCTTCCAAAGATTCTTGAGATAGGTTCTAAATTCATTTTCTTTCTTATTGTTGCCTGGCGTATAAATTTTTTGACCTTTAAGTTGTTCAGGTAAAAATTCTTGTTTTACAAAATTACCATCGAAATCGTGAGCATACTGGTATTGTTTTCCATATCCTAACTCTTGCATCAACTTGGTAGGTGCATTCCTAATGGCCAAAGGAACGGCTAGGTTTCCAGTTTGTTTTACTAATTGTTGCGCTTCTTTGATGGCCATATACGATGCGTTACTTTTTGGAGATGAAGCGAGGTAAACTACACATTGACTTAGTACAATACGAGCTTCTGGATAACCAACAGTCGTGACAGCTTGAAAAGTTGAATTAGCAAGCACCAATGCAGTTGGATTTGCATTCCCAATATCTTCAGAAGCTAATATAATTAATCTTCTGGCAATAAATTTTAAATCTTCGCCACCCTCGACCATCCTTGCTAGCCAGTATACTGCTGCATTTGGGTCACTTCCTCTAATCGATTTAATAAACGCAGATATAACATCATAGTGTTGTTCGCCAGTTTTATCATATAAAACGGTATTGTTTTGTACTTTATTCAAAACCATATCATTAGTGACAGTAATAGCATCAGAACTTTCAGAAAGAACAACCAATTCAAGTATGTTTAAAAGTTTTCTGGCATCTCCTCCTGATAACCGCATGAGAGCTGCTGTTTCCTTTAGTTTTATTCTTTTTTTAGACAAGAGCTCATCTTCGAGTATTGCACGGCTTAAAAGCTGCTCTAAATCTTTTTTTGTAAAAGGATTAAGGGTATAAACTTGGCACCGGGAAAGGAGTGCAGGAATTACTTCAAAACTTGGGTTCTCAGTAGTAGCTCCAAATAAAGTGATCCAACCTTTTTCCACTGCTTTTAGTAGGGAATCTTGTTGAGATTTACTGAATCGATGTATTTCATCAATAAACAGTATCGGGTTTTTAGTGGAGAAAAGCGTAGTGCTTTTTTTTGCTTTTTCTATTACCTCTCTAATGGCAGCTACTCCACTATCAATTGCACTTAATGCATAAAAAGGCCTGTTAGATTCTTCTGCTAGAATCGTAGCTAGGGTAGTTTTTCCTGTACCAGGAGGGCCCCAAAATATCATCGATGAAAGCATGTTTGTACTTAACTGTGCCTTAAGGGTTCCATTTTTACCTACCAGGTGTTTCTGACTAAGATAATCATCTAATTTTTTTGGCCTAATTCGTTCTGCTAAAGGAATACTCATAGTTGTAAAAATACAATTTTATTCAAATGCGATAACTGACAATTTAACCGAATTTTTATTTAGGTTTGTTTTTTGAAGTTATTTATCTATGAATCGTAAAAATGAATTGTATTATTCGAATGAGGTTTTGTTGTATCCTCTATTAATATTACTATCAATAGTTGTAGTTTTTTGGATAGAGTCTAGATTTAACTTTAACTTTAACTATTTAGGAATTTACCCTAGAAAATTTGAAGGCTTACGAGGGATTCTTTTTAGTCCATTTATTCATGGTGATACCAAGCATTTATTTAATAATTCGATACCTCTGTTAGTATTGAGTGCTGCTCTGTTCTATTTTTATAGATCAATTAGATGGAAAGTGTTAATCTACGGCTTATTGCTCACAGGTTTCTTAACCTGGTTAATTGGCAGGCCCTCACTACACATAGGAGCAAGCGGAGTCATCTATATGCTAACAGCCTTTTTAATGTTTAGAGGAATCATCTCTAAACAATACCAGTTAACAGCCCTGTCTTTTGGAGTTATATTTTTATATGGAAGTTTTATTTGGTATATATTCCCAACAGATCCTAAAATTTCATGGGAAGGTCATTTATCTGGCTTTATGGTAGGTGTTGTATTTGCATTTATTTTTAACAAACAAACGCTTCCGAAAAAAAAATATGCTTGGCAAAAAGAAGATTACGATCCAAGTAACGATCCTTTTATGAAAAATTTTGATGAAGATGGTAATTTTATTGAAACCAAAACTGACGTTGAAGATATCACACAAACTACAACCAATGTCAATTATATTTTAAAAAAAAAGAAATTAAAAAGAGAGAATGATCTATAAATTTCTTTGTCTAAGTACTTCGTAAAGTAAAGCACCGCATGCAACAGAAACATTAAGGGAGTTTATTTCTCCCAATAAAGGTAACGCTGCTTTATAATCTACAATATTTAAAACAGATTTTGAAACTCCTTTACCTTCAGATCCCATAATAATGGCTAAAGGTTTATTTAAACTTAAATCATAGATAGTTTCGTTGGTTTTTTCTGTAGCTGCAATAGTAATGATATCACTAGCTTTAAGATAAAAAATAGCATCTTTAATGTGATCAACTTTACAAATAGGAATTTTAAAAATTGCTCCAGCTGAGGTTTTTATTGTGTCGCCAGTTACGGGTGCTCCACCCTTTTTTTGGATAATTATGGCATCAACTCCTGTACATTCTGCAGTTCTAATGATAGCGCCAAAATTTCGAACATCGCTTAGTTGGTCTAAAATTAAAAATAGAGGGTTTTCTTTTTCTTGAATTATTTTTTCTATTAGGCCTTCCAAAGAATGAAATGGAATAGGAGAGGTAATAGCAACAACACCCTGGTGATTTCCCTTAGTCAATCGATTTAGTTTTTCTACAGGGACATAATTAATTGTAACATCACTCGTTTCACAAATAGTTTCAATCTCTTGTATCTTTGGATTGCTAGATTCTTTTTGTAAAAACAACTTGTCAATTACAAGTTCTGAATGCAAAGCTTCTAGGATAGGGTGTATACCAAAAATAGTATTCTCTTTATTTTTCATAATTAACTTTTTGTAAATAAAAAAGACTGTCTTTGCAGACAGTCTTTTTAAAGATTTTAAAATCTATATGTTATTATCTAATAACTTTTACAGATCCTTCAACACCATTGATATTAACTTTTACAATGTAAGTTCCATTTGCTAAGTTAGACATGTTAACTGAAGAATTCATTGAATTCACGTTAGCATTGTAAACTTGCTGTCCTAACATATTGTAGATAGCAACAGAGTTAATGTTTTCTTGAGCTCTTAATGTTAGAGTTCCGTTATTCATTGCTGATCTGAAACCTTTTGAGCTAAAATCTTGATTTCCTAAACCTACTTCGATGAAAGCATCTTGATAAAGTAAATCATCCACATAATATTGATTACTTGTAGAAATAGAATATAAATCTACCCCACCAATTGATTGTGTATCATCATAAACCCATACTTGGTTTGTATCATCCCAACTAGCAAAAGGTGTTCCAGCTGCAACAACTTCTACATCGTTAACATACATTTCGAATGTAGCTGATGAGATACCAGCAGAAACGTCAAAGTTAGTTACAACTCTAAACCACTCGTCTTCTGGGTAAGTAAAAGGTGCTTGGTATTCTGGGTTAGCAGTACCAAAATCAATTAAACCTTCTCCTGGAGCTAAGCTATCTTGGTTAAAGAAGATATTTCCAACAGGGAAAGTTCCTGATCCAATTGGCACAGTTCCTTGAAAATTCATGTAAGCTTCTTTTCCAGCAGGTACATACATCCAGAATTCAAGACCCCATGTTCCAAATATTTTGTTTCCTAAATCTAATACTGCATCCATTGCATTGTCGTCAGATACGTATCCAGATAATCCTCCACTTCTAGCTTGTGTAGAAGAAGCTAATAAAGCACATGTTCCGCCACATCCCCAATCAGTCCAGTGACCACCGTCATCAGTAGTATATATTGGAGCACCATCAGTATATGATTCCATGTCGTCGTTAAATTCAACATTCTGAGCATTCATACTAATCATTGCAAATGATAATAATGCTACTAAAAAATAATTTTTTTTCATGATATAATGTTTTTTAAAAAGTTAATGAAACACAAATATATAAAATTATTGTTTTATTTTAAGCTGTAATCTGTGTTTTTTTTAGGATTAAACCAAAAAAAAAGCCAAATTTCAAAAGAAATTTGGCTTTTAAAAATTTATTTTAATTCTCCTATAAGTTTAAAAAAATTGTTTTTCTTAAAAATGGAGATTCAAAATAAGGTCCACTTAATGTAGTCCCTGCATTATTAACTGTCCAGATTCTTCCGTCATTCATTTCTAACTCAAATCGAGTTATAATGAACGTTGGTATAGTAAACTGAGCGTCTGGAAAAGCAGTAATTAGTTCTTCCATTGGGATACTTAGTTCGTACATAGGGAATTGATTCGTTTCACTCAACTGATCAAATTCTGCATTGGTAATGGTTTGGTATAAAACTTCTCCAAACTCATTTCCATCTGCATCTGCTGTTGCTTCTTCTCCGTCTTGATCATTGTAGGAAGCAAAATAAACACGTACCTCTTTAAAATCTGGCGTTGGTGTTCCTTCTGCTTCTTGAACTTCCATTACATAACACATACAGTTGGAGAAATTTCCTCCTGATATATTAACTAAATCGTCTGGATAAGACAACATTCTTAAAGCAGATCCGGTAGTGTCTACCTCATCGTAAAGTTGGTCTATAGCTAAATCGCTTTCTTCACAAGAAGTAAAACTTCCAAGAATAACAATTGCTACTAATATTGATTTAAATATATTTTTCATAATTATTTGTTTTATGTTTTAGTTAGCTGATGGAAACCCGGGTGATGAAGGATTATTATCCCAAAATACTTGACCATCTACATTTGCCTTTTGTGTAACATTTGGATTTGGTGTTGCTTCATCAGCTGGGTAGAAAAGTGATCTCACAAAATTTCCTGGACTCGGCTCAACTGTAAATTGTAAAGTTGTTGGATAACCTGTCCTTCTATAGTAATTGTAAGAATTTGATCCATTTCCATAATGAGCTACAAAACTCTGTAAACCTAATATGTTCCACTTAGTAGCCATATCTCCGTTACTGAACTCAGTAACTTTTGCAGAGACATAATCACTTACCGCACCAGTTGTAGGTACCGTACCTCCTTCAACATCAGTAGTTGATAGATTTGCATCTCCGTCAAGAGATCCAAAACTCATAACTTTATCGATAGATATTTGCATAGCATCTTGAAGGTATCCACTTGCACCACCACCTGAAACTAAAGCAACTTCAGCTAGCATTAGATGCGACCATGATGCTAACCAGATTGGTGTAATACCAGCTCCGCCACCACCTTGACCAAGGCCAACAGATGCGAATCGATCGTCGTCATAATTTCCACCAACTGGATATACTCCTCGACCAGTTCTTAAGAACGTATCTGGTGGAATACCTCCACCAAATCCATGATCTCTACCCCAATAACCATTATCTACACTACAGAAAACCATACTTCCTGGATAATGTGCTGGTTTAGCTTGAGTCGAACAAAATAAAGCCTCTGGATTCGCAGGACACGGAACTCCGTTAGGATCTGTCCAATCTATTAAAGCAGAAGGTGTACATTCATTTTGTCTGTAATAGTAGTAACGTATTCTAGGATCGTTATCCTTTAACATATGATCCATCATCCAGTTTGACTGATAGCCATTAACACCACCAGCTGTGTAATCATTCTGATATCCTGGATGCCTTGCATCTATTTGGTTGTTTACAACGATATCATATCTAAATTCAAAATCATCAGCTGTAGATGCTATAAAATTACCAGAACTAGCAATTGAATTTAATTTACTTAAAGCTTCAGAATCTACTAATCTAGTATTAAGGTATGCATTCATTTTTAACGTATTCGCTAACTTAATCCACTTATCAAAATTATTGTTGTAATAGTAATCCACTCCAATACTAATACTTTCTTCATCTTGTAGTAAAGTTTTAGCTTGGTCTAACATGCTTATGGCAGCTGCGTAAACAGATGCATCGTCATCTAAATTTGGTTGAGGAAAATCTGCTAAGTTAGTCGCTTCAGAATAAGGTATGTCACCAAAATAGTCAACTAAACTCATCAATGTATAAGCTTTTAAAACTTTCATTACACCAATGTGCTTGTTTCTACCTCCAATAGAGGTAGCTAAAGCTTCAGCATTCTTCATGTCTGAAAACATATTTGAATACGCTAATCTCCATTCGAAATTAGTACTCGATGGTGAGAAAGCGTTAACATAATTAACGGATCCCATTTGACTAATTCTAACTAATGAAGCGCCGTTACCTCCCATTGCATTTGCAAAACTTTTAAAGTCTACTTGTATGGCAGTCATATATCTTTCTAAATCACCGTTAACAACGGTAACCTGATTTGGGTCGTTTACTAGTTCTAAATCTGTAGTTTCACATGAAGTGAAAGTCAATCCAAGAAGTAGAAATAATATTGAAATTTTATTTATTTTTTTCATTTTTGTTCTTGTTTATTTTATTAAAATGATAGATTAACGCTCATACCATATCTTTTACTACTTGGTCCTGTTAAAAATTCAAATCCTTGACCATTTCCAGCACCGAGACCTGTTGTATTTGGGTCAAAGTTGACACCATCAGGCGTATTATATGCATCATACCACATGTTAAAAGCACTGGCTTTTATAGTTACTTTTCCAAAAGGTGTTTTATTTAAAAGTTTTGAAGGTAAAGAATAAGCTATATTTACTTCTCTTAATCTTATTACAGATCCATCATAAACGGATAACTCGTCTGCTGGTGAAGCAAAACCATTGTCAAAATAAAAGTTTGAATTATTGATTTGAACATCATTCGCTAAACCAGTATTAATGTTTACACCAGGTAAGATGTAAGTGCTTAATCTGTTTTCAGTATCTGTTGTTAAACCTCTACCCATTAAAGTTGCAGTGGTTGTTGAATAAATATCACCACCCGAAGTATGATTAATAGCAAAACCTAGTGACAATCCTTTGTATTCGAAGGTATTGGTATAGTTCATTACAAAATCAGGGTTTGGATCACCAATAAACGGTAATACACCGTCTTCATCAACCTGATCTGCAAGATAATTACCAGCTCCATCTACTAATAAGTTACCATCTTCATCTCTCGAAATACGAGAACCGAACATAGCTCCAAGCGGATAGCCAACTCTTGCACCATTACCTAAATTGGTAAAGCCTG
>ERZ1046740.1850-NODE-1850-length-14372-cov-4.979884_pt1 | contig 14372 bp, 12 predicted proteins | sample MGYA00383093_ERZ1046740 | MGnify/ENA primary metagenome ERZ1046740 (study PRJEB29581, sample SAMEA5548363) | metagenome | biome: marine; feature: coastal; material: water | depth 25 m | study: Short-term variability in the microbial, nano- and picoplankton... | reverse complement strand
CAGCAACGCCCGGCCTTTTTCGTGTGTGCGGGTGGTCTCGTCAGCTGGATCGCGACCAAACGACCGAGCGATTGAGGAAACTCGTGAACTAGGTTTGATTCGCGGGGTCTAAGTGATTAATGTCTGCACTTATGAAAAAGAAGTTCTGTTCGCTCGCGCTCCTCTCCGGGGCTTTACTCTGGTTGGCTGGCTGCACGACGGTGCCGCAGACGGGGCGCTCGGCCTTGCATCTGGTGCCTTCGGATCAGTTGGCTTCGATGTCGGCCGCGCAGTTTGGTCAGTTGAAGCAGGAAACTCCGATTTCGCGCGACCCGACCTACAATGCGATGGTGCGCCGGGTGGGGGACCGGATTGCTTATGTGGTGGGACCGGATCTACCGAATGCGAAGTGGGAGTTTGTTGTTTTTGATGACGACGAGCAGATCAATGCGTTTGCGATGCCGGGTGGAAAGGTGGCGGTGTATACGGGTATTTTCAAAGTGGCGAAATCGGATGCGGACCTTGCCATTGTGATCGGGCACGAGATCGCCCACGTTGTGGCGGAGCATGGCAATGAACGCGTGTCCCAGCAGTTGTTGGCTGCCGGTGGCGCCTTGCTGCTTCAATTCGGCACGAAAGATATGGATAGCGGCGACCAGCAGTTATTGATGGCTGCCTATGGTGCGGGTACTACGGTTGGCCTGATTCTGCCCTATAGCCGTTACCACGAAAGTGAGGCGGATGAGATCGGCCTGATGTATGCCGCCAATGCGGGATATGATCCGCGTGCGGCGATCGGTTTTTGGGAGCGGATGGAAGCGCACAAAAATGGCGGTCCGCCTGAATTTATTTCGACCCACCCGTCGGGTTCCACCCGCATTGGCAAGCTAAACGAGATGATGCCCCGCGCATTGGAAGCCTATCGGAACCGCTGAGAATGCGTCGTCGTTCGCCTTACGTGATTGGCGTTTGCTCCTGTTCATGCTCGCGGCCGAGTAACCAGAGCAGGTCGGCCATGCGGTTGAGGTATTGCGGAAGCTCCGGGCGGATGGCTGCTCCGCCTTGTTTGAGTGCGATGACGGCGCGTTCGGTGCGGCGGCAGGTGGTGCGGGCTTGATCGAAAAAGGCTTGGATGATGGTATCGCCTGCATAGGTCCAGCCGGAGACGTTGCCTCTGATCCCCTCCATCTCGTGAATCTTCGCAGTGAGGCGTTCGACTTGTGTGCTACAGATCGCTTGCGCGGCATATTTCTCGAAGAACTTCGCTTGGTCGGCATTGTCGGTGGCAATTTCGGACATCAGGTAAACCAATTCGCCCTGGATTTGACGAATGATTGTTTGCGTCGGTTCGTCGTTGCAATGTGAGCGGCACAGCCCGAGTGCCGAGCCGAGCTCATCGATGCAGCCGTAGGTCATAACGCGTGGATGTGTTTTGGGCACGCGTTTGCCAAAAAGAAGTGCGGTGGTGCCGGTGTCGCCGGTCTTAGTTGCTATGCTCATAGTGAGTCGTGAGAGTGGTTAGAATAATGAAAAGGTGTTGAAGGCAAGAGGGGCGCCCGCGAGCTGCGTGAACGCCCCTCTGTGTTTGTCTTAAGGCGAGTCGGGAAATCTACTCTGCGAGCAGCAGTTCGAGGATCGTCTTGGCGGATTCGGGGATCACTGTACCTGGGCCGAAGATGGCGCTGGCGCCATTTTCGTAGAGATAGTCGTAGTCCTGCGCCGGAATGACGCCGCCGCAGACGACCATGATATCTTCACGGCCGAGCTTCTTGAGCTCGCCGATGAGTGACGGCAGGAGGGTCTTGTGGCCGGCAGCGAGGGAGGACATGGCCACCAGATGGCAGTCATTTTCGACTGCCTGACGCGCGGTTTCTTCCGGAGTTTGGAAGAGCGGGCCGATATCAACGTCGAATCCGAGGTCGGCATAACCGGTGGCGACCACTTTGGCGCCGCGGTCGTGACCGTCTTGTCCCATCTTCGCGATCATGATGCGAGGGCGGCGGCCTTCTTCGGTTTCAAACTTAGTGATGAGTTCTTTGACATCTTCCATAACAGGTGTGGTTCCGAATTCCTTGGCGTAGACACCGCTGATGGAGCGGATCTTTGCACGGTAGCGACCGACGACGTTTTCGACAGCGTCGGAGATCTCACCGAGTGTGGCACGGCAACGTGCGGCTTCGATCGCGAGTTCGAGGACGTTGCCTTCGCCGGTTTCCATACAATGCGTAATGGCTTTGAGGGCGGCTTGGCAAGCGTCGTTGTCGCGTTCGGCTTTGAGCTTTTTGAGGCGTGCGATTTGCGACTCACGCACAGCGGTGTTGTCGATGTCGAGGATCTCAAGTGGGTCTTCCTTTTCGAGGCGATACTTGTTGAGCCCGACGATGGTTTCCTTGCCGGAGTCGATGCGTGCCTGACGACGTGCCGCGGCTTCTTCGATACGGAGTTTTGGAATGCCTTCTTCGATGGCCTTGGTCATGCCGCCGTATTTCTCACACTCTTCGATATGCGCCCATGCTTTCTGCATGAGTTCCTGAGTCAGGCTTTCGACGTAGTAGCTACCGCCCCATGGGTCAATGAAGCGGCACATGCCGGTTTCTTCCTGGATGAAGAGCTGGGTGTTACGCGCGATACGGGCGGAGAAATCGGTCGGCAGGGCGATCGCTTCGTCCAGCGCATTGGTGTGCAGCGATTGTGTGTGACCACAGGCTGCGGCCATCGCTTCGATTGCGGTGCGCGTTACGTTATTAAACGGATCTTGCTCGGTGAGCGACCAACCGGAGGTCTGTGAGTGTGTGCGCAACGCGAGGGACTTCGGATTCTTCGGGTCGAATTGCTTGACCAGCTTTGCCCAGAGGCAACGTGCGGCGCGCATCTTGGCGATTTCCATGAAGTAGTTCTTACCGATCGCCCAGAAGAAGGAGAGGCGCGGTGCGAAGGCGTCGATGTCGAGGCCGGCATTAACACCGGTGCGGAGATACTCCAAGCCGTCGGCAAGTGTGTAGCCGATTTCGAGGTCGGCTGTCGCACCTGCTTCCTGCATGTGGTAACCGGAGATCGAGATAGAGTTGAACTTCGGCATCTTTTGCGAAGTGAATTCGAAGATGTCGCCGATGATCCGCATCGAAGGTGTCGGTGGGTAAATGTAAGTGTTACGCACCATGAATTCTTTCAGAATGTCATTCTGAATCGTGCCCGCGAGCTCCTCGAGTTTGCAGCCCTGTTCGAGGCCGGCGAGGATGTAGAAGGCGAGCACGGGCAGGACGGCGCCGTTCATCGTCATCGAGACGGATACCTTGCTCAGATCGATTTGATCGAAGAGCACGTTCATGTCCAGAATGGAGTCGATGGCGACACCCGCTTTGCCGACGTCACCGACCACGCGCGGGTGATCGGAGTCGTAACCACGGTGGGTTGCGAGGTCGAAGGCGACCGACAGGCCCTGCTGTCCGGCGGCGATGTTGCGGCGGTAGAACGCATTCGACTCTTCCGCAGTGGAGAAGCCGGCGTATTGACGCACCGTCCATGGGCGGAAGGCATACATGGTCGCGTAGGGACCACGTAGGTTGGGTTCGATGCCCGCGGTGTAGTCGAGGTGCTCCATGCCTTCGTAGGCATCCTTCGTGTAGAGCGAATCGACGTCGATCTGCTCCATGGTTTCGGTGACGAGCTCTTTCGCGCTCTTGCCGGTTTCTTGTAGGACTTGTGCTTCCCATTCCTCGCGTGTGGCGGCGGGTTTGGGTGCTTCGTAGGCGATATTTTTGAAATCAGGTTTCATTGTTTTTACCTTTTCTAAATTCGTTTGTTAAATTTGTTGCGTATTAAAGCACACCGAGCAGCTCAAGTGCTTGGCGGTTGACTTCGTAGTTGTTGGACTTGACGAAGATGTAGTCGTCCATTCCTGCGGCACGGTAGTCCGCTTCGTTGGCTCCGGGGAGGCCGGCGAGTACGATGCGTGTGTTTGGGTACGCTTGCTTGATCGCGTTGGCGTAGTTGGCGAACTGCTCCTGATAGTCGGCGTCGGTGCCGCATACCACGGTGATGGATGCGCCGGATTTGGCTAGGGCGTCGATTGCCGCTTCGGGTGTTTCGAAGCCAGCGGGCGAGATCACCTCGAAACCGCCGGTTTGGAAGAAGCCTTTGGTGAAGTCGGCCCGTGCCTTGTGGCGGCGGAGTGGTCCGAGGTTGCACAGGAAGAGCTTCGGCCCGTGTCCGTTGGCTTCTGCGTAGGTTGCCGATGCGGCGCGCAGTGCTTCATACTTCGCTGAGAGGTGTGTGGCTGGCAGTGGCTGAATTGCCTTGCCCGGTTCGGCCGAAGCGCGAACGGTCTTGGTGATTTCACCGAGTGTGGCACCAGCACGGATCGCGGCGATCATGGCCGGCACGAGTGATGTGTGGTCGGCAGCGAGGATCTTGCCGAGCGCGGCCATCACTTTGGTGTCGGCGTCTTCGTTGAGCTCGATGCGGGCGCGGGCGATTTCCTTGGCGCGGGTGTCACGTACTTCGGCGTAGTCGGGCAGGCGTGCTTCGAGTTCCTCCTCTTCGAGGTTTGGGTACACGTTGGTGCCGACCAGGCTGATGCGGCGCTGGTTGAGCTGTTTATCCATGCCTTCCGCTGTCTTCGCCAGTGTGTCGAAGATGAAACCATTTTCGAGAGCTGCGGAGACGCCGCCCTGATCTTCGATTGCCTGGAAGAAGGCCCAGGATTTTTCAGAAACTTGACCGGTCAACCATTCGACCGCCCAGGAGCCACCCGCGGGGTCCACCACTCCAGTGAGCTCACATTCTTCCTGTAGGATGATCTGCGAGTTGCGTGAGATGCGGCGACTGAAGGCGTCGGGCAGGCGGGAAGTCTCGTCGAAGTTACCCACGCAGAGGCTGTCGACGCCACCGATGACGCCACTCATGGCTTCGGTTGTGGTGCGCAGCATATTCACGTAAGGGTCTTTCTTCGTCTTGTTGTATAATCCGGTGCGGGCGTGTACCGTTATTTTTTGCGCCTCTTTACTGCCTCCGAAGGCGGCAACGACTTGAGCCCAGAGCACGCGGGCGGCGCGGAGCTTTGCGATCTCCATGAAGAAGTTCGGGCCGATCGCGAAGCTGAAGCGGATTTGCTTGGCTGCATCATCGACGGACAAGCCGCGCTCGGTGAGCTCCTGTATATATGCCGCACCTGTGGCGAGCGCGATGCCGAGTTCTTCGACGGCCGATGCGCCGGCTTGATGATACGGTAGGGTTGCAACACCCACGGCCTTCATTGCAGGCGCTTCCTTCACGCAGTATTCCGCCAGGGCGGCTTGCTCATCGAATAGGGCGCTCAACTTGGCGGGGAGTTGCCCGGTTGCTGCTTGCACTGCAAGCGGGTCCATGCCGAGGCTGCCTTTGACTGTTTTAGGATCCACGCCCTTTTCTTCTAGCCATGCAAAAAAGATCGATCCTACGGAAAGACCGGAACACCCGGTGCGGATGTGAAAGCTGACCGCATCGGGAAGGATCTCCTCGAAGGCGATCTCGATGTCTTTCAAGCAGGCGAGCGAAAGGCCGCAGGCACCGACTTCGCCGACTTGTGCGCTGTCCGGGTCGAGGCCTTTTAGCGTGGCGATGTCGAGCATGACGTTGAGGGCGTTTTGTCCCCTCATTAGATCGGCGTGGGCCGCACGGTTGAATTCGCACGGCGATCCGTAGGGTAGTTCTTGGGCGATCTCCCAAGGGGCTGTATTGTAGCCACCTGCCTTGGTTCCGCGAAGGTATCCGTCGAATCCGGGTTGTGTTGCAGCCGCTGGAAGCGTATCAAGCACGTCTTTCCAGAAGATCGGCTCCAGGCGAATCCCTTCGGGGGATTGGCGCATCATGATTTTATCGTAAGGCGCTCCCTTGAGCAGTTTTTCAGCGGCTTCACGCCATTGTGCTGGTGTCGCGGCAGGGAACTCTTCGAGGAGTTTTTTTGTGTTTGTTGTATCCTTATTCATGTGAGACTTTCTAATAGCTAATAGCAGGAAGATGCAATATTAGAAAAAGTTGTCAATAAGTATTGATAATTCCTAAAAGTTTTGATGTAAGTATATCTAATCAACCAAAACATGTATCTCTAACCCGTAGAAAAACAATTATGATTCAGCAAATAGACCACCTCGGCATCGCCGTCCGCAATCTCGAAAATTCGATCGAGTACTATGAAAAAGCTCTTGGTTTGCATTGCCATGGGCGAGAAGAAGTCGAATCGCAAAAAGTAAAAACCGCATTCTTTGAAGCAGGTGATGTTCACATCGAATTATTGGAGCCGACTTCTGAGGACAGCCCGATTGCCAAGTTTCTTGAAAAGAACGGTGAGGGGATTCATCACATTGCATTTCGAGTGGATGATATTGAAGGACAGCTCAACACTGCGAAGGAGGCGGGAGTACGTGCGATCCATGAAGTGCCTTTTGAAGGCGCGGGCAATAAGCTTGTTGCATTTTTACATCCGAAATCCACTCAAGGTGTGCTAACGGAATTTTGTCAGGAAAAGAAGTAATCACCTCCGAATTTAAAATATAAACAAAGGTATAGATATGGCTATTGATCCAAAATTACTAGAAGAATTGAGGGAGCGGCAGGAAGTCGCTCGTAAGGCCGGCGGCGAGGAGAAACTCGCCAAGCGTCATGCAAAAGGTCAAATGGGCGCCCGTGAGCGGTTGGAGACGTTCTTTGAGCCGGGCACTTTTCAGGAGTTCGGCATGCACGCGAAGCATACGTGCACGCGCTTCGGACTTGAAAAGAAGCAGCTTCCCTATGATGGCGTGGTATGTGGCACCGGTCTGGTTGATGGCCGTCCGGTCGCTGCCTATGCGCAGGATTTCACTGTCGGTGGTGGTGCCGTGGGGCGTATCCACGCGAAAAAGATTTGTGACCTGATGGATTTCGCGGTCGAAGCCGGCATGCCGGTTGTTGGCGTGAATGACTCCGGGGGCGCGCGTATTCAGGAGGGCGTCGACTCGTTGAGTGGCTACGGCCAAGTGTTTTTTAAGAACGTGTTGCTTTCCGGTGTGGTGCCGCAGGTTGCTGTGATCGCCGGTCCGTGTGCTGGTGGGGCCGCTTATTCGCCTGCGTTGGCTGACTTCCTGATTATGACTCGCGATACGGCGAACATGTTCATTTGTGGGCCGGATGTGATTAAGGCGGCAACCGGTGAAGTGGCGAAATTGGAACAATTTGCTTCGGCTGCGGCACACGCAAGTATCTCGGGTAATATTCACTTGGTGGCCGACGATGACGCGCACGCAATGGCGATGACCGCGAAGCTGCTATCCTTCCTGCCGAGCAACAATATTTCTGATCCCCCGCATGAGCTGACCGATCTCGATCTCACGGATGATCCGGAAATGAATGAGATCGTGCCGGCGTCTCCAAAGGAAGCGCTCGACGTGATGGCCGTGATCGATCGTCTGGTCGACGATGGTGATTTCTTCGAAATCATGCCGGACTTCGCACGGAGCCTTGTGGTCGGCTATGCCCGTATCAATGGCGTGGTGGTTGGTCTCGTCGCCAATAATCCGATGGTCAAGGCAGGTACGCTTGATATTGATAGTTCCGATAAGGGCGCTCGTTTCATCCGTACTTGTAATATTTATAACATCCCGATCGTTACCTTGGTGGACGTTCCCGGCTTCATGCCTGGACTGGCGCAAGAGCAGGGGGGGATCATCCGTCATGGTGCCAAAATGCTCTTTGCCTATGCGGCTGCAACGGTGCCGAAAATCACCATGATCATGCGCAAGGCCTACGGTGGTGCATATTTGGCGATGTGTTCGGCTGACCTCGGGGCAGACATGGTCTTTGCATGGCCAACAGCGGAAATCGCCGTGATGGGTGCGGAAGGTGCCGTGAATGTTCTCTTCCGTAAGGAGCTTAAGGAGGCGGAAGATCCCAAGAAACGTGCCGCTGAGATCAGTGAGGAGTACCGCAGTGAATTTGCTTCGCCTTATCAGGCCGCTGCAAATGCGATGATTACTGATGTTATCGAACCTTCTCAAACTCGGGCAGCAATCGCGCTTGCGCTTCGCAATACTTTGAGCAAACGTGATTCTCGTCCGCCTAAGAAACATGGTAATATCCCTCTATAGGCATGGTCTTCGATATGTTACTGATCTCTCATTTGTATGAAAAATTTAGACATTATGCTGGCCCAAGTCGGGCCTGAGGCTCCTGTGAGCGCTTCTTCTGACACTCTCGGCGTGGTTGTCGTGGGCTTCCTATTCGTCATGATCGTGCTGGCTGTACTGTCTGCAGTGACTACGATAATTGGAGTCTTCTTCATCCGTCAAGCGGCTCGAGACGCAGCCAAAGCCGCAACCGCAGCTGAGCTTGCCGCCGCGCAAGCGCCGGCACCGGCGATGATCGCGCCCGAGGATGCGCTTATTCTGGATGACGATCCGGCCATGACTGCTGTGATTGCTGCAGCGGTGCACTCCGTGATCGGAGACCGTGCGCATCGTATCGTGTCGATTCGTTCCGGAGGTCCGGGCTGGGCTCAGGAAGGGCGCCGTCAGATTTTCTCGTCGCACCGTGTGCGCTGATTTAAAAGCAATTTAAAGAGTATATATAATTAATTATGAAACGTTTACGTATTAGTGTTGAGGGTAAAACCTACGAAGTCGAAGTCGAAATGTTGGACGAGGGCATTCCCGCACCCGCTCCCCGTGCGGCATCCGTCAGTAGCTCCCGTGTGGCCGCTCCGGTGGCTGCGGCACCTGCTGCGAAAGCAGCGCCTGCAGGTCCTGCCGGGGATGGTGATGTCGCCAGCCCCTTGGCTGCGGTTGTGGTTTCTGTCGATGTTGCCGTTGGCGATACGGTTGAAGAAGGTCAGAAGGTGATCACGCTCGAAGCGATGAAGATGAATACCATCGTCTCGGCTTCCTGTGCTGGCACTGTGACAGCCATTCGCGTTGCCGCCGGTGATGCTGTTGAAGAAGGCCAGGCAATGGTCTCAATCGGATAGGATACCCTCATGATAGATTTACTACATCGTCTCTACGAAAATACAGGTTTCGGCTTCCTCGACTGGCGCATGCTCGTCATGTGGGTTGTGGTCGCAGTGCTCCTGTATCTCGCTGTCTATAAAAAGTTCGAACCTTTGCTTCTGGTGCCGATTGCATTCGGCGCGATGCTGGCGAACTTGCCCACACAAGGCATTATCAATAAGCCCGCCAGTGCGTTACGCAGTCCGGCAGAGGGTGTGATAGTGCTTGCCGTGGCGGAAGATGGCGATCGGGTAAAACTACATGCGGTCGAAAAGATTCTGCCGAAAACGGTCGGTGAAATCGGAGTCGAGGCTCTGGGAGATCTGGTCGCCGGGGAATCGGTCGATGGTTTTGGTGCCAATTCGTTGCTCTACGTGTTGCGTTCCGATGAGAGTACGGATGCCAATGCCGCGACGGTTAAAGTCGCCGCCACGGAGTTGCTGGCCTCTGACTTGCTCGTTTGGGCGGACGCCAGTGGTAAAGTGATCTCAACTGAAGTTTCACAAGGTGACCGTGTCGTCAGTGGAGCGGAGCTGCTCGAACTACATAGTGAGCACAATGGGGGACTCTTCCACTACATTCAGCTCGGTATCCTTCTGGAAATCTTCCCGCCGTTGATTTTCCTCGGCGTCGGTGCACTGACAGACTTCGGTCCGCTCATTGCCAACCCCCGCGTGCTTCTGCTCGGTGGCGCGGCGCAGTTCGGTGTCTTCGGCACCTTTATCGGCGCACAATTCTTGGGATTCAGCGATCAGGCCTCCGGCGCGATCGGTATTATCGGAGGGGCGGATGGTCCGACCTCCATTTTCCTCGCCAATGCACTGGCACCGGAGTTGCTCGCACCGATTGCGGTCGCCGCCTACAGCTACATGGCGCTGGTGCCGGTGATTCAACCGCCGATCATGCGCGCTTTGACGACTGAGTCCGAGCGTAAGATCCGTATGAATAGTCTGCGCCAGGTCAGTCGCTTGGAGAAGCTGGTGTTCGCCGTGATCGTCACGATTGCCTGCATCTTGCTGGTACCACCCGCCTCGCCACTGATCGGGATGCTCATGTTCGGTAACTTCCTTCGTGAGTGTAAGGTAGCGGATCGCTTGAGCAAGGCGGCGCAGAATGAGTTGATCAATGTGATCACTATTTTCCTCGGCTCCAGTGTCGGTATCACCATGACAGGGGATCGTTTCCTGCGCGGTGAGACGCTCGGCATTCTGGTGCTCGGTGTCGCAGCCTTCGGTGTTGCGACCGCATCCGGCGTTCTGATGGCCAAGGCTATGAACATCGTTTCGAAGAACAAGATCAACCCGCTGATCGGTTCAGCCGGTGTCAGTGCAGTGCCGATGGCTGCACGTGTGAGCCAGGTTGAAGGTCAAAAGGCCGATCCTAGTAATTTCCTTCTGATGCATGCGATGGGACCCAACGTCGCAGGTGTGATTGGAACCGCACTGGTCGCGGGTTACTTCCTGACCGTCCTTGCCGCCGGTCACTAACAGCGCGGCAGTACTAACCGAAACGTAGTAAAGCGCGTCGATTCTTCTACCCAAGGGTCGATGCACAATTAGATGAGGCGTGTGCATTCTGAAATGTATCAGTAATGCGATAGTTGCGCCGATAAACTCAATATTCCTATAATATTAAACCTACGAAGTTATGGTTACTGAAACGAAATACACAGTCATGACCGCCGATGAAGCGGCGGCATTGATTAATAACGAAGACATTGTTGGCTTTAGCGGATTTACGCCGGCCGGTGCTGCCAAGGAAATTCCCACCGCGATTGCGCGCCGGGCGAAGGCAGAGCATGAAGCCGGTCGTGATTTCAAGATCGGCGTCGTTACCGGTGCCTCCACCGGTGATAGCCTCGATGGTGAGCTCGCCCGTGCCAACGCCGTGCTCTTTCGTACGCCTTACCAGAGTGATAAGTCACTGCGCACTGCGATTAACAAGGGGGAGACGAAGTTCTTCGATATGCACCTGTCCGTGCTCCCACAGCAGGCGCGTTATGGCTTTCTTGGTAAGATCAAGTACGCGGTCCTCGAAGCGGCTGCCGTGAGTGAAGACGGTGAGATCGTGCTGACTACCAGTGTCGGCGCGACCAATACTTTCTGTGGTGTGGCCGATCAGATCCTGATCGAGCTGAACGAGCGCCATCCGGCTGAGCTCTCTGGCTTGCACGATATTTACGAGCCGCTCGATCCGCCGCACCGCCGCGAGATCCCGGTTTACAAGTGCAGTGACCGTATCGGCTCGCCCACACTCAAGGTCGATCCAGCGAAGATCGTTGGTATTGTGAAGACCAACCGTCTCGACGAGGTCGGCAGCTTTAAGGAAACCGATGCCGTCACCGCAAAGATTGGTGAGAACGTCGCCACCTTTCTGGCCGACGAACTCAAGGCCGGTCGTATTCCTGAGGAATTTCTTCCGATTCAATCCGGGGTCGGCAATATTGCCAACGCGGTACTTGGTGCCCTCGGTGCGAACCCGAACATCCCGCCGTTCGAAATGTATTCCGAAGTCATCCAGGACAGCGTCATCGGTCTGATGCGTAGCGGGGATATTACCTTTGCCAGTGCGACTTCGCTCACCGTTTCGCCTTCCATGTTGGATGATGTCTATGAGGATCTCGAATTCTTCAAGAAACGTATGCTGCTTCGCCCACAGGAAATTTCGAATAACCCCGAAGCGGTTCGCCGACTCGGTATCATTTCCATCAATACAGCGATCGAAGTGGATATTTGGGGGAATGTGAACTCCACACACGTCATGGGGAACAACCTCATGAACGGGATCGGTGGCTCAGGCGACTTCACGCGTAACGCATATATTTCCATCTTCACTTGCCCATCCGTGGCCAAGGGGGGGGCGATCAGCACCATCGTGCCGATGGTCGCCCACCTCGACCACAGTGAGCACTCCGTGCAAGTGATCATCACCGAGCAGGGCATCGCCGACTTGCGTGGTAAAGACCCTGTCGAGCGTGCAACAGAGATCGTCGATAACTGTGTACACCCGGAATATCGCGCTCAACTGCACGCTTATTTCGACAACGTCAAAGCCGGCCACACGCCGCAGACACTCCGCACGGCTTTTGCGATGCACGAAGCCTTTATGGAGAATAAAGATATGCGAGGTGTTGATTGGACTTCCAAGTATTCTGAATCATAAAGGAATGTCATCGCCCAGACGCATACCCCGCCGCCGTGATCCGGACATCGATGCCCTTGTGGCGGGTGTCTGTGCGGGCGATCGGAGTCATCTGGCGATGGCGATCACACTGGTCGAGAGCCGGGCACCGAGGCATCGGTCGCTGGCGCAGCAACTGATGCAACGCATCTTGCCGCATACCGGCGGTGCCATGCGGGTTGGGCTGACTGGTGTGCCCGGGGCAGGCAAGAGCACCTTTATTGAAGCACTCGGTATGTCGCTCTGCAGGCAGGGCAAGAAAGTCGCCGTGCTCGCGGTCGATCCCAGCAGCTCGATCCATGGTGGCAGTATCTTGGGCGATAAGACCCGAATGGAAGATCTCTCCCGGCATGAGAATGCCTTCATTCGTCCATCGCCTTCCGGTAACAGCTTGGGCGGTGTCGCTGCGCGAACCCGCGAAGGTTTGTTACTATGCGAAGCCGCGGGCTATGATGTGGTTTTGGTCGAGACTGTCGGCGTCGGCCAAAGCGAAACCGAGGTCCGTACCATGACTGATTTCTTTCTCCTCCTTCAAATCGCTGGAGCCGGAGATGAGCTACAGGGGATTAAAAAAGGCGTGATCGAGCTGGCCGATGCGATCGTGGTGAACAAAGCCGACGGCGACAATAAGCTCAAAGCCGACCTCGCGAAGGTCGAGTATAGCCGCGTCTTGCATTTTTTACATCCGTTCACGCCCGGTTGGAAGCCGAAGGCTTTGAGCTGCTCCGCACTGGAAGGCGACGGCGTCGATATAGTATGGGCGCTCGTCATGAAGTTTCGCGACAAGATGACAGCATCCGGTGTTTTTGAAGCGCGCCGTCGCGAACAAAATGTGGACTGGTTTCACTCCTTGTTGCAGCAAGCCGTTATGCAGCGCTTTGCTGAAAGTAATAGCGAGCGTATTCAGAGTCTGGAGACAGCGGTCGGGCAGGGCGAATTGCCCGTCTCAATGGCACTCAGCGAGCTACTCAAAAACGATTGAACTCGGCCCCGCCTGCTGGAGGCAGGCGAATCGCGCCTGATGCGACTTAGAGGGGGCGATAGACGGTGAATCCCTGGGCGGAGTGTTGGTTCGTGTATTTGTAGTTGGTGATGGTCTCCGGATTTCGCTCGCCCTGGATGCTTGCCTCGTTTTCTGCGACGTGTTGGGGGCAGAGATATGGGCAAGTGAAGTCGCGTTCGAAAAATACCTCACCACTTTCATACACATCATACAGCATCACCTCCGCGGTGGCTTGATTCGAGCAATCCTGAACTGAACAGATGTGATGATTCATGTTAAACAGTTTATATTCATTGTCGTCAGAACGCAAATACGAGGGCTTTTCGCAGCGTGCTCTAGAGGCACAAAAAAGGTTCTTCGTCGATTAGCGTGAAAGGTATAGCAAGGAAGCGGGATTAAAGTTTATAGATATTGTAAGCACACAAACATCAATGACATCAGAACCCAAGCTCCGTGCCTTCGTGCCTCCGTGTGAAACCCTGCTCCTGTTGGCTCTGCGCTCAATGACCAGACACAAAGACCAGCACGACGCCATTCTCACACGGAGACGCGGAGACACGGAGGCTCATCCACCGCACAGAACAGAACCTGAGATTGCTGGAAGCTTTAGGTTCATCCGCACCCAAGGGCATAATAACAAGCACGCTCGCCATGGGATTCGGTTGTGCCATGGAACTGAATCAGTGGTTCTATGCACCCACTCCCCGGTAAATGACGAAGAACCACAAAAAAGGCCGTTTCTTGCGAAACGGCCTTTGGGGAAATCTGAGACTTCGGCTTAGACGAGCTCTTCGACGCCGACTTCGATACGCTTGCCGTTGACGTTCAGCGCGTAGCGTTTGACTGGGCCTTCGCTTGCAGGCGTGGCTGCTGCAGGTGCGGCTGCCTTGGGCGCTCCGGCGGGTACGCTGACCTTGGCGGGCTTGTCCTTGTTTTTGAAGTGTGTCTCCAGCTGTTGCGGGAACATCGCATAGATGACGCAGTGCTCGTCGTCGCTGGGCATGTTTTTCGCCTTAAGCTCCTTACGCAGGTCGTCCATGTGCTTGTGCGCTGCAGCCGGGCCTTCGACCGGGCGGCAAGTGATTGGATCTTTGCCGGCTTGCTTCGCTGCGAGTTCCTGTAGTTCGCTTGAGACCTTAGCAGGGGTGCGGCCGTAATAGCCCAGCGCGATATCAGCCGCTGGGTTCCAGCAATCCCGGCATCTGACTTACCGC
>ERZ1046740.1849-NODE-1849-length-14377-cov-5.169879_pt1 | contig 14377 bp, 12 predicted proteins | sample MGYA00383093_ERZ1046740 | MGnify/ENA primary metagenome ERZ1046740 (study PRJEB29581, sample SAMEA5548363) | metagenome | biome: marine; feature: coastal; material: water | depth 25 m | study: Short-term variability in the microbial, nano- and picoplankton... | reverse complement strand
TCCCGCTGATGCTCGGATAAAGCCCCAATACTATTGCATTGGGTTGAACGGGTTCATACTCAGGATGGGCTCGTAAAGACCAATTTTGAAGATCAGGATACGCCAGGCCATAAACCCGACGAGCATACCAGCGCAGGCAACTATACTGGCTACCATGGAGGTCGGTGCAACCCACACAAGCAGGGCTGGCAACACAATACCTGCGGCAACCGTGAGCCCCCAGAACCACTTGGCGTAATTGGTCTGCAGCAATAGCTCGGTTGAGGTGCGAGCACCGGGAGTGCCGTGCCAGGCAGCGTGCAGTAGCATGAGGTGCATAATGCCCACTGACAGCAATAGCAGTAGCTGTGCGTCAACCAGGGTGGCTGATTCAGCTGAAGAGACCACCAACCTGGCAATGGTAACGCCGGCTGCCAGCGAATAAATAAAACTGGAAAGTGGCAGAACAGCAGAATTCCAGATCGCAATGGCACTTGAGTGCGACATGGCAAAGCCCTGGTAGGTCATGGTCATCAATGCAAAACCGCCAGCCAGTAACTTCAGAATGGTTATAGCAGCAGAATTCGCTTCAACACCAAACTGTGAGCCGAACATCAGGCACAGCACCAGCAGCCCGCCAAAGCCTATCAGGGCCGACAAGCCCAGCAGGCCACGACTGATCCAGGAACGATCAGGGCGCAATGCAGCACGCCAGGAGCGGGCAGGTACGCCCATATGCGACAGGTGGAAGTAGGGTTTGCCGGTAGCGACAGGAATCAGCCCTATAATCATGCCAGGTACGCTGCCAAGCAGCATGCTGACGAAAAATAATCCCGCGCCAGCTTCGGCACAGAAAAACGCGTACGCCATGGAGTTATCCCAATGGCGCTGAAAGCGATAGCCCACCTTGAAGGTGTCACCGCTGAATACTTTATCTGCAATAGCCATGTGATACCCCCCTTAGTTAACGTAAAAGACTTTTGGTTTGGTGTTCTTTTCCGGTAACGGAGGCCGGCCTTTGCGCTCGACTATCATCTTCGCTGGCGCGCTTTCGGGATCGTCCAGGTCGCCAAAAATCCGTGCATTGGTCGGGCAGGTAACAACACAGGCAGGATCGAGGCCAACATCAACCCGCTGACTACAGAAGTCACATTTGTGCACTGTGCCAGGGGTGTACCGACCGTAACCCTGCTCTTCGAAAGGTGTGAGTTCACCGTCGCCAAACAAACCGTTGAGGAAGCTCTCTGCTTCCATCTGCGTGCGCATGTCGTAAGGGCATGCCACAGCACAGGTAGAACAGCCAATACACTTGGCATCGTCTACCATGACGATACCGTCTTCTCGCGTGTAGGTGGCGCCAGTAGGGCACACCTTCTCGCAGGGTGCGTCTTCGCATTGGTTGCAGATGGTAGGGATATAAACCCGGTTGGCGGCGGGGTAGACCCCGTATTCTTCACTCAGTGTTTTGGTGAAGAATACGCCATCGGGCAGTGAATTTTCCTGTTTGCAGCCGATCACACAAGCATTGCAGCCGATACAGGCCTTGAGGTCGAACACCATTCCCATGCGAGCCATTAGTGTTGCCCTCCCTTGCCACGCTTATTCTCAAGATCATTTACGAAGCTATAAACCGACATGCCATCCTTGAGGAAGTCAGGCCAATCATCAAGCTTGGTCAGTTTTACGCGACAGCTCGTTTCCGGTTGTCCTGTAGCACCGTCAGTATTGGTCATATCGTAAGGCAGCAGGTCATTGTAATGCCCGCCCGCGGTTAACACGCTTCTGCTCTCAGTCTTTGTGCGCGACAGGGAATTGGAAACCCCCAATGTTTCGTGGTGCATGCCCTGGGTCGTTCTCACTCGGCCGTAGAGTTTGCCGTGAGGTGATTCCACCAGAACAATATCACCGTCGACCAGGCCCTTCTTTTCTGCCGTTTGCGTGTTCAGGAGCAGGCCTGAATGCACCGGGTCGCGATAGGTAATATCCTTGATCCAGGGGTTGCTCAGGCTCTCGCCAAAGTTCATCTGAATATCTTTAAAGGTAATACCGTAAAGATCGTACTCTTCGGGTTCCAGGTGAATGGGGTCCAGTACACTGGTGGGCAGTGGCTGGTAGTCATCAAACGGCCACTCATCGTATATTTCCTGGGGTACGTTGTGCTCTTTGAACGTGGCCTTGAGCTTTTCTCTCTCGGTAACCAGGTCTTCAATATAAAAGTTCAGGCGCATTCCTTCCCAGGGCCTGTACTTTTTATCCAGGCGCCTCTCTGTTGAAGAGTGACCGTGTTCCATGTACCACTCAATGGGTTTGTCGTTCCACAATTTGCCCACGCGTTCGGCAATTTCCTTCTCGTCGTACTTGATGCCTGGTTGCAGCATCAAGTGCTCTTTCTGATGAAATCCCAGGATGATATTGATGACTTCATTGTAATTATCAAGTACTCCCATGCGGTCGGAGATTTCGTTAAAAATATCTTCCTCGGACTTGGTATCGTATAGCGGTTCCGTGGCCGGTTGCCGGAAACAAATACCTTCCGTATGCGGCGGCTCAATCATGGTCGCGTTATAGGACTCCAGATAATCGTGTGATGGCAGAATGATATCCGCGAAATCTGTCATCTCCGTAGGGATAATATCCACGCAGACGATGAAGCGCATGCTCTTGATGAATTCAAGCCACTTGTCACGGGGTCCCTGTATTGACCACACCGGGTTGGAGTGGCAATTGACGATGACATCGGGAGTAAAAGTAGAGCCCCATTTTTCCGGTTCAGTATAAGACAGCATATTCAGGTGTGGCGGATGTACGCCAACAGGAAACATGCCGCCAAGATGATACTCATTGGGTGGCCAGGCAAATGGAGGCATGGGTCCCAACTGGTGAGGTGTGCCCAACATTTGGCCGCATTCACCGGGGAAACAGTGGTTATTGTCAACACATTGGTCGGTGAGTGTTACGCCAATACGGCCCCCGGGATGATCAATATTGCCAATTAGCATATTCACTAACTGAAACGCCTGGTTGGTTTGCATGCCGGTTTTGCGGCCCTGCGCGCCGCGATAATAGTTGTATGCGGCAGGGCGCAGTGGCACCGTGCGGCCGTCGTCCAGCTTTATGGTGGAGCCTATCGTCGCTGCCTTAGCGAAATCCCTGGCGATTCTACGCACAGTGTCGGGCGGAATAGTGGTGAGTTCCGCTGTCTTCTCAGGTGAGGTCTCCGCCAGTGTGTCACGATAGACCTGAAATGCTGGCCGGCACTGGATACCTTCTACCTCGTAGGTCCCGTCGAGCGCGAGGTTTTCGTTGTCTATGCTTTCGTCATTCCATAGTTTGGCGCGGTTGTCGGAACTGTCCCACACATACATCTGGCCATCGGCATTGCGCACAAACTTTTCTTCTGGCCCAACCAGGTAAGGTGCGTTGGTGTCTTTACGCAGGAACTCATAGTCGCAAAGTCCTTCTTCTACCAATACATAAGACATGGCCATGGCAAAGTGTCGGTCGGTCGCGGGGCGAATAGGAACCCATTCTTCGGCCTTGGCTGCGGCAATAGACATGCGTGGTTCTACCGTAACCACTTTCATGCCTCTTTCTACGCGGGCCTTGGCCACCCAGTGAGATTGTGCCGCCGCATGCAAATGTGAAGAGAAACCATCACCTGCACCATTGCTCAGCCAAAAATTACAGTAGGGGGCATCGTTAACCGCACCGAACGTGGAGTGTACATAGCCATTAAGAGGGTGATAAGCGCCGCCACACATGGTGCCGCCGGACTGGAAAAAGTTGGTGGTGCCTATAGCCATAGGCCAGTTCCAGATGTGCATCTTCTGGAAATCTTCAATCGAGGGCAGAACTTTGCGCGGGTCCTCGTCTACCGACTTTTTGATCTCACGGGCAGTGGTTTCAAGCGCCTCTTCCCAACTGATAGGCTCCCACATGGGGTCTACGCCTGGCCCCTTTTCAGGATTGGTGCGTTTCATCGGTTGCTTGAAACGCTCCGGGTCATAATGGCGCATGATGCCGGAATTACCTTTGGGGCAAAGTTTGCCGGCGTTTGACGGGTTGGTGGGGTCACCCTCAATCTTGTTAATGACACCATCATCGGTGACATGAATCATATTACTGCAGGTGTGCAGGCACATTTTGCAGGTAGAGCGGATCCATTTGCCGCTCTTGATGGAATTTGCCGTGGGGTTTGGATTGGGGGTGGCCATCAAATCTTCCTCGCTGTGGTCGCGTTGCTTTCGGACCAGTGCTCACGCACACGTTTTCAGTGTTTATTTTGGTGTTTATTTTATACGCCTACATTGCCTGACTGTAAAGCCTGATATCGAGGTTGGCTACACTCTGGGGCAATGAATTCTGCGCACTGATCCAAGTTGTATTTAGAGGTCGAGAATAATGTACATTGGTCCTTCTGCAAACAGCATAGGAGTCAATTCTGAACATTTCCAGTGAGGTACCAGGTGGCGCTATCTAAAGAGTCCAGAGCGGCAGCTCTGCTGTCTCTGACAATGCTGTGTTACGCCGGGAATCACATCATTGGCAGGGCGGTGCACGGCGAGTTACCACCGCTGGGATTGTCCTTTTGGCGCTGGACCTGCGGTGCCCTGATACTGGCACCATTTGTGCTTCCCCGCTGGCGGCAGCTGTTGCCGATCTATAAAGAGCATTGGCGTCTGCTGGCTTTGCTTGGCCTGTTGATGGTGGGCAGTACCACGCTGGTTTTGGTAGGACTCAATTTCACCACGGCAACCAATACCTCACTGATTAACGCCACCCAGCCGACTATTACTGCCTTACTGTGCTGGATGTTTCTGCAGGAGCGACTGAGGCTGCCCCAATGGCTGGGTATTGGTCTGGCATTTTCAGGGGTGGCATTGATGGTGATACGTGGCCACTGGCAAGCGTTATGGACACTGGATTTTAATACCGGGGACCTGGTGGTGTTGTTTGCCATGTTCGGTTTTGCCACCTATGCCATTAATATCCGGCGTATCCCCCAGGTCCTCCACGTTAGCGAATCCTTGTTCGCAGTCATACTTTGCGGTTTGCTGATGTTGTTGCCCTTTTACTGCGTGGAAACCATTGCCTATCGCCCTGTGCCTTTCAATATGCAAACGGCGCTGGTGGTTGTTGCATTGGCTTTACTGGTCTCGGTGGTGGGTATGTTGATGTGGACCCGTGGCAACCAGATGATAGGTGCCAACAGGGCTGCGGTGTATATGAACTTGCTACCCCTGTTCGGGGCCTTGCTGGCAGTGTTGTTCCTGAATGAGTCGATTCAGGCATATCACGTGGCTGGCGGCGTGGCTATCGGACTGGGGATGTTACTTACCCTGCATCATCGAGAGGCATGATTTTGCAGGCTGTGCCCCGCTCAGGCGAGGTTGTTGAGGTTCTCAAACGCCTGGCGCTGGTCTGAAAAATCTACTTTTTGCGCTCCCTGTGCCTGGAACCAATGACGTACTGTTCGATTACCCTCATCAAGATAGGCCGGAAGAGTTTGCAAACAGCCGATGCGAATAAGCGCACAGAGATATTGACCACGCTCTCCATCATGGGCATAGGTGATTTGCAGCTCCGGGTTCTCAGCCAGTGGTTCATACAGCCGTTGGCACAGGTCCAGTGGAATATAGGGCGTATCGCAGGGGGCGATTAAAACAAAAGGGGTGTGGATATGCGCCACGGCAGACTCCAGCCCTGCCATTGGGCCCTGGTAGTCCTGGCGGAGGTCGCCGGAGGTGGTGGGGGCGATGCGGGCATATTCCTCGAAATTCCGATTACAGCTGATGAGTAATTCCTGAACCTGTTCTTGCAACCGTTGCGCAACTGTTGCCACCAGGGTTCGACCCTGCCACTGGATCAGGCCCTTATCCTGGCCGCCGGCCCTGCGCCCGGCACCACCGGCGAGAATCAGCCCTGTAATAACTGCCTTGTCTGTCATATTGTTCCTGTATTGAAATTGGTGCCGGTGGTTCTTACCAGTGGCCGGCTGTGTGATAATCCCCAGCTTATCATTTGTGGATAGCTTCAAGCACAAACCCCATGACCGGCATACTGGCCATCGACACCGCTACCGAGGCGTGTTCTGTCGCCCTCTATATTGACGGCGACATCAGCGAACGTCACGAAATCACACCGCGTCAGCACAGCCAGCGGTTGTTTTCCATGTTGCGGGAATTATTGCCCACGGGAAAGCTACGTGAACAGGGCGTGGATGTAATCGCCTATGGTTGTGGCCCTGGCTCCTTTACCGGCCTACGCATTGCCGCCAGTGCTGCACAGGGGCTGGCCTTTGCCAATGAATTGCCGGCAGTTGCTGTATCTACACTGGCCAGTCAGGCCCAAAGTGCTCTGCGGCAGGCGTTGGTAACCTCGGACGATAGCGTGTTGAGTGTAATCGACGCCAGAATTAACGAGGTGTATGCCGCTACCTATTCTTTTCAGCAGGGTTTGGCGCATACCAGTAGCGGTGCGGTAGCTTGCGCCCCTTCTGCAGTGTTTCTTCCAGAGGGTTGTGCGCAAGCTCACGGAGTGGGTAGTGGCTGCCAGTTTCTGGGTGATATGCCCGAGTCTGTGCAGGCTGCTTTGGTATCGAATCACCCGGACCTTGTGCCATCAGCCCGGGACATGATTCCACTGGCTTTGCAGCAGTGGGAACAGGGTAAGACGCTATCGGCGCAGGATGTGCAGCCGGTGTATGTACGGGACGAAATATCCTGGAAGAAATTATCGCAACAGGGCAAGCAGGCATGATCGACTGGTATCAGGCAGTGCTGTTGGCGCTGGTGCAGGGCCTTACCGAGTTCCTGCCTATTTCCAGCTCCGCCCACCTGGTGATTCCCTCGTTACTGCTGGACTGGCCGGACCAGGGGCTGGCTTTTGATGTGGCAGTCCATGTGGGAACCCTGTCGGCGGTGGTGTTTTACTACCGTCAGGACCTGATCAAAATGGCCGGGAGCTGGTTTTCCTCTCTTACTGGTGGGCCTGCCACCCAGGATAGCCGCCTGGTGTGGTACCTGGGGCTGGCGACAATACCGGCTGGCCTGGTGGGTCTATTGGCGGGCGACTTTATCGAGTCAGACTTGCGAACCCTGCCGGTCATTGCCACCACCACATTGGTATTCGGGATCTTGCTGGCGGTGGCAGACCGCCATGCGCAGAATACGCCGGGGGATGCGACTATCACGTTGGGTGTAGCCCTATTAATAGGCCTGGCGCAGGCGTTGGCGCCCGTGCCCGGTGTCTCCCGTTCGGGGGTGACTATTACCGCAGCCCTGATGCTCAATACCAGTCGCCAGGATGCAGCCCGGTTCTCGTTTTTACTGTCCATACCGATTATTGCCAGTGCCGGCGCGCTAAAGTTGTTAGAGCTGCTGGACGGCTCTTTGATTGTTGATTGGGGAATGCTGGCACTGGGCGTGATCCTGTCGGCTTTGACAGCATATTTATGTATTGCGGTGTTTCTACGATTGCTGGACCGTGTAGGGCTGATGCCTTTTGTGTATTACCGCATCGCGCTGGCAGCACTGTTGTATGCGATCTGGCTGGCATAAGCAGATAGCATCCGCAGACTAATCATGAAACTGGCATTTAATGTAAAACCATCAATTAGGCAGTAGAGCATGACAACACAGGAACAATTCAACAGCGGCTTGTGTGATTTTCTGGATCGGGCCACCACACCGTTTCACGCAGTGGCAGCAATGGAGGAGGCGCTTAAGGCCGCAGGCTATGAAGCGTTGGCAGAAGATGCCCCCTGGTTGCTGCAAAAAGGCGGTAAGTATTTTGTTACCCGTAATGGCAGTTCTATTGTCGCCTTTGGGATCGGTAGTGAAGCCGGTGCCGAAGAGGGAATGCGCATGGTGGGGGCGCATACAGACAGCCCCTGTTTAATGGTTAAGCCGGTGCCGGAAAAAATCCGCCACGATTATTTCCAGCTGGGAGTGGAGGTGTACGGTGGTACGCTGCTTAATCCCTGGTACGACCGCGACCTGTCGCTGGCGGGCAGGGTTAGCTACCAGTGTGACAGCGGGCAGTTGCGCACTGCGCTAATCGACTACCGGGACCCTATTGCTACGATTCCCAGCCTGGCTATTCACCTGGACAGAGATGCGAACAAGAACCGCAGCATCAATCCCCAGAAAGACATCCTGCCAATGCTGTGCCAGGTTGCCGATGGCGGCAAGCCGGATTTCAGGGAAATGCTTAAAGAGCGCTTGTTGCAGGAGCACCCGGATTGTTCTGTGGAAAGGGTGCTGGATTACGAGCTTTGTTTCTACGACACACAAAACGCCGCAACCATTGGGCTTAACAATGAGTTTATAGCCTCGGCTCGCCTGGATAACCTGCTCAGTTGCTATACCGGTATGCAGGCCTTGCTGCAGTGGGATGGAACAGCCAGCACTTTGCTGGTGTGCAGCGACCACGAAGAGGTAGGTAGTCTTTCAACCTCTGGTGCCCAGGGGCCGTTGCTGGGCTCCATACTGGAGCGCATTGCCGGGAGTACCGAAAGTTATGCTGCGCTCACCGATCGCTCCATGATGATCTCCGCAGATAATGCCCACGGTATTCATCCCAACTACGCCGACAAGCATGATGAAAACCATGGTCCGTTGCTCAATGGTGGTCCGGTAATCAAGATCAATGCCAACCAGCGCTACGCTTCCAACAGCGAAACCACCGGCCTTTACCGTATGCTGGCCTCCCAGGAACAGGTGCCAGTGCAATCCTTTGTGGTGCGTACCGATATGGGTTGTGGCAGCACTATAGGGCCTATCACCGCAGGTGGGGTAGGGGTGCGCACCCTGGATATTGGCGTGCCCACCTTTGGTATGCACTCGATACGGGAACTGGCAGGTACGCAAGACGCTTTTTCCTTATCCCGGGTGCTGACGCGCTTTTATAATTATCGGGGCCCCCTGGCCGCCACCTGAGGTGAGGGTTCTCCTCCTTTCAGCCTACGCTGCCCAGAGCCACGTTTACTGGCAGCGCGCTCTTGAGGAAATGTTACCGGACTGGGAGTGGCAGGTGCTCAGTCTGCCGCCGCGTTATTTCAGCTGGCGTATTCGCGGTAATCCCCTTTACTGGTCCCTGGCTGAACGTGAGGTCCTGGAACGGCATTATGATCTGCTAGTGGCAACCTCCATGGTAGACCTGGCAACCCTGCGTGGTCTCGTGCCTGCCCTGGCGGCGATTCCCACAGCGCTGTACTTCCACGAGAACCAGTTCGAATACCCCCAGGGCAGGCAACAACATGGTTTGTTGGAGGCGCAGATGGTCAGTCTCTATAGTGCGCTGGCAGCAGACCGCTTGTTGTTTAACTCGCAATACAATCTCGACAGTTTTATTGCCGGCTGTACCCGGCTGTTGGGAAAAATGCCGGACCACGTGCCCGGTGGTATTGAAAAAATGCTGTGCGAGCGCGCTACGGTACTTCCCGTGCCTCTGACACAAGAGGGTGTTGTGCAGGCAGGCTGGCCCGGTGTTCAGGGTAACTATCCCCAACGGCCCTTGCGCCTGTTATGGAGCGCCCGTTTTGAGCACGATAAGGGCGGCCAGTTGTTGCTGCAGATTCTGCAACAGCTGGAAACTTGCGAGCTGGAATATGAGTTGGCTCTCACCGGCCAGCAGTTTCGTAATTCTCCTGCGGTATTCAATGAAATCGAGCAGAACTTTGCCCACCGTCTGGTGCAATTTGGCTATGTGACCTCCGCTGAAGAATACGCGCAGTTACAACACGGTGCCGACCTGGTGATATCAACCGCAGAGCACGAATTCCAGGGACTTGCGGTGTTGCAGGCAGTGAGGGCAGGGTGTCTGCCGGTAGTCCCTGGGCGCTTGGCCTACCCGGAGAATTACGGTCAGGATTTTTGCTATCTTAGTGTGCCGGGTGATTTGGAGGCGGAAGCCCATGGAGCGGTCGAGCTGATTCTCAGTCTTTGTGCTTCAGTAGCCAGAGGCGAACTTGCGCCGGATGTGAGTCATTTCAGTACCGCCAATCTGGCCGGGCACTACAGGAAAAAACTGGAGTCACTGGCAGCTCACGTGGGATAGCCAGTAGGCCCTATCCCCGGTATCATTGGCGCCTTTTTTCAAGCAGGCGAAACCATGGAAAAGCAACGCGTTCTCACGGGTATTACTACCTCCGGGACCCCACACCTGGGTAATTATGTAGGTGCCATTCGCCCGTCCATCGAGGCATCGCGCAACAGTGATGTCGACTCCTTCTTTTTTCTCGCTGACTACCACGCCCTGATCAAGTGTCAGGACCCTGAGGTCGTGCGGCGGTCCACCAAGGAAATTGCTACCACCTGGCTTGCTCTGGGGCTGGATACGAAAAACGCCACGTTTTATCGTCAGTCTGACATTCCCGAAATTACAGAACTCACCTGGATTCTCACTTGTAACGCAGCGAAGGGGCTTATGAATCGTGCCCACGCATATAAGGCTTCAGTTCAGGCCAATGAAGAGGCAGGGGAGGATCCGGATTTTGCCGTTACCATGGGACTGTTCAGTTACCCGGTGCTGATGGCAGCCGATATTCTGATGTTCAAGGCCCATAAAATTCCTGTGGGCAGGGACCAGATTCAGCACGTGGAAATGGCGCGCGATATCGCCGGGCGCTTCAATCACAATTTCGCTTCGCTGTTTACACTGCCCGAAGCCCAGGTGGATGACAATGTCGCAGTATTGCAGGGCCTGGACGGCCGCAAGATGAGCAAGAGCTACGGCAATACTATTCCCCTGTTTGAAACTGAGAAAAAACTGCGCAAGTCGATTAATAAAATCAAAACCAACCTGCTCGAACCCGGAGAGCCCAAGGACCCGGACGATTCCACGGTATTTCAAGTATGGTCAGCCTTTGCCAATGAGAGCGAAATTGCCCGCATGCGCCAGGAGTTTGAAAACGGCATAGCCTGGGGTGAGGCCAAGAAGCAATTATTTGAGCTGGTTAATTCCGAACTGGCCCCCGCCCGTGAGCGCTATAACGAGCTGATGGATGACCCGGGTTTTGTTGAGGCAGAGTTGCTCAGGGGCGCAGAGCGAGCCAGGGAACAAAGCGTCCCCCTGATAAACAAGGTACGTGACGCGGTGGGCATTTCACCCATCCGTTAATCCTTGTCAGTTTGCTGCGAAGCGGTAGCTGACTTCCAGGTAGGCGCCCAGGGGCTGCCCTACGAAATAGCGGTAGTCGCCAAAACCAAAATCCGCTCGTTCGGCGTAATCTTCGTCCAGTAGATTGGTAACACGCAAAGCGCCTTGCCACTGTGGGGTAATGGCCACTGTCATTCTCGCGTTCAGCAGCGAATGTCCACCGTACTCGTGTTTGTTGTCCGGTTCCAGGTAGTGTGATCCCAGGTATACCCACTCCAGCTCAGCCTGTGCTTCGCGGTTTAGCAAGTTTGTGAAATCCCAACCCAGGCGCGCGCTGCCAAATACTCTGGGAGCAGTGTCAATATCATTACCCTTGATATCTCCGCTGGAACCAATCAAGGCTATACGGCTGTCGTATTGATGCCGGGCGTAGGTGGCATCCAGCCCCAGGTAGCCCGACTCGGCAAAAGCATAATCCAGGCTGATTTCCAGGCCGTCGTGTTGAGTTTTCGCGCCGCTGATATTCTGCCGGTTTGCATCCTGGAAGATTACTTCATCTTTTTCCATATGATAGACGGAGAGATCGTAGGCCAGTTCGCCCAGCCGGCCGCGAAAGCCCAGCTCGATATTGTCTATCTCTTCCGAGTCCAGGTCGGCAACCTGCTGGCCCGACTGCAGGCGGTAAAGTTCGGTTGCCTGGGGTGCACGGAAACCCCGGGCAAGCCGTATGTAGCCCATGTGTGAATCGCTAAAGGTATAGCTTGCTCCAAGATTAAAGGAGAAATCGCTGAAGTCGTCCTTGCGATCCGACGGGCGGTAAAAGCGGCATGCCGTAGCCTCAGGCACACAGGGGGAACCGTCGCCCGTGCGGTTGTCGTAGTCGTACTCGGTGTATTCCAGGCGCAGGCCACCTTCCAAGGTCCAGTTATTCCCCGGGGCGTAGCTGAACTGGCTGAATGCAGCGCCATTAAGCGCATCGACCTGGTAGTCGTAGTGGACACCTGCGGGCTGATTGTTGCTGACAAAAGGTTCTTCCTGGGTCTCTTCCAGCCAACCATCGGTGTATTCCACTTCCACGCCATTGGACCAGTTCCAGCGATCGTTGCTTGTATGCACCACTGCCTGCAGCCCCAGGCTGCTGTGACCGTTTTCTTCCAGCGGCTGCCAGGGCAGGAAGTGCATCAAAAATTCCATTTCGTTGTGACGCAGGTAGGGGGTGAGAGTGAGTGTGCTGCCGTTTCCAAGCTCCCGGCTGGCGCGAGTGTGAGCTCTCAGCGAGCGTACATCCCTGTAAGCCTCGGGGTTGGGGTTAGTGTCTTTGAGGTCTTCATCTTCATAGGATTTGTAGCCGCGAATAAAGCCGGCGGTTTCCTGATTCAGGTTGCTGTAGCCGAGCACACTGCGCAGGCCCCAGACCTGGCCAGCGTAGTCATGGCGCAAAGTCAGCTTCTGCTGGTCATAGCCGGAATCGTCTTTATAGCCACCATCGCTAACACCATTAATATTGACGCTAATACCGTGGGCGCCCCTGGTGTTGCGGTAGTGGTAGCGCCCGCGATAGTAATCATAGAGTCCGGCTTCCACTGCAAGCTGGTGATCCAGTTGTTCGGTGGGGGCAGCACTGAGGATATTGATTACCCCGTGCATGGCGTTGGAACCGTAAAGAGCTGTAGCAGGGCCTTTGATCACTTCTATGCGGCCGGCCTGCTCGCTGTTGGCGTCAAATAACTGGTTAACATTGCAAAAACCCGGTGCACGCAGGCCGATACCATCCTCAGCCATAAAAAATGCGCCACAGCTTCCGGCGCCGGTGAGCACCGGTGAGCGCATGGACGGCAGGCTTTCCTGGCCATTGCCACGAGCTATCCAGGCACCCGGAACCCGCTGCATGATTTCGTTAATGTGTACCTGCCGTGTCAGCGCCAGGGCTTCCTGGTCCACCGTGGACCAGGAAAGAGGGAGCAGGGCGGCTTGCTGTGGCACCCTGGTGGCGGTGACGAGAATTTGCTCTTGCAGTAGTTCCGCACCGATAGAGGCGCTATTAAGCGAGCACAGGGTTACAAACAGTGCGGTTTGGCGAACAGAGGGAAACAACATCATGAATGGCTATCACTGGATAAATTTGCGCCTGAATTGTAGCGGATTTCGCCGGCAAGAAAAGTGAATAATTCCATGCTGGCCTGGTTTGGCATGTGCTTAGGTGTTGTCTCGCCTCCCTCAAGCTGGCCCGGTTTGCAAATATTTATCAAACCAATCTAAAGCCGCTTCAGTCGCCGCCTTGCGATTGTCCCCTTTGTATACATCGTAATGCTTGCCGGGATAGACGATGTACCGCGAGTCGATGCGATCTTTGATGGTTTCATGGAGTAAGTAACCATTTTTTGTACGATCGAAAATCTCCTCATCTTCAGCGTCGATTATCAAGGTCGGTACCCGCAGCGCATCGACTTGCATCATCGGGTTAAAACGCTTCAAAGCCGACCAGTCAGGATAACCCTTTAGCCCCGGATTCTTGCGTACCTCAGGGCCCGGGTAGGGCGGAAGATCGCCCCTGGCCATTGCCACGGCCATCTTCCTTGTCATCTGGCTGGGCAAGTCCTTATAGTTATAAGCAAAGTTGACGGGGCCCATCTGGTCGACATAGGCCTTGATGCGATCATCGCTGGCAGCGACCACCAATGCCAGGGCACCACCGAAACTGGTGCCCCAGATACCGAGATTGTCTGGCATGACTTGTGGCTCGCCGCTCAAGTAGTTCAAGCTCGCGCGAATATCGGCGACCATCGAATAGGGGTTAACTACTTTACGGATGTGAGTAGCAGCTACAGTGACCTCGGCTGCCTCTTCTGTGTGCGCCAGGCTATCAACGGGTACCAGCGGGCCTTCACTTTGTCCCCAGCTTTTATAATCGAATGCCAGGACGATAAAGCCGCGCCTGACAAACTGGGTGGCGTAATTTTTCATCAGATTCTCTTTGCTGCCTCCCCAGCCGGGCACCAACAAAATACCAGGGCGCTTCTCGTTCGCCTGCAAACCCATGGGCTTATAGATATCCCCTGCCAGGCGTACCCCTTGGCTCCATATGATAATGGGGTGATGCTCCACGTCCCTCAATTCGGCGGCCGAAGCTATCACATTGCTGGCAGAAAAAAGGCCAAATAACAGGAGTTGTAAAAACAAACGTATGGAGCTGATCCGGTTCATCTTCAATAACCTGGGCTGGTGAGACGGATAAAACGTGTAGCGTGGGCGGACTAGTGCCCGGAGTTTAGGTTATATTGGTAGTTCTTCTCGTGCG
>ERZ1046740.1845-NODE-1845-length-14424-cov-4.543879_pt1 | contig 14424 bp, 13 predicted proteins | sample MGYA00383093_ERZ1046740 | MGnify/ENA primary metagenome ERZ1046740 (study PRJEB29581, sample SAMEA5548363) | metagenome | biome: marine; feature: coastal; material: water | depth 25 m | study: Short-term variability in the microbial, nano- and picoplankton... | reverse complement strand
AGGCGTTGAACTCGGCCCTGATGCGAATTCCACGCATGGATGTCGTTGCCGCACGCAACTTCATCGACATCGGCATCCGCGAAATCTACGAACTCCAAGGTCGCGCCCCCGAGGTGCTCTTCGAGGAAGCCAAACGTAAAAACGACGACATCCCCGACGACCGCATCCGCTATTTCCGCATGGCCGTCTACTATGCCGAGAATCCAGATCCCGAACAAGCCAAGATGCATCCCGATGCGTGGAACTAGATCCCCCCAAGCACAGGCTTCTAAGCTTCCGATCATGATTCAAGATATCGACATCCCCGACGAAGTCCCGGTCATGACGCTCAGCAGTGCGGTGCTGTTTCCGCAGGTCATGATGCCGCTGTTTATTTTCGAACCGCGCTACAAAGAGATGCTGAGCGATGTGCTCGCCACTGATCGCATCTTCGCAGTCGCCGCGCTCGACGAGCGCACCGAAGACGCCGCGGACTCGGAAACACCCTACTCGATCGCGGGGATCGGTGTGGTGCGGGCCTGCAAGCAAAACCCCGACGGCAGTTCAAACCTGGTGCTGCAAGGACTCGCCCGCGTCGAGTTCGAATCCATCATCACGGAAGCCCCCTACCGCAGGGCCCGCATCCGGCAAATCCACAGCGAACCGGGCGGCACGGCGGCGAACTTAGCGACGATCCAAAGCCGGCTGGTCGACCTCATTCAGACTCAGATCCGGCTCGGCGCGGGGATTCCCCAAGAAGTCCTCCAATTCCTGGGAACCGTCAGCGAACCGGAAAACGCGCTCGACCTCGCGATCTACACACTGTGTTCCTCCGCGACACTCAAACAAGAGCTGCTCGAAACCAGAGGGATCCTGCCCCGCTACGAAAAATTCCAAGGCTTTCTGCACTCGGAAATCGAGCGCCTCAAACTCGACCTGAAACTCCGGGGCGATCTGGACGACGAAGCTATCGGCAACAACTAAGCAACGCCGGCGCGCCTTCGCCGCCTTTAGTTCCGCGGCTTCTTGAAGTAAAAGCTGAGCAAGCCGGGATTCACTTCGATCGTTTTAATTTGAATCAGGGAGACCTGCTCGTCGCCGACCCGATTCTCGACTTCAAATGCAAACTGGTAGCCATCCACCTCGCGATAGTCGCGGTATAAGGTCTCCAAGCGGACGGTGCCATCCGGATTCAGCTGATCGCGCTTGAGAAGCAGACTGCTGCGCGAGTCCAGATAGTAGTGGGCCGCCACCAGCCCGAATTTTTTGATCTCCAAAACATAGACGCCGTGATCCCCCACGCGCGCGTTGCCAACCAGAGTAATGGCATTCCACGATTTCTCCAAATGGCGAAACAACGGACTATCAAAATCCGCCTCATCCCGAAGCGCTGAAAGTTGATCCCCTGACAAGTCTTCAATCGTCACCTTCCCGGCGACATCACTGCGCTGCCACCCGATTCGACCGTCATAACCACACACGATCGAAGTTTCGCCCGCATTCAAACGATAGCGAATGGCCCCCGGACGCTTCTTACGCATCAGAAAGCCATACTGCTTTCCATCCTGAATCTGCGTGCCCTCGACACTCAAAGACGACAAAGCTTCGACCGCGCGCTGACCGCCCAAGGTTTGTGTATATCGCTCAAGAATACGCTGCACCGCGAGGGCATCACTCTGCGCGGCAAACAGCTCGGCACCAAACGACAGAAGAACACAGGTAAGAATCAAAAAGGGACGCATTTCACGATCATGCACTTCCCTCCCCGCCACAGGCAAGCCAATCCATCCCATTCAGAGACTAGCCACTCTGTAACGAGCAACAAAGACCGCACGCCTGCAGCCTCTAGCATTGTAAAAGCCACCAACATCCCCCATCTCTACTCACGTGACTGCTGAAAATATCTCCAATTGGCTCCTTCAATTCAAACTCGCCGCCGGTACCGCTCAAATGCTGGGCTTGGTCTGCTCGGCACTCTACCTCGCCGTATTAGCCTGGTTTGCCAACTACGCAACCAAGCGCTTCATTGCCTCCATCGTCCATCCGCTGATCCACAAGACCGGCAATCAATGGGATGACCAACTGATCGCGAACCGTGTGCTCGTGCGCTTCTCGCACATTGTCCCGGCAGCCATCATTCATTTCTTTGCGCCGGCGCTGTTCGACACCCACCCGCAGATCGTCGCGCTCTGCCAAGTGGTCGTAAACACCTACCTGATCGTCATTGCCCTGTTCATCATCGATGGCGTGCTCAATTTCTTTCGCGCCATCTGGGAGCAACTTCCGGTCGGCAAACGCTTTCCCGCCAAAAGCTTCATCCAAGCCGCCAAGTTGGTGATCAACCTCGTCGGCTGCATCTTCATCCTCTCCGCGGTTCTCGGAAAATCCCCCCTCGTCTTTTTCTCCGGACTCGGCGCCATCACCGCAATCCTACTGCTCATTTTCAAGGACGCCATCCTCGGGCTCGTGGCCGGCTTCCAACTCTCGGTCAACAACATGGTCATGGTCGGCGACTGGATCGAAATGCCAGGGCGCGGTGCCGACGGCGATGTGATCGACGTCTCGCTGACCACCGTGAAAGTGCAGAACTGGGACAAGACCATCACCACCATCCCAACGCACGCGCTGATCTCCGACTCCTTCAAAAACTGGCGCGGCATGAGCGAATCCGGCGGCCGCCGCATCAAGCGCTCGCTGCAAATCGACCTGCGCACCATTCAGTTTGCCAACGAGACGCTGTTGGAACGCTTCAAACGTATCCGTATCCTGCGTCCTTATCTGCAAGGAAAGCTGGATGACATTCAGAAGCACAACAGCGATGTGGGCGACGACCTCTCCGAGCTCATCAACGGACGCCGCCTGACGAATGTCGGCACCTTCCGCGCCTACTGTGTCGCCTACCTACGCAACCACCCGAAGATTCACCAGAGCGGAATGACACTGCTCGTGCGTCAACTCGCGCCCACCCAGACCGGCCTACCGATCGAGCTCTATGCCTTCGCCAACGACACCGCATGGGCGAACTTCGAAGACATCCAGGGCGACATTTTCGACCACCTGCTTTCGATCCTTCCCGAGTTCGAACTCAGCGCCTTCCAAACCCCCAGTGGCGCGGACTTGGAAAAAGCAGGCGCACGGCTGAATCCCACAAACTGAGCGCCTACTCGACCTGCAGAATCAGCCCCTTGAGATAATTACTCTCGGGGAAGTTCAACAGCGTCGGAAAATCAAACGGCTGACCGGTGCGTGCGAAGATGCGCCCTTCACGGCCGACTTCGGCTGCGGCAGAGGACACCATGCGCTCGAAGGCATCCAACGCAACTGCTCCCGAGCGGCAGTAAGTGGCCAGCACGCCGCCCGAAGGCAGACAGCTGAACGCACTGACATGCAACCGATGGAGACTCGTCAAGTCGGCATCGCCGAGCGGCGGCGGATCGAGCACGATACAGTCAAAATCGCCGACCGTGCGCTCCGCAAGAAACGCCGCTGCGTCGCAATCGATCGTCTCAACAAAGCATTCGTTACGCTGCGCATTCGCGCCGATGGCCTTTACGCACATGTCTGAAAGATCTGTAGCGACGACATGTTCCGCGCCGCCCTTCAACGCCTGCAACGCAAACGCGCCCGAATGGGAAAATGCGTCCAATACGACACGCCCCTCACACAAGCTCCCCACGAGGGCATGTTGCTCGCGTTGATCCAAAAAGAACCGCGGTTTCTCCGGATGCATCAAATCCAGTCGATAAGCCACCTCATCGATTTCAACCCAACGTCCTTTCAAATTATTTCCACTCAAGGTACGGATGCTGCGCTCCAAACCGAAAGCCGTCCGCGCCTCGCAATCATTGAGCAACACGATCTCCCTCGGGCTGAAGTGCTCCTTCAACATCTCTGCGATCACATACAGATGCGCGTCCACCGCAGCCGTTTCGGCCGTGATCGTTAGTACGTCGTCATATTTCTCCACGATCAGCCCCGGTAAATAATCGGCATCCGAACTGATCAAACGCTGGCATCCCGCCTCCCCGCGCCGCGCCAATGCTTCCTGCATGGCATCGGCGATATAACTCTCGTCGAAAGCCACGCCCTCCGCCCAACTAAAGCGGCGCCAAGCCGCGGACGGATCGCGGCGGTCAAACACGCCACATCCCATGAGATGCCCATCGCCTCCCAGCAAAGTCGCCGACGCTCCGTCCGGCAAGGCCGCATCTCCAAGATTCAAAATTTCGAGACCGGCCCACGGGTGCCCTAAGGCAGCCCCCGCAGCATCGCTCTTCAAACGGAGCACGTTTTCCTGTGAAAGATCCATAACGATAAAATCTAGCGCGCTTGGCGGAAGAGCCAGACGGCGGCCCCCAACATAACGATATTGGGCAGCCACGCGGCCAGCATGGCCGGGATGATCTGCCGCTCGCCCAAAATGGTCGCAATGCTGATCAACACATAAAAGACCGCAAAATAGCCCATGCACTTGGAGATCCCGATCATCGGATTCGTCCGCACACCGGAAACAGCAAAAGGCACAGCGAGCCCCACCACCACGAGGCAACTAAAGGGCGCCGCCAGGAGCGAAAAATAGCGCACCTGATAGGCATGCACGGCGGGGTTCTCCTCCGGTGGCACGGTCTCGATAATACGGCGCAGCTCGAACAGCGACAGGCCCTTCGGATTCTTGTGCAAGGCCAACATCAGACCGGGGTCCTCCTCGAAATCCTCGAAAATCTTTTCTTTGAATGGAATCGTGCGCATCGGATCGCCCGTCTGCGGATCGAGCAGCAGCTCGCGACCGTCGAGAAACACCCAGTGCCCCCGCGTATCATCGAAGAAAGCCTCACGGGCCGAAAGTCGGTTCAACTCCCGTCCATTCCCATCGCGCGTGTGGACATTCACCCCGAGACCGAGCCAAGCGCGCTCACTAAAGCGATTCATGAACCACAGGCGCCCGTCCTTACGGTTGTCAAAGCCCAGATTATAAACCAAGCCGCGCGTCCGCTCCTCGGCGCCATCCTCCACAGAGGCGTACTTGAGGTTATCGAAAAACGTGCGCGCCCGCTCCACCGACATCGGCACCAGCGAAGCGGTCAAATAAAACAGCAAACAGGACAACACCAGCCCGGCGGCCCAAAGCGAGCGACTGATCCGGAAAAGCCCCGCTCCGGAAGCCCGCATCGCGATGACCTCGTTATTACGGTGTAAGGTACCGAGCGAAAACAACAGCGACACCAGAAACGCGATCGGCAGAATCGCGGGGAGGTAGGCGGGCAATGCCAGCGTATAGTAGAACACGACCTCTCCGATGCCGGCGCCCATTTCCAGAAGGTCTGGTAGCGTGTCGTACATGTTTTGAAGGATCAATATGCCTACAATTACACCCAACGTCAGGGCGAAGCCCACCGCCCATTCCTTAAAAACATATCGATCAATCAATGACATTCCCCATGTTCTACGACAAAGCACCCTATAAAGTCACTCCGTTTGACGAGATTTTTTTCTGGCCTGAAGTTTCCCGCTAAACCTTGATACTTATTCAAAATGACACATCGCACTAAAGAATCCTGGAATTCCCGTATCGGAGTCATCTTAGCCGTGTCGGGTAGCGCGGTTGGTTTGGGCAATTTTCTACGCTTCCCCGGACAAGTGGCCGAATACGGCGGCGGTGCCTTCATGCTGGCCTACTTCTTCTCTTTCCTGCTCATCGGCTTACCCATCTGCTGGGCCGAATGGGCAATGGGCCGCCAAGGGGGCCTCAAGGGGTTCAACTCCGCACCATCGATTCTCGCCGCGATCACACAACGCCCCAGCCTGCGTTTCCTCGGGATTATCGCCGTGATCATACCGGTGATCATCTACATGTATTATGTGGTCATTGAGGCATGGTGCCTGGCCTATGCCACGAACTACCTGTTTGGCGACATGCGGTTCAACGAGACGAGTGAAGCCACCGAATTTTTTGTCAATCTGATCGGGGCGGCCAAAGATGGCTCGGCCCTTGGGTTCGATATCAAACACGTCGGCGTCTTCTTTATCGGGGTCTTTATCCTCAACTTCGTCCTAATCTGGCGGGGCATCTCCAAGGGCATCGAGTTCTTCTGTAAATACGCCATGCCCACCCTCCTGATCGTGGCACTGATCATTCTCGTGCGTGTCCTCACCCTGGGTACGCCTGACGCAACCAATCCGGACCGCACGATCGCCAACGGTCTCGGCTACATGTGGAACCCTAGCAAACAAGTGCTGGAGGTCAAAGACGCCGACGGCGAATGGGTGCGAGAGCGCGAAATCGTGGATGCAAACAACATGGAAGACGCCACGGCAATGGTTGCGGACAATAAAGACAAGCGCCTGCGTCAGCTCACAGCCTTCGAGCAGCTCAGCAACCCGAATCTCTGGCTGGCTGCCGCAGGCCAGATCTTCTTCTCTCTGTCGGTCGGCTTTGGCGTGATCATTACCTACTCCAGTTACATGACGAAGAAGGACGACATCGTCTTGAGCGGCCTGGCAGCGGCCAGCGCGAATGAATTTTGCGAAGTCGCTGTCGGCGGCTTGATCAGCATCCCCGCTGCGGTCGCGTTCTTTGGCGTATCCGGCTTGGCTGGCATCGGGCTGAGCACTTTCGACATCGGCTTCAAAGCGCTACCCATGGTGTTTTCCCAAATGCCCGCGGGCATGCTCTTCGGCTTTTTGTTCTTCTTCCTACTCTTTCTCGCCGCAGTCACCAGCTCGCTCTCCATGCTGCAGCCCGGAATCGCGTTCCTCGAAGAGTCGCTGAATATCAACCGCCGCCAGTCGGTGGCGATCCTGGGCTTTATCGTCGCCATGGGCTCGGCCTTTGTCCTCTACTTCAGCGCGGATCTAAAGGCTCTCGATACGCTCGATTTCTGGGTCACGAATCTGCTTATGGTCGTGCTCGCCACGGCACAGATCATTGTCTTCGCGTGGGTCATCGGTATTGAGAAAGGCTTTGAAATGGCTCACGCAGGCGCGGCGATACGCATCCCGAAGCTGTTCAAGTTCACGATGAAATACGTCACCCCTCTGCTGCTGATCGCCATCCTCGGCTGCTGGCTCTATTCAAGCGTGCTCGGCTACAGCTTCGATCCCGGCAAGCCGCGCGAATACACCGGCTACGTCGTCGATCTCTTTATCGAGCCCAACGCGATCGCTTGGATGGGGGTCGGATTGATTGCGCTGACCGGCCTCTTCATCTTCCTGAATCTACTGCCCGCGACTCACTTCAAGCCCGCCCCCACAGCAAAGAAAGGAATTAAATAATGAACCCCTCCGGTTGGATCGTCATGTTACTCTCAATCGGCTCCGTCGTGGGCCTCTTCACTTGGTGCATCTACAAAGTCCTCACGATCCCGGAAGAGACCGAGCACGTCCATGGATTTGAGCAAGAGACACCGGACGTAAAATAACCCGGCAAGGCGAAACGCGATTACAGCGATTACAACGTCTCAGACGCTGAACTCGTTCCGGAAGGCCGCACAAGCCCCGTCAAACGCATCGCGAATCGGAGCGGCGCAGTGTGAAAGCTCCGGCAGTCTTCCCGCTTCGATCCCTTGCTCCACGCCCCGATAAAATCCGCATAAACGCGCAAGGCCCAAATTACCCGCACTTCCGGCGATAAAGTGCACAATCTTGCGCAGGTCCTGAGCGTTATTCGCAGCACAAGCCGCCTCCAAAGTATTCAGCTTTTCCGTGCTCTCTTGTTGAAAAAGCTCAAACAACTCACGCACCAGCGCCGTCGGATCCTCATCGTCGTCAACCATCATGAGCATATCAATTTGCTCACGGTCCATCACAGGCAGCGTGTGATCAAAATCGACGCCGGGGATATTGGGTTGTTCGGACATAGTTAAAGCTTCCTCTTAAGATTGAAGCGCTGCAGACAGCAACGATTCGATTCGAGGAATAACTGTGTCGAGTGAATGCTGCAGATGCAACCTTTCCATGCACTTCCGCGACATTCCCTTCCCTTCGTCAGGAAGTTCCATCATCCGCTGCATCGCATCTGCCAAAGAATGAACATCCCCCGCTTCAAACAGCAGAGCGGTTTCCCCGTCCTCAACAACCTCCTCGATGCCCCCGTCCTTTGACAGAATCGCGGGCAAGCCGGACAACATTGCCTCCAACGGCGTCATGGGAAACGGATCATTACAACAGCTGGTAAAGAGAAGCGCATCATAATCCGAATAGAGCGGCAACAGCTCCCCCGGACGAAGCCCCAGCATGCGTACGGAACCTGACAGACCTGAATTAACAATCCGGTCGTGCATCGCCTTGCGTTCGCTCGGCTCACCCAGTCCATAATAATCCAGCGACACGTCCAATCCGCGCGCTTTCAAAATACCGACAGCTTCCAGGGCGAGCGTAGGCGCCTTCGCCTCCGTCAAGCGGCCCGCCCACATAAACTTCCGCACCGGCTGAAAGCGAACCTTCAACAACAACCGATTCGTATCCAAAGCAGGCGGAACAACCGGCAGCGACGCCGCATGCGGCACCCCGGCCGCAACCAATTCATCGCGCAAGCTGGCACTGCAAACGGATGCATTCGACAAATCCAGCTCCGTAGCGTGTCCGATTGGAAAATGGCTCAGGTGGCGACGGGCCGAGCCAATCAAAGTAAGGTAAAGCTTATACAATTTGGAACGCCGGCTCTTGTTCCGCTTCCACCAACGGAACCATGGATCCGACTCAAATGAATGCGCGCCCAACCAATTACTGTGAAGATCGTAAACCAACGGAGTCCCCTCAGCCTGCAGACCAAACAAGAGCGATTTCGACAGCCCCTGTATATTCCAGACATACACCACATCCGGCTTAAAACGATCCATCCGGTTCACCAGAAAACGGGTATTCGCGAGTTCCCAATCATACGTCGACCCGTAAGATGCGCCCAAGACGCTCTCCCCATCGGCAGCATCATCGAGTATCAACTGGCGAAAAACCCCTTTCTCCCCATTTACCCCCATCGGCGGCATCCGGTGGTTCGAGGTCAAGATCTGGATGCGGTGTCCTCGCTTTGACAACGCCTCTACGACCTGTCGGCAACGATCATCATGGCCGCTATGCCCCAGCGGCGGGTATAAAGCTGTTAAAATTAAAATATTCACGGGGAGGGAGGGGGATTGAACCGATCTATAAGCGCGAAAGAAAAGACATCTCAATCACGATTAGTAAAATCGATTTGAAGCGCTAGACTGAGACAACTTCTGCGCGCCCGATCCAGCAAAAATTGAAAAAAATCAACTCCTACGTGATAATTCGCGCCGCTCTAAGTTCAATATGCAGAATCCATGCCCATATTAATCAATTCGTTCGCGGATGGAGGGCAATTTTGCCGCGCACCCTCTCCTGTCACACGCGTACCCGGCAATGGCAGATCGAGCGATCTCCGTGAAGATGCGCCAGCAACCAATTCCAAAAGCAAGCGCAACCATCAACCCGAGACCACGTTGACCGGATGCCCGGCAAAGAACTGTCTCAGATTATCAATGGATGTCGCCAATAAACGACGACGCGCCGGCTCGCTGGCCCAGGCAATGTGTGGCGTGATGATACAGTTCGGCACGCCCAGCAAAGGACAGTCCGCCGTCATCGGCTCCTTCCGGACGACGTCAACCGCCGCGCCCGCCAGTTGCCCACTGCGCAAGGCCGCCGCCAGCGAGTCCTCGCAAACGAGTCCCCCGCGCGCCGTATTGACCAGCAGTGCGCCCGGCTTCATCGTCGCCAGCAGGGCCGCGTTCACGAAGCCGCTATTCTCAGGAGTTTCCGGACAGTGCAGGCTCACGATATCAGCCCGCTCAAAAATCGCCTCATTCGTGGCCCACTCGAAACCATCATAATCAGGCGTGTTACGCTCCGTGTGGGCGGATGCGAGCACCTTCGCCCCCATCGCATTCAGCGCAACGGCCACGCGACGGCCAATCGTGCCAAAGCCGACGATCCCGACGGTCAAATCCGCCAGTTCGAGCGGTGCCTGTTTCCAATACGAGAACAACTCACTCCGCACCCAGTCCCCGTCATGCACCGATGCGCTGTGTTGTCCGACTTGGTTGCAGAGCTCCAGAATCAAGGCCACCGCGTGCTGCGCGGTCGTCGCGGTGCCATAAGTCGGCACATTGCACACCGTCCGACCGAGTCGCGCCGCCGCCGCGACATCGACGACATTATAGCCCGTGGCCAACACCCCGATAAATTTCAAATCCGCCGCCTGCTCCAGCAGCTCGGCCGACAGGGGCACCTTATTGGTAAACACCACATCCGCCCCACAGACACGCTCCTGAATGACGCCGGCATCTCCCGGAGTGGACGCATACAGCTGAACATCCCCCAAATCGAAGAGCTCCGACCAAACGGAATCATTAAAACCCAAAGTTTCAGCATCAAGTACGACAATCTTCATGCTCACCCAGACAATTCACAACTACCTGAAATGCAATGCTCTTGATGTACCCTCGGAACGAAAGGCGGATTACATGTCGCCGATGGTATCGACGCGGAAGTCTTCCAGACGTCGTACCACAGCAACCGGGTCATTGAGTTGCATCACTTCTTCAACCAAAGCACGGGCATCCGCGATATCTATTTTACGGATAAAATACTTCACCTCCGGCAGCATGGACGAAGTCAAACTGAGTGAACTCGCGCCCATCCCCAGCAACAAACTCGCGTAGATCGGCTCGCCCGCTATTTCACCGCACACACTTACGGGAATATCCAAGCGATTGGCTTCATCAATAATGGTCTTGAGCGTGCGCAGAACCGCTGGATGCGCCGGCTCATACAAATGCGCCACACGGTCATTCAAACGGTCGACCGCCATCAAATACTGGATCAAGTCATTCGTCCCGATACTGAAAAAATCCGCTTCCTGTGCCAGTAGGTCGATGATGGCCGCCGCGCTGGGGATCTCCACCATGGCACCGACCTCAATCGCTTCGTCAAACGCTTGGTTCTCGCTGCGGAGTTCCGCCTTGACCGACTCCAACACCTCATTGGCACGCTGCAATTCGCCCAGGCCACTGATCATCGGATACATGATCTTCACATTCCCCTTGGCACTGGCCCGAAGAATGGCGCGCAGCTGCGTCTTGAAAATATCCTGATTTTCCAGGCAGAATCGAATCGCCCGGAATCCCATAAAGGAATCGTCCTCCTGCCCCGTCTCTTCTCCAAGTGTCTTGTCGCCACCGATATCGAGTGTGCGGACAATGACAGGCTCGTCGCCGGCGGCCTTCGCCACGGCAGCATATTCCTCATACTGGATGTCTTCCGAGGGATAGCCATGGTACCGCAGAAACAGCCCCTCCGTCCGGAACAGTCCGACGCCGTTTGCCCGCATCGCGACCACCTGATCCATCTCTTGGGCACCTTCGACATTCGCCATCAACCCGATTGGCGTGCCATCTTTGGTCTCGCTCGGTTCAGTGATAACCGAGCTATAAATTTCATCTAGCTTGCGGCGCTCACTAACCAGCTTGCCGTATTTGAACAGGCGCTCCTGCGACGGGTTGACCACAATGATACCGTCATAACCATCGACCAGGATCTGATCCCCGCTCTCGATTCGCTTGGTCGCATCATGTAGGCCAACCACAGCGGGAATACGCATCGAACGCGCCATAATCACGGAGTGGCTTGTTTGCCCACCGGCATCTGTAATGAAACCGAGCAACTTGCTACGATCCATATCCGCCGTATCGGAGGGCGTGATATCTTCCGAAACAATGATACTATGCGCCGCCAACTCCCCCAAATTGGACTTCTGCATACCGATCAAGTTATGCAACAAGCGGCGCGATACATCCCGAATATCAGAGACACGCTCTTTCAGGTACTCATCCTCCATCGAGCTGAAAAATGAAATATAGCGCTGGGCGATCTTATTGTAGCAACACTCGACGTTCTTATTCGTGGTGCGCAGCTCCGAGATCACTTCCTCCAGCAGCGCGCTGTCTTCCAAGACCATCAAATGCGCATCAAAAATCTGTGCTTCCCCTTCCCCCAGCGATTCCGCCACCTTGGTCCGCACCGCGGAGATCTCTTCGCGCGTCTCCAGAATCGCCTGATCGAAGCGCTCAATCTCGGCGTCAATCCCCCCGTCCTGCAGGTCGTAGCAAGGCACATCCAACTCCTTTTGAAGATACAGAAGTGCCGTTCCATACGCGACCCCCGGCGACGCAGCGATACCCTCTAGGATGATTTCTTCTTTGGAGTTTTCTTCTGTCACGAGTGAAAATCGACTGGGGACGTTAATCGGAAGGGTGGGAATTAAAAAGAAACAAGAGGTCTAACGCTGGTATTCTCGACTCAGCAAATTGAAGTTTCAACCCAAAAGACAGCCTCCCCCCATGCATCTCTAACGATTTGCTCGATTTGCCCGGTCGAAACGCCCCCTTTTTCAAGCAAAGCGAAGCAACAACTCCCGCTGCCACTTATCAAACAATCGACTCCAGTTCCCCGCAATTGCTCCAACAAGGTGGAAATCGCCAAATACTTCGCACCCACCGGCGCCTCGAAGGAGTTATACAGCACATCCGCCAAAGTCCCCGCCTCATTAAAACGCTCCAGTCGGGCCATCGCCGCGCGCTCACTTTCGTAACTTCCGGGTGCGCCCGCAGCCAATCGCCCATAGGCCCAACCAGTCTCAACGCCGAACCCCGGCCGAAAGAGCACCAGCCGCGTTCCGCGTAATCGCGCCGCCAACGCATCGTCCAGCGGCTCAATCATCTCGCCGCGCCCACGCATCAGCGCCGGTTTCGCCTCGATGAAGAACGGACAATCCGAGCCGATCTCCGCCGCCATCTCGCACAGCACATCGTTGGTGAAGGGCGCCCCGAGCAGTTCATTCATCCCGCGCAGCGCCACCGCCGCGTTGCCACTGCCGCCGCCAAGCCCAGCGCCCATCGGGATCCGTTTGTCCAAATCAAACTCAAAATAGACCTCTCTGCCCAACCGCTCCCGAAAAACCGCTGCCGCCTTCAAAATCAAATTTTCCGGCCCCAACGGAACCGCCGGATCCGAACAACGCAGCACATCCGCCGTGGCGCCCGACCGGATCGTCAGCTCATCCCCGAAATCCAGCGCCACCACCAGCGAAGTCAGCGCGTGAAACCCATCCTCACGCCGCCCGTGCACGGACAGCATCAGATTCACCTTCGCCGGCGAAGGGAGCGTAAGAACACCAGAAGCATTATTGAGTGGTACAGTCACGCCCCATTCATGAAGCTACTTTTCCTTCCCGCCGAGAAAAATTCGTGTTTTTGAACTTTGCCTCCGCACGGTATCTGAACCTAACTGACCAATATGCCGAACCAAAATGCCTGCAAACTGATCCTCGCCCTCGACCTTGAAACCCGCGAAGAAGCCTTCGCCATGCTCGACCGTCTCGGCGATTCGCTCGAATGGGTAAAAGTCGGCCTCCAGCTATTCACCGCCTACGGGCCCGACTTCGTGCGCGAAATCGCCGACCGCGGCTACAAGGTATTTCTCGACCTCAAGCTGTACGACATACCAAACACCGTTGCCAAAGCGGTACAGAGTATTTCCAGCCTGCCCGTCGAACTGCTCACCCTCCACGCTTCCGGCGGCGCCGAAATGCTCGAATGGGCCAACAAAGCCCGTGCCGACTACGCACCCAACCTCAATCTACTCGCGGTCACCGTCCTCACTTCGATGGACGAGCGCCAGCTCCGCGCACTCAACGTACATGCCACCACCGAAGCACAGGTCAAACATCTGGCCGACATCAGCCTCGGCGCCGGCATCCAGGGCCTCGTCTGCTCCTCGTTGGAGCTTTCCCCGCTCCGCGCACGCTTCGGCAGCGATCCGATCATCGTCACACCCGGCATTCGCCCCAAAGGCAGTTCCGCCGACGAGCAAAAGCGCATCATGACGCCACACGCCGCCGCCGCAGCCGGCTCCAGCTACATCGTCGTCGGCCGCCCGATCCTCAGAGCCGCAGACCCCGCCGAAGCCGCCCGCGCCATCCGCGCCGAACTCGCTTAGCCCGGCTTCGCTCCCCCCATTCAAGGTTCGATGTTCGACGTTCACAGTTCGATGTCCTCCGCCGCCATCCTTTTGGCCGCCGGCAGTGGCTCCCGCATGCAAGGCACGGTCGCAGACAAAATCCTCGCCCCGCTCAACGGCCTGCCCGTCATCTGCCACGCCATCAACACGTTCCTGAGCAGCGGGATTGTCGACCGCTTCACCATCGTCTACCGCGACGACGCACAAAAAGCCGCGCTTCAGGCAGCACTCAGCCAAGTCGATCTGGCCGACACACCCGTCGATTGGGTCCCCGGCGGCGGCGAGCGGCAGGACTCCGTCTACAACGCGCTCCAAGCGCAAGCCGGCGACTGCACCTACGTCTACATCCACGACTGCGCCCGTCCGCTCGTATCCGTCGACGCACTACGCGCACTACAGACTGCCGTGCTC
>ERZ1046740.1844-NODE-1844-length-14427-cov-4.261829_pt1 | contig 14427 bp, 16 predicted proteins | sample MGYA00383093_ERZ1046740 | MGnify/ENA primary metagenome ERZ1046740 (study PRJEB29581, sample SAMEA5548363) | metagenome | biome: marine; feature: coastal; material: water | depth 25 m | study: Short-term variability in the microbial, nano- and picoplankton... | reverse complement strand
ACAAATTAGAACTTCTTTCTTACGAACATATTGCGGTAAATTCAACCATACATCATAATTAAATACACCCTTCTTATTAGCTAAACTAGAATTTCTATCATTATAATAATCGCATCGATCACATGCCCAACATTGTTTTCTTAAAGCACTACCACCAGAAGTATTACATGGAGCATTTTCAACATCATACTCGTTATCATAATTACATACATAATTAGATTTACCCTTAAGTAAATTCAATTCTGTAAAATCTTTTGTGTATTGATCTTGGAGATTTTTTGTTACAGTTAATACAGCGGCACCTGAATTTGAGAAACCCCTAGCATCATCAGGTCCATTTAATTGGTTCCAAATTTTATAAGAATTTACAAAATCAACATAAGCACTTTCAGTATCATCACTTGAATTAGCTAAAGTATCAGCTAGAAAACTTTTACCTGTTCCAGTTGGAGCATTAATTACGATAAATTTTTTATCAGTATTTAATGCATCAATGATCTGATTTAACAGTTTTACTTGATTTTCTCTAGGTTCGCTATTCTGCGGGAAGTGTTTAAATAATTGTGAATCCATTATAAGGTTTTTATGTAAATCAATTTATTGAATATTTTTGATTCACTCATCATACCTAATTTTTTCATTTCGTCAACTATTTTTTCATCACTAATAGAATCTTTTAACCTGTAAGATAGGGTAATGGTATCATCTAAGTTAATATCGTAAGTAAATGGTTGTGGTAAAATAAATTCTTTTGATTTAGATTTACTTTCAATTAAAAAATATAAAAATGGTAATTTAACATTAAAATTAACTAATTTTCCAGTTTTTAACACATTTTTATTATTAAATGAATCTAAAGAAAAAACTTCAACATTTGTTTGAATAAGTTTTTTAAAAATTTCTTTCTCTAGTATCTGATTTTTTTCTACCATGTAACTATTTATGGTGTTACATAGTAAAATCAATTATTTCTTTTTAAAATCTATTCTTTTTTCTAGGCTCATGGTCGATATATTTTTATTAAAATAATCCCAAAATTTTGATATATTATCTTTATTATCAACAGGGAAAGCTCTAATAACATTAGCTCTATTAATAGAAACGGTTCTATAACCCATATCAAATATACTATAGGTTATAACCAAATTTTTATCATCAGGATTATATTTGAGTGATTGAGATCCACCAGAAGGTGGATTATAAAACGCAGATCTAGCTGATAATGAATTTAAAAATGGGTTATTATCAAAATTAGGGTAAAATCCAACACAAAAAAGACGACATGTTTTGGAATCAACCAATGGATGTCGTCTTTGATATTTGATCTCTACGCAATGGTTGTAGAGTAATTTTTTTAATCCTTCTCTTGATACAAATGGCATTTTAAATATTTATAATTAAAATGCCATTTATAGTTATTACTCAACTCGTTCACTAATCGCAAAGATCCTATCTTCAGCAATAAAGATACAGTGATTAACAATACCCATATCTTTAATATTAATAGCTTTAGCGTTGATACCCTTATCGTTAGGAAAAGTAACATAGTCACCCTCCTGAACTAATTCACACCCAGTACCAGCCATCAATACTTTACCAGTTCTCCAAACCTTAGCATCTGTAGCGCCATTTGGTACATAAATACCGCCTTTCAATTTACCATCAGCATCACCGTCTTCAAAGTGAACCAATAGTGTATCAAACGGCATTTTTGTAATTTGGAAATTAGTATCTACATCGAAACTTGCTCCAGCGTATCTCTCGATCTCAATTGACCCTTTATTTTTATTAGCAGTCTGTAAAGTAGACTCAAGTTCTCTTAATTTCAGTTCTTGTGTTCGTTCGTCCATAATTATAATTTAATATCGATGATTTTATTATCTATTAAATATTTAGAATCTTTTTTAGATATTTCAAGCAATTCAGCTATAATATCAATTTTTTTGCCATCTTTTATTTTATTATTTTTATTATGCTTTTTGATATAATAAAAATTAGCGTTTTTTATTTTTGGTAAGGTGTGTAATAAAAATAAATATTCACCCCATTTATCACCAATGTTAGAACAATCTAAATCATTTATATAAGGTGTTATATCTTTTAAGAAGTTGATATCATTACTAATAAAGGTAACGAATCTTTTAATTATATAGGACCCAACCCAATACTCTTCAATATATTCCCTAGAAAGTCGTTTCTTAGTTTTTACTAAGGAATCTAATTGTTTAAAAAGATGATTGTCAGAATCTGCCATACATATAATATGGCAGGTTCTATAAAAAAGTCAACAATTAATTTCCGCCACGAGACATTTTCATCGCTCGCTGAAATTCACCTACAATATATTTAACTAGTCTACTTCTAACAATATCAGCATTATCGAATTCAAATGTTGCTACACCATTATCAGAAGCTTCTGGTCGATCTTTAAACATAGACATAACTTTTGTTAAGCAAGATTTTAAGCCGATGTCTGATTGCATATGGTCACCTATAGCGATAATCTTAGATGTTTCTTCGATACGACTTAGACAGGTAACAGCTTCCATCATAGTCTGGTTCTGAAATTCATCAATAATTAAAATAGTTTTCTCAATACTACGCCCTCGCATAAATGAGTTAACAGTGTATTCAATATAATCTTCATCATATAATTCCTTAATGTCATCGTAATCCATTAATTTATTTAATTTTTCATCCAAAGGGATCATATAATTAATTATCTTATCATGAACACCTCCAGGTAAATAACCAATCCCACCATCAGAACTATCAACAGGTGATCTAACATACATGATTCTTTCAAACTTACCGCTTTTTATAAGCTTTAAAGCAGCATATAACGCAAGTAAACTTTTACCAGTACCTGCTGGTCCATCACATATAACCAACTTTACATCATCGTCCCTACACAAGTCAAAAAAATCTTTTTGTTTTTGACTTTTGAACTTTAATTGTTTAATTTTAAAGTTTGGTGATTTAACTTCTAATTCGTTAGGTAATATATCTTCCTGACGATATTCTCTAGGAGTTCTTTTTTTTGTCATAAATAAATACTTCGTTTATTCTTCATCAGAATAAACGTGGAACGGGATCGCTCTACAGAATCTATCAACAATTTGCTTATCTGTCAAGCCTTTTTCTTTCCACTCAGAAATCTGTAGTTTAAGGATCTCCTCAAAATCTTCATCAAGTTCTATTTTAGGGTAACGAGTCCTTTTTGTCTCAACCCTAGTTTTTTTATATTCTTTAATAATTTTGTCTACTTTATTCATTTTAATTATTTATACATAGATAACCCTTCACGTAATGTATCGCCCAATATAGTTGATACAATACCATCAGTTGTCATATAATTTGAGAAACTTGATATAGGTTTAATAGAAGTGTCTGTTAATTCATTACCCCAATCTATAATATCAATTATCCTATCAGTTGGTAATTCATTATACTCATAGAAGTCATAATAATCAGACAATTCACCACCATTTGGTACAGATAGTCCCCAACCCCATGAATCATCGTATAGATTTAATGCATAAAATTTATCAACACCTTCTTCACTATTATAATTACCTACACTATCTAATATTGTAGGTACAATTATAGAATAATTATTATTAAATTTTTCTTTCGCTATTATTTTAATTTGAGGATCTGCTGATACGACATAACTAGCGGTGTCTAACATTTCACCAACTTGCTCATCTATATAACCAGTTCTATAATCATCACCCCATAATTTTTTAAATTTGACACTGAATATATCAACTATGCGTTTTATATCTCTAGGTAATATCAACTTATCTTCAAATTCAACACCAACTTCATTACAGAGAGATTCTAACGAATCTACTGAACATGTATCAATGTCAACATGATTTAAAACAAAATTAGCGATTTTTTCAAAAATATTTCTACCGATATATGTACCATCATCTAATTTATTACCATAAATAGACCCTAGAAAATTATCAAATAAATTATCATAATTTAACATCGAATCAGTTGTACGATAAGATTTTAAAGTTTCAGTTGCATCAAAGTCCTCATTTATTTTTTGAAGATTGTATTTATCTCTAGAACATATATTAAAGGGTTCAGACTGACCTGATAATTCATAATATGTTGATGCACCACCATAACCGAATTTATTATACCACCTGAAACCATTCCAATCACCATATGCTACGTATTTATTAGATGTGTTACCACTGTCTTCGGTAATATTAATATATGTGTGCTCACCACCATCTTCTTGATTCATAACAATAACTCGACCATTAAATGAATCCAATAACCAAATATTACCATAAGAGTCACCACAGATTCCACCTATATCATTAATCTGCACATTGAATAGTGTTTCTAAACTAGAATTGGTGATAGAAGTATTATCATATTTATATATATTTAAAGAGTAATCATCATCATTATCCTGTTTAGCTACTGTAAATACATTTTGTTCTGTATCAATGGTTATAAATTCAGCATCATAACCAACTGGATTATTACTTATAAGAGTATTCTGTTCAGTATCATATACTTTTATATAACTATCACCATTATAATAATCTGTGGTTAAGACGTATAATTTATCACCATCTCTATTAGATACCATATCCATAGGTACATCATCACCCAAGTTAATTATATTACCTGATAATGTGACGACGTAATCGCCTCCACTTTTATCTATATTATATTTTTGGATAAATTTATCACCTTTATTAACAAATGCTATAAAAAGTGTCGTATCATCTGACAATATTTCTATAGCAGCTGGTTGATGCTCAAATCCACTATCTAAAGTTGGGTTACCGTTAGTATCATCACCTGTATATAATTGATCATATAAATCTATTTGTTGTAATGAATTATTTCTATAAATCACCAAATCAGCTGTATCGTGTAGAGTAATATAATACGCACCACCTTTATCTACAGTTACTTGCGCTGGAGATGAATTGTTACCAGACTCATCATAAAAAGATAAATCAATAGACTGATTTAAATTAAAGGAATCACTATAAATATCTAAATTGGAGTTATCAGAATCAAGAAAAACTGAATTATAATTAAAATCAACTATAGCTCCAAATGCATTAGAGTAAAAGTTATCGTAAAGATTAACATTTTCAACTTCAGACAATTTTGTCAAATATCCTTCTTCTATATCTTTAACATATTTTACACGATATATTTTATTAGAATTAGCATCAGAAAATACGCCGTATTTTGTTGGAATCTTATTGATAAGATAATCCAATTCAACACTTGCGGTTAAAATCAAACTCTCAGTTGTAGTTGAAGTTGGTATAAAGTATGATTCAAAAAACCCACCCAAATTACTAAAATCTGGGTTAAATTTCTCAAGGATATTATTATTGAAAGATGGTTTAGATTCTGTTAAAACACCATCACCTATAAATCCTATATTAATTTTATAATCAGGGCTACCTATAACTGGGTTAGTTTTAATATAATTACCATTAGAATCAACTAATCTAATATTATAAGGTACTTTAGTGTTTATAAATTTAATAGGATCTATATCAAAAATACCATTAGATGTTATTGATAATTTTTCTGGAATAATATTTTTAACTGTTACCGAATTAACCAATACTGGATAATGTAAATAATCCTCTGATGTGAATTTCTTATCACCATACACTGAAGATAAATCTTGAGATACTATAATAGTTGAATCCTTTGGGTTTTCCTCATTTGGATCAACACCTGTTGGAGTATCATCAACAAAAAAGAATTCAGCTTGTGAACTAACTCCAATAAAAACTGTCCCATTACTATCTCCAGTTAAGTATATTTTATCACCAACCTTTGTACCGTAAATTTTAACTTGATTTAGTAAAACCTCATCTATAACTTCACCAGATCTATTTAAAAACCTCCAATTAGGTTTTAAGTGAATTCGTTTATCAGTTATATCAAAAGGTATACTCTTTGAGTTTTCTACATAAAAATTTATAACTGAATTTTCAGAGTATTGTTGCCAACTATTGAATACATTAACTACAAATGGTGTATCAGATTTTATAGATGCTGTAATAAATTCGATTTTATCAGAATCATCAACCCAACGCATTAAATTAGGGATCAGGTTTCTAACTTCAACAGTTTGAGCCTCAGATGTTACTGGTTCACCACTCGGTAGATATTGGGTTAATGTTACATCATAATCACCAACTTCAGTATAAACGTGACTATATGTTTCACCTACACCTACATTACCATCACCAAAATCCCAACCAAAATAACTTGAGCTGTATTCATTAGTTGTTGTAGCTTGTACCTGTAGAGGTGTTAATGCGTTACTATAAAGTTTAGTATCCGATAATATTTGAAAAGTAGGGTCAGCCATTTGTTATGTTAATTTTGTCCGAAAGATTTTCAACATCATAAAAGAACGCATATTGAAAATCATCTAATTTATAATTCTGAGAAGTACTAACATAATTTGTGTCATATACAACATCCCAAATATAAAAATTTAAACCATTAGATTCTCTACCACCATTTTTAGTTGTTATTGAAGCCACACCTTTGATATTCAAAATTTCATTTGTAATGGTTTGCATATTTATAATCTGACCCAATTCAAAATTCGTTGGTAGAAAATAATTTTTAATAATATTTATAACTTCAGTTTTAATACTATTGATATCAATATTTGTAGTGTTAGTTTTAATTTCAATAGAGGATTGACCAATATGATTAAATATAGGTTCATCACCTATAGGTTCAATCCCAATATCAACCCCCATATACACTGGATCATGTACAATTATATCTAATGATATTTCCTTTTTATCCTCCATAGCATCAATGATAACTTGCTTTTGAGCAGGATTTATATAATTTAATCTACCGAGAGTTGAATATTTTTGCTCAACTCTCGGTACAGCATATATGTACACATTATTAAAATTACAAGGAGTTGAGAAAAAATATTGGTTAGTTAACACTCTACCATCTTCAAATGGGTAAGCTACACCAATCTTAGCTAAATAAGCTATATGTTTTTCTAGAAAACCCCTATTATTAATAACTTTAACAGAAGATATTAAACCGCTATAATTGTTTTTAATAAAAGATGTAAAATCATTTTTACTAATTAAGCGATTTTGACTTTCATAAAATATAGATGTATTGGATCTTATATTCTCAACACTCTCCTTTTCTGATACTTTAGTTGATGGTAAATTATTAGAAAAAATAACTTTGGATAAATTATCAGCTGATATATACGATACGTCACTAATACTACTTAATATTTCATTTATTTTAGGTGTTGAAAATATAGTCATTTGACCAGATAAAAAGTTTTGAGCAACTTCCCCATCAGCACCTTGACTATTTAAATAAAATACACTTACGGTGTTACCAGAACTTAAAGATTTACCATTTATACCATCACCAAAAGTTATTTCATAATTTGAACTTTCATTCAATCTAACAGAAAAATTAGTTTCATCAAAATCAGAAAAATATAAATTTTCAACTTGAGACCATTCAACCCATTCACCATCAGATTTAACATAAACATTAATAGTGTTTGCATCTATATTTTTATCTTTTGTAGATAAAGTAATAGTCTCACTAGCATCACCTATAGCTGTATAATCAGTTAAGTTTTCATATTTTCCATTATATAAAATATAAGAATTAGAAAAATCAGATAGATATTCTTCACCATTATCTTTTTTAACAAAAGTACCATCTTTAATCAAAGAATAATTAATACCATCTATACTGAAAAAAGAATATCTGGGGATACTATACGTTCCCCTATCTAAGTCAGATGTAACTTGTATACCTAAAGATGATGTAACGAAACCACTGGGTTTATATCCAATTAATTTAACGATTCTATTTAAATTCTCATAAAATTCAGCCTCAGAAAAATGAGTTTCTTTAGATGTTTGATTTAAATAAAATAATAGAGTGTTATTAGCGTAAGCTATAATATCAAGTAAATTATTTAAATTACTCCCCACAAAATTTTGATCAGTGAACCAATCATTTTGAGACAGTTTTTCAATCATATATGATTTAAATGACTCAGCATCAAAATTCAGATATGCATCCGTAGGTAAATTGTAATTTAGTAATTCGTTTGGCATTTCAAATATTTATAGTTTTATATTAGATAGTAAACCCATTTTCTGTAAAGATACTCTGATATACAACATCTTTATTGATTGACGGTACATTTAGATTAATAGATATATTATATCTATTTTGTTCTTCTTCTACGATTATATCGATAAAGTTTATAGTGACTCTAGGTTCATATTTTCGTATACCTTGTTCTATTTTACGGGCAATTAATCTAGCTGTAAATTCGTTAACATTTTCAAATAAAAATTGAGTTATATCTAACCCATATTCTGGATCTAATAATCTTTGTTTTGGTCTAGTTGAAAATAAATTCCTCAATGAGTTAGCGATGGCGTGTTCATCGAAATCAGTTTTAATGTCACTATCACCACTAACTCTAGTCAAATTAGATGAGCCGTAAGGGGTTTTATGTTTTTGTAAGTCTAAAGATAGATCGGAATACCTATAATCATCCTTTTTAGACTGTTGAAATTTAATAGAAACTGCCATTTTAATTATTTATCAATTAAAATGAATTTGAAAAAACATATCTATTTTATAAATAATTAAAACTATAGTTATGAAATTTAATAAAAAATTTAAAGAGTATACTGAAACTTTTCTAGAGGGTGTTATCCCACAAGATCATTTACCGATTCATCAAGGAGATCAAGTATCTGTTCGTAAAGATTGGAAGAAAGACCCACAGGTTCAAAATTTAGTTAATACGACTACAGCTGAAAGGTTAGATGTTATGTCTGGTAATTTACCAGACCCGTCAAATAAACAATCACCAGATCCGATTATAGCAACATCAATCTCAAGTAAGACTCCAGCGGCATATGGTTCATTTGGATCACATACTGACAATGCTGGTAAATCAGAAGCTGATTATACTGTAACTATTGGTCAACAATATGCTATTGGTCTTTATAACAACATAGTGACTGTACCTATGAGCATCTTACAACGTGTTGACAATGGTATCAACTTAACCCCATTAGGTCAATCCCAACAAGAGAAACCTAGAAAACAAACAACTGGAGAAGAACCAGTTGTTGATAAGGCAGTTTATGATGCAACCCACGCATCATGGAAAGACCAAGGTGGTAAACTACCTAGTTAAATTATAAAAAAAGACATTAAAAAAGACGTAATATAAATATATATTACGTCTTTTTTTTACCCAAACCACTTTGTTTTATGATGTCTAACCCACATTAATATAGCTCGATTGATTCCGATGTCTTTTTTACATTTTTCAGACTCAATCCATTTTAATTTTTTTATTTCATCAGACTCTGATGATAGTTTTTGAAATAAAGTTGAATCAGAAAAATCGTATTTCATTTAATATCTTCTGGGTTATTTTTAGCACGTCGTTTCGCAGCCTTAACTTGATCTGGGGTAAATAACATAACACCCTCATCATAACTATTCACAAGTAAGTAATTTTCCGACTCTAAGTGTTTATATTCTCTTTGGGTATTTTTTACCCAAGCGACTGTGTTATTTTTAAAGATTTTTTTTATTTTTTTAATCATATTTTTTATTTGTTAAAACATCGATCTTAATTTACTAACTGAGTCAATACCGAGTTGATACATCCCATCAGAATTTAAGTGTACGTCATCACTCCTAAAAGTATAATCCAATGCATCTAATGTGTCAACATTATCAACATTTTCATCATCAGCTACATTTTGAATAGCTGACCTAACTGTGTCAATATATGGGAAATCACCAGTTTTGGTAGGACCAGCCCCAACCTTAACCGCAACAAATGGTAGATTCGGTGAATTTAACTTTACACGAATATCGTTAATTAAACTTACAAAATTTGATTGATAAGATTCAGCATAAGTTTGAGTTATAGCATCTGATTCACCTTGGTACCAAATTACACCACGAATATTATATATATGACCATCATCTACAATCTGTGAACGACCGTCATCAAATGTTTTAATCATACCTTGATATGCTATATTATCAGCATGCTCACTATCCCACTCTACAGCTAAAGACATACCACCTTTTGTGAATTTTAATATATATACAGGTTTATTAAAATCAGGATCTTCTGTAGGATTGTTTACATATCCATTGATGGTGTCAGCCATACCTAATTCGGGACCAAACTTACCACCTTGAACAGATGTGTTTACACCTGGGTCGATAACCTGCCATGATCCAGGTATATATGAACCATCATTTTCAAGTGATGCTGAATGTATTAAAATATCAGATCGAGGTATGTCTTTTATTTCAGTACTTAAATTAGCATAATCAGCTTTACCGTCACCATTAGATTGACCCATTACAATAAACACATCAACTTCAGTTAAATTATTTAAAGGGAAGTCATCATGCATACGACACCAAGCACCATTTTTAAAATAAATTGGTCTACCCATTTCAACACTAAACGCTGGTGTACCCTCAATACTTAGAATAGGTAAATTATCAACAGTATACGACTGAATATTATTAATATGAGTTTGTTCAATATCAGTAATATCTTCATCAATATATTCCATTGATGCTAATATCGGTTCAGCATCTTGTGCATTATTATCAACAGCTTCAACCACATCGTTAAATTCACTTGATGTTAGTTGGTCTCCAATTGTTTTATATTCTACATTTGTTAGTATCTGTGACATTATATATCTAGTTGTTAATTGTTATAGGATATAGTCCAACCTCTGTCGTTTGTTAATGTATTTAAATTAGTTTTTGCAGTGTCATCCCAAGTATTATGACCAGCGTTCCCTCCACCTGCGAAACTAGTAGATAAATTATATATGTTAGAGTTGACTAATCCTTGTAAAACGTTTTTTATAGATTCAGCTGTTAAATTACAATTTTCCCAAGCATTAGTTAAATTGTTAGCACTACTAAAATCAGGTATAAAATTTATATATGTTAAGTTTGTACAACCTTGAAATAATTGTCTACAATCAACACCTTGACTAAAATTTATTTCAGGTATAGTTGTTATTGATGTACAATTAGTGAATGCGGTTCTAAACCCCTTGAAACCATTATCACCAGATAAAGCATCCGACGCCAATGTATCTGGTAGTTTTTCTAAATTATAGCAATTTTTAAACGTAATTCTAAGACCATTAACACTAGTAGTTGCATCAAAATTATAATTAGGTAAACTAATTAATGCGTTACACGCAACGAATGCGCCAAACCATTCAACACATGAACTAGTATCCATTTCGGGTGCATATTTTAATTGGGAACATTCACCAAAAAAGAAAAACAAACTAGTAACATCACCCATATTTGGTGAGTTTGTAGCCGACACATCTAAATTTGAACAATTATAGAAAGAACCATAAGCTGAACCTACTGTAGTATAATTACCCCAACTAATTATATCTAATAGTTTATCTTTATCTGTAGTGGTTTGATTATGATCAAACCAATCGAACCCATTAAATATACCTCTAATTGTTACTGTTTTTATACCAGGAACATCATAAACATGTGTTAACGCTGGGTCAGTATTATCAGTAATATCATTAGTTGTACCATCACCCCAACTAATATTAAAATCATATACATCAGAAGCCCTTAATGGTTCACCAACTAATAATGAGAAAGTATCTGAAGGTGTGCCAGGCTTGGTTGTATCTATTTTAAATACAATTTGGTCAACATATATGAATTCATTATTACTAACTCTATACCAATTACCATCTTTATGATAAGCTAATGTTGATAATAATTTATCATAAGCTAAATAACCGTTGACAACTCCACTTGGAAGATTATATGATTCGTACAATCCGATATTATTTGATAGAGACTCTAAGTTGGTTAACCTATTATTTAAATCGCTATCACCAATTGACCCCAATCGTTCTTCCATATCAATAGAATTGTCATTAATTACATCATTAAGATAATTAAATTCTATGGCTTTTAATCTATGCCCCTTACTTTTTGAAGGTAATGTACTATTTTGTATTATTCGCTGCGTCATTATTTAAATTTATTATGAATTATGTTGTATACCCCACCCTCTACCAGTTGTACCATGTATTGGGACACCCACATTAGCGACCAAAATTTCATAACTCGACAAAGCCAACGATGTCCAATTCTGTTTAGATTCATTAGTTCCACCCGATACACTGGTCACTAAACCAGTTTTATTAGTATTAACTAAAGAAACGAATATATTTTCAATTGATTGAGCACTTAAATTACAATTCTGCCAAGCATTTATAAAATTATCACCAGAATCGAAATTCAATATCGGAAAATCAGCTAACTTATCACACGATAACCATGCGCCTTGAAAATTAGTACCAGATTGAACATTTAAACTTGGGAACGAGGTTAACTCTCCACATTTACTCCAACAGTATTCGAATATTTCACCTTTAGATGTATCAATTTCACTTGGAAACGATAATAACTTCCCCATAATTTCAAAAGCGAAAGAAAAATCAGTAACTTTACTTGTATCAAAATTAGGTAGATTTGTTGCACCACATACCCTAAATGCTCTATTAAATGATGTACATGAACTAGTATCATAGTGAGGAATTTCTCTTACAGTTGGGCAATTATGAGCAAACTCATAGAATGATTCACACAGTTCTGTATCAATATATGGAAATTCAACTAAATCCGAACATCTGCTAAACATTTCAGTAACATTAGTAGCTTTGCCAAAAACTAATGAGCTTGGTATGTTTGATAATTTGCCACATTGTTTAAACATCCCACTGTAGTTAGTACCTTGAGAAACATCCATATATGGTATAGATGTAATATTTGAACAGTTATAATAAAATAACGAGAAATCAGTTGTATTAGATGTATCTGGACCAACAATCGAGTTATTCGCCATATTACTACAATTGGCAAATGCGCTATTAGCTGATGATCCAAATTTAAGTCTATTGTAATTCGGAGTATTACCTAAATCTAAAATCTCAATTATTTTTAACGCATCATCTAGAATGATATCATCAACGACATATGGATCAAATTTGAACCCATTTACTTCCCCGATAATATTAAGTATATATTCACCTGGACCTTGAGTAAACGTATGAGGTGTTAACGATGTAGCAGAAGTAATGTGTTCAAGTGGTGTACCATCACCCCAATCAATTTGAAAATCATATGAGTTCCCACTTATGAGCGGTAATAAAAATTGGTCATTAGCACTATTAGCTATGATATCGGTTTTAATTTTTAACCTCAATGCGACTTTAATACTAATATCATTATCATCATTAGCTGAATACCATCTACCATTTTGATGGTAAACTATTGAATTTATCGATGTATCATATGACACCTCACCATCATTAGCAATAATTGGTAAATTAATAGTGTCGTATGATACCATGGTAAAATTATTATCAACCATTGTATCAACACGTGGTGATAAATTACTTATATCATTAGTTAAAGAAGAAAGTCTTGGATTAGCGTCTGATGCATTATCATTAATAACGCTATTTAATTCATTAAATTCATTTACAAATAATGTATCACCTTTGACTTTATCATCCTCTGGTGGTCTAGATGTTACTCGCTGTGTCATATATTATACCCATCCTCCGTTAATCATTGTTTCTTTATCAAATCGTCTTCCTTCTATAACACTAGCAGTTGCTTTATTTAAAAGATAATCTTTTTCCGAACCTCTCGGTAACCCCGAAAAAAGAACCTCATTAAATGGTATAGCCCACTCGTCATTAATTGGGTGTTTGATTTTAGAGATATTGATAAAATCAAAAGAATTAACCACAGTTATAATCGAGTCAATCTCAACCTCATCAGTATAAACTGACCAACCGAATTCCCATGAAATATTCTCATCACTATCTTCTAAATTATATCTACAAAATATTAAACTACATATACTATCAATATCGTTGGAATATAATATAAATGGTTGACCACACTTAAGTACACTGTTAGTAATTTCCCCAATATGATATATATCAATTAATGGGTTACATGTAATATAATATAATTTTTCAGAAGTTGTAGATATAGAAAACATAAGTGTTATAACCTTTTTTTAATTATTTATAAAAAAATGATATAAATGCTTATATTTATATCATTTTTTTATCCTAAGTTTACGTTTAATGCTTGTTACAAATAACATAAAAAGACCAGTAATTAAAGATGTAGATGATAGTTCGGGGATCTTATTAACCGACATAATACGTAATCTTTCGTGTTTATTACGTGCTATTTTTGCTAGTTCAATTGAATACTTTTCGTTATTATATGAACCCACAATAGTGGTAA
>ERZ1046740.1841-NODE-1841-length-14443-cov-4.684320_pt1 | contig 14443 bp, 10 predicted proteins | sample MGYA00383093_ERZ1046740 | MGnify/ENA primary metagenome ERZ1046740 (study PRJEB29581, sample SAMEA5548363) | metagenome | biome: marine; feature: coastal; material: water | depth 25 m | study: Short-term variability in the microbial, nano- and picoplankton... | reverse complement strand
GGACAAACGGGCAGGCCCATGCGAAACAGGGCCTTGGCAAACATGGCATTGGCACTGGCAGAACCGGTGCCATTAACGTTCGCAAACTTGATTACAAAGTCGTTGACTGACTCTATGCGTTTCATGCTTATTACCCTGCCTTGCTGATGTTGTATAAGAACTTCTGCATATCCCACGCAGCGGTAGGACAGCGCTCGGCACACAAGCCACAGTGCAGACAGACATTTTCATCCTTGACCATTACCCGGGTCGTGGGCAGACCTTGTGATACATAGAGGTCCTGAGCCAGGTTACTGGCTGGAGCCACCAGTCGGGTGCGCAGATCAGCCTCCGGCGCCCTGGCGGTAAACGTAATACAGTCTGTGGGGCAGATATCCACACAGGCATCACACTCGATACAACGGACTTCGTCGAAAACGGTTTGTATATCACAATTAAGGCAGCGTTCTGCCTCTTTAAAACCGGTGGACTGATCGAAACCCAGCTCCACTTCCATCATCCGGTCTGACAGTGTTTTCTCCAGGGGCGCCAGAGGAACGACATAGCGCTCATCTGTTTCGACTGAGTTGTCGTAACTCCATTCATGCACTCCCATTTTCTGGCTTGCCAGGTTTACACTCGCTGGCGGCCTTTCGCTCACTGACTTGCCGTGGCAGAACAGGTCTATGCTGATTGCTGCCTGGTGGCCATGAGCAACTGCGGTAATAACATTTTCGGGGCCGAAAGCCGCATCGCCACCAAAAAATACTTTGCTATTGGTGGACTGGAATGTGCTCTCGTTAACCACTGGCATATCCCACTTGTCGAATTCGATACCGAGATCGCGCTCTATCCATGGGAAGGCATTTTCCTGGCCAATGGCCATGAGCACCTCGTCTGCTTCCATAAACACCAGGTCTTCACCTGTAGGGATCAGGGAGCGCTTGCCGTTCTCATCGTACTGAGCTTCAACTTTCTCAAATGTCATGCCTTTGAGATCGCCATCTTCTATAACAAATTCTTTTGGTACGTGATTGTCATAAATCGGGATACCCTCATGCATGGCATCTTCTTTTTCCCAGGGAGATGCTTTCATGTCACCAAAGGGGCTGCGTACTACCACTCGTACATCGTCACCACCCAGGCGTTTGGAGGTACGACAGCAATCCATAGCGGTGTTACCACCACCAAGTACCAGCACTCGCTTGCCGATAGTATCTCTGTGCTCAAAGGCTACAGAGGCCAGCCAATCAATGCCCAGGTGTACCTTTTCGGCCACGTCTTCCAGGCCAGGCAGATTCAGGCCTTTACCTCGCGGGGCGCCAGTGCCGACAAAAACAGCATCGTACTGCTTGTTGAGAATTTCCTTGAGGCTTTCCACTTCGATATCGAAAGTCGCGTTAATGTCCATATCGAGCACATAGTTAACCTCTTCATCCAGCACCTGGACAGGAAGGCGGAAGGATGGAATCTGGCTACGCATCATGCCACCACCGGCGAACTGGTTATCGTAAATGTCGATGCTGTAACCCAGAGGAGCGAGATCACGGGCCACTGTCAGAGATGCGGGCCCCGCACCGATGAGCGCAATACGCTTGCCGTTCTTGCGCGCGGGAATCGTCGGCAGTAGCTCTGAGATATCGTCTTTATTATCTGCACACACCCGCTTCAGGCGGCATATGGCAACCGGCTCCTTCTCTACCCTGCCCCGCCTGCATGCTGGTTCACAGGGACGGTCGCAGGTGCGGCCAAGAATGCCCGGGAACACATTGGACTGCCAATTGATCATATAGGCGTCGGTATAGCGCTCGGCCGCAATCAGGCGAATGTATTCTGGTACGGGGGTGTGGGCTGGACAGGCAAACTGGCAGTCCACCACCTTGTGAAAATACTCAGGGTTCTTGATGTCAGTCGGTTTCACGATTGCTGCTCTATATTTGTTGTCATTGGTTATTTGCCCCGACACGAGACAAACGCCCGAATTGTGTCACAAGCCGAGCGGTATTTCATTAGGGAAAGGTCTTGATTTTCGTTACTTTTCCGACACTTAGCGACACGGATTGGCAGTCATTTGTTTGAGAGTGCACTGCCTCGTGGAGGAGAATGCAATCACCTCAAAATAGGCCGAAAAACCAACCACCGTCGTCCAGGTCTTTCTCACACCCTGAAAGCTGAGACTGATAGCTGCCGGCTTTTCTTTCCACCTTGCGAGCGACATCTTTCAACCACTGCTTATTCCTGTAGCTGCCACGGTTATAGCCTCCATGACCCTCATGATAGGCAAGGTAGAGGCGGTAGGAATCGGAACGAGAAATGCCACTGCGCTTGTAAGATTGTTTGTTATACCAGCCAACAAAGTCGATAGCGTCGGCAAAATCATCGCGGTCAGCGCCATAGTTACCCGCGCTGCTCTTGTAACCCTTCCAGGTGGATTTCTTGGCCTGGCTATAGCCATAAGCATCAGAGGGCCGAGGTCCAGGTATAAAACCGAGGATCTTCTTTCGAGGTGGTTTTGCTTTGGCCTGGAATTTCGATTCCTGGTGCATGATGGCCATCATCACCGGGATAGAACTGCCCCAGTTGTCTTTGGAATCTGAGGCATCACCGTACCAACCCCGCTTCTCTTTAAAGATATCGCACAGATTGTTCACATTACTAGGGGCTGATGTGGTGCAGGCTGTGAGCAACGCCAAGCAGAGAGAGATAGTAATTGGCCTTATCACAGAGTAATACCGTGCATGGCAAGCAGCGCGAGCATACCCTGCTCATCTATAACCTCAATATCTAGCTCTTTTGCCTTGGTCAGCTTGGAGCCGGCACCAGGACCTGCTACCACACAGTGGGTTTTGGCAGATACGCTACCAGCAACCTTGGCGCCTAATGCTTGCAGGTGTGTCTTGGCGTCATTACGCCCCAATGCCTCCAGCTTTCCTGTTACCACCCAGGTTTGTCCTGCCAGGGGCAGATCTCTTTGCTTAACCACTTCAAGATCTTGCCAGCGAACACCGCCCTTACGAAGGGCCGCAACCACTTCCATGCTGGTGGGGGAATCAAAAAACTGTCGCAGATGATCAGCCACTACGGGGCCGACATCATCTACCTCCAACAACTGTTCCTCACTGGCCAATGCGAGGTCTTCCCAGTTACCGAAATGCATCGCCAGATTACGGGCAGTTGCCTCTCCAACCTCACGTATACCAAGAGCGAAGATAAAGCGTGACAGGGTGGTATTACGGCTATCATCCAATGCATTAAGCAAGTTCTCGGCGGACTTCTCCCCCATTCGCTCAAGCCCCATTAGCTGTTCCTGTACTAACAGATAAAGACCAGCGACGTTCTGTAACAAGCCTTCATCCACCAGCTGGTCCACCAGTTTGTCGCCCAGGCCTTCTATATCCATGGCGCGCCGGGAAGCAAAATGTTTGATCGCGGCTTTCTGTTGAGCCGCGCACACCAGGCCACCCATGCAACGCATGACCGCCTCGTCAGCCTCTCGCTCCACCGCAGAGTCGCAAACCGGACAGCGACAGGGAAACTCTACCGGGCGAGCGTCAGCCGGACGCTTGCCCGGGACTACTGACACCACCTTGGGAATCACATCCCCTGCCCTGCGTACAATCACCGTATCGCCAACCAGCACACCCAGCCGCTCAATCTCATCGGCGTTGTGCAAGGTGGCATTGCTAACGGTAACTCCGCCGACAAAGACTGGCTCCAGCCGGGCAACCGGGGTAATGGCACCTGTGCGCCCAACCTGAAACTCCACGTCCAATAACTGCGTCATCTCTTCCTGGGCAGGAAATTTACGTGCGATTGCCCACCTTGGAGCCCTGGACACAAAACCCAGTTGCACCTGCAAGTCGATAGAATTGACCTTATAAACAATGCCATCGATATCATACGGCAGAGCATCCCGGCGTGCCGCCAGGTCCTGGTAATACTTGTCGCAGGCATCAATGCCCTGCACAACCTGAAATTCAGTATTGGTTCTGAAGCCCCAATCTTTCAGTCGAAAAAGTATTTCTGAATGTTGGTCCGGAAGTTTCCCGCCATCCACCCAGCCCACGCCGTAACAGCACATCTCCAGTGGTCGCTCACTGGTTATCCTGGCATCGAGTTGCCTGAGACTGCCAGCGGCAGCATTGCGCGGGTTCACAAACGGCTTTTCCCCGGCGTTTCTGGCTCGCTCATTAAATGCCTCAAAGCCAGCCCTTGGCATATAGATTTCGCCGCGAACCTCGAGCACTGAAGGGTAGCCATCTCCTAACAGACGCAGGGGAATAGAAGGGATGGTACGCACATTCTGGGTAATATCTTCTCCCGTGCTGCCGTCGCCACGGGTGGCACCGCGCTCCAGAACACCGTCGCGGTACAGAAGGCTGACGGCAATGCCATCAAGTTTCGGTTCACAGCAGAACTGCAGCTCCAGTTCAGGTTTTTTCAAACGGTCCAGCAGGCGACGGTTGAAATCCAGCATATCCCGGGCATCGAAGGCATTGTCCAGGGACAACATGCGAACTTCGTGGGACACCTGGCTGAATTGATCCAGGGGGGTCGCGCCCACTCGCTGGGTAGGTGAATCGGGGCTTACCAGTCCGGGATTCTGCGCTTCCAGTTCACGCAGGCGCACCATGCAACGATCATATTCTGCATCGGGAACACTGGGGTCATCCAGCACGTAGTACCGGTAATTCCAGTCGTCGAGCTGCTGGCGCAGGGATGAAACCTCCGCCTGGACTGTTTCAGAAGTCATGCATTGCCCTGTCAGGGATTATTCAGCGGGCTTTGGCCAACATCCGCCGCTCCAGATCGCGGATCTGTTGCCGACAATGCTCCAGAGTTTGGCGGGTGAGCACACTGCGGGTCTCGTCCAGCACATCACCACCGAGGTTCCTGGATACGGCCTGGGCAGTCTCGAGCATGTAGTCAAAGGCTTTCATCATGTCCTCTGGCCCTGGCAGGGTGAGGAAGAACACCAGCCCCGGTGTGTCGAAATCTGACATATTATCGATATCAAACACACCCGGCTGCATCATGTTGGCAACGCTGAACTGAATTGCGCCCTTGCCCGCTTCAAATTCATGGCGGTGGAAAAAGCTCATATCACCAAAGCGTAAGTCACAGGCAAGGAGAATGTGCAGGATATCTTCGCCGCGAAAACCAGCGGGATCCCTGGTCACTACATTAAGCATAAATACTTCGGGATCTATATCTCGGGGCAGACGCCCGGGCTCTTGCTGGGCTTGTGGAGCCTGCACGACTTCTGACTCGGCAGCCTCCATACCCTGCAACCAGTCTATATTCTCCGGCTCTTCGGTGCCTTCATCAGCGCTGATGCCGGCTACAAGTTCAACCTCATCCTCGTGGTTTTCGTCGTGGGTGTCTTCGGGCTCTTCAACTGGCGCAGAAACTTCGGCACGCACTCGCTCGGTTTTGTCTTGTGTGGATTGCGCCTGTGCACGCAGCAGGTCGTCACGGTTAACGACCCGGGCTCCGCCGTTGGGCAGTTCTTTCAACCAGGCAAGGTCTGCGTCACGGGCACTGCCAGTTTCCTCTGGCGCTGCGAGTTTTACTTTTACCCGGGGGTTGCGCTCACTTCGCACCCTTCGCCATGCATCAACAAGCACCGCCATAATCAGCAGCACTCCAACAATGACCATCCAGTCTCTAATGGTTAATTCAGCCATGCTTCTGCTGCCGTCCCTTTGCCTCTTTATTAACTGGCCGCAAGTTCTGCGGCTTCTTCGACATCTACTGTTACCAGGCGCGATACACCCGGCTCGTGCATTGTCACACCCATTAACTGCTCAGCTTGTTCCATTGAGATCTTGTTGTGGGTAATGTAAATGAACTGCACCTTGTCCGACATCTCCTTAACCATGCGCGCGTAGCGGCTGGTATTGGCATCGTCCAGTGGTGCATCTACCTCATCCAGCATACAGAATGGAGCCGGGTTAAGCTGGAAGATAGAGAACACCAGCGCAATCGCCACTAGCGCCTTCTCGCCACCTGAAAGCAGGTGAATCGTGCTGTTTTTCTTACCGGGAGGCCGCGCCATGATCGAGATGCCGGTATCCAGCAAATCTTCCCCGGTCATTTCCAGATAGGCACTGCCACCGCCAAACACCTTGGGGAACAAGTCCTGCAGGCCATTATTAACCTTGTCGAAGGTTTCCTGGAAGCGGTTGCGAGTTTCCTTGTCGATCTTGCGGATAGCGTTCTCGAGCGTGCTCAGTGCAGTCTCCAGATCTTCATTCTGGGCATCCAGGTAGTTCTTACGCTCTGATTGCAGGTTGTACTCATCAATTGCGGCAAGGTTGATCGGACCCAGACGTGCAATTCGATTAGCAATACGCTCCAATGAAAGCTGCCAGTCAGATTCGTTTGCTTCCTCAGGCATGGTGCGCAGCACTTCCTCTGCATCGTGTTCGCTCTCTTTTAGCTGCAGATGGATGTTTTCACGCTGAACTTGCAGGGTCTGGTTCGAAATGCGCTGCTGCTCCAGCTCGGTGCGAACGCTCTCTGCCCGATGCTCAATACCGGTGCGCAGCTGCTCTGCCTCGCGCAACTTGAACTCCACCTCGGCTACCGCCTGACGAGCTTCACCCAATGCCGCTTCGGACTGGAGGCGCAGTTCCAGCTGCTGCTCCAGCTCTTCCTGGAGACCGCTGACGGGATCGTTACTCTCATTAAGACCCTGCTGCAAGGTTTGCCTGCGTTCCTGCAATTGCGCGACCTGGCTATTGGTGCGCTCGATTGAATCACGCATGGACTGTAACTGCGTATTCAACGACTGGTAACGCATGGCCGCGTGGTGCGAGGTGTCTTTATCATGCCGGGCTTTTTGCCGTGCGCCATCAAGAGTGCCGCGAGTTTCATCGCGCACAGAAAGCAGGCTTTCACGACGTTGGGAATCTGACTCCATACTTTCGATGGCCGCAGACAGAAGCTGCCGCGCTTCGACGATAGATTCCTGTTCATGACGAAACTGCTCACGCGCCTCGGCAATATCTGTGTTAATACGCTCACGCCGGACTCTAATCTGCTCAACCTTGGCCTGCTGGGCAGAAAGCTGGGCTGAGAGCTCCGCGTGCTGGCGAGTAACGCCTTGTAAATCTCGTTGGCAGGTCTGGCGTTGTTCTTCCAGTTGTTTGAGAGACACCTGTGATTCGGATAACTCTGCTTCCAACCGAGTTTCTCGGGCCTCTTCTGCGACAATACGCCGCCCTAATTGCTCAAGCTCCTGCTGCCGCTGAATTGCACCGCCGTGCTCATCAGCAAGACGGGTAACCCGCAACCAGTTGGGGCCCAGCCACAGGCCTTCCGGAGTAACAATCGACTCATGGGGCGCCAGGCTGGACCTGCGCTGCATCGCCTGGAAAAGATCGTCCGCCACCAGAACGCCACTGAGCAAAGAGGCAGCGCCACCGGCACCACGCACTTTGGATGCCAGGGTCTGCGGATCAGTTGAGGTCTCACCAGCAGATTCCATCAGAGTTAACTGCCCCTGCTCCAGGCTGCCAAGCATGTTGCCAAGTGAGCCCAGGTTATCAACGCTTACCGCCTGCAGATAATCACCCAATACAGTCTCCACCGCGGTTTGCCAGCGCTCATCTACCTGCAGTTGCTCCAACAGGCGCGGTCTGTCAGTCAGGTTCTGTGCTTGCAGCCATTGGCCTACCTCACGGCTGCCATCTTCCATTGCGGCCTGCTGCAGCGCTTCAAGCGATGCCTGGCGGCCACGCAGTTGCTGCAAACCTGAGCGTACTTCATTCAATTCTGTGGCAAGGCGACCACCGCGATCTCGCGTTGAGGTTACCCGGGAAACCAGTGACTCGCCGGTTTCTTCAAAGCCTGCCATGGTCATTTCGACCTCGGCCAATTGCTCTGCCAGGGTCTCAATTTCACCATCAACAGGACCGGGAGCAAGCCCCCTTAGCTCCTCTTCCAACTGACTGCTTCGGTCCTGCACCCGCTTTAATACCTGCTCAAGGTGTTGAATGCGGGATTGTTGTACTTCAGCCTGCTGTCGAGGCTGGGCGGCATGGTTATTAAATTCATCCCACTGGTGCTGCCATTCATGCATGGCCTCTTCGGCGTGTAACAAGGCCTCTGCGGACGCTTCTTCCACCTGTTGTAACAATTCCAGTTCTGGCGTGAGCCCTTCAACTTCCTGCTCCCAGGCCTGGACTTTTTCGTGGTCTGAACCCAGGTGGCTTTGAGCTTCCTCCAGGTTGGCGGCTGTTTGCTCCAGGTCCTGTTGCAACTGCTGGCTGCGTTCCTGCTGGTGCTTGATGGTCTGCTCGATTCTGGCAACTTCGGAACCCAAAGAATAATAGGTGCCTTGCACTTCATTAAATACGTCGTTGCGCTCGGTGTGCTCTACCCGATGTTGCTCTATGGCGGTGTCTACCTGCTGGTGCTCGGCGTGTACTGCCTCCAGCTTCACCTCCAACTCGCCTATAGCCTGGGTGGCGGCTTTGATCTGGCTGTCCAGGGCCTGCCACTGCAGGGCCTGCAGTTGCGCCTTGAAGTTGCGCTCCTCTTCTTTGAACTCACTGTACTTTTCGGCTGCCTGGGCCTGACGCTGCAAATGCTGCAACTGACGCTCAAGCTCGTCTCTCAAGTCCGTAAGGCGATCCAGGTTCTCCAGGGTACGGCGCATGCGACTTTCGGTCTCCTTGCGCCTTTCCTTGTACTTGGAAATACCCGCCGCCTCTTCAATGAAGACCCTAAGCTCCTCTGGCTTGGACTCAATCAGCCTGGAAATCATGCCCTGCTCAATAATCGCATAGCTGCGCGGCCCCAGACCAGTACCGAGGAAAATATCGGTAATGTCGCGGCGACGACACTTGGTGCTGTTAAGGAAGTACTCGGACTGCCCCTCACGGGACACCTGGCGCTTAATGGCAATCTCGGCGTAACTGGCATATTCACCACCTACTCCTCCGTCGCTATTATCAAATACCAGTTCGATAGACGCCTGGCCCACTGGCTGCCGATTGACCGAGCCATTGAAAATCACGTCCGTCATGGATTCGCCGCGCAGGTTTTTGGCTGAACTCTCGCCCATTACCCAGCGTACGGCGTCGATAACATTGGATTTTCCGCAGCCGTTAGGACCAACAACTGCGCACATATTGCTCGGGAAATTGACCGTCGTGGGATCGACGAAAGACTTGAAACCCGCCAGCTTGATAGACTTTAGTCGCATTGAACTTTAACTACCCGTTTTATCTTGCTGTTTTTTATATATTTTTTCGAGATTTATGAAAAATCAAGCCAATCTCGAAACACAAGATGTAGTGTATATACTTTAATCGAACAACACTATGCCTGAGCGGAAAAAAGGTTCATCGCGACTTATCGATGATTTGGCCAGTTGAAGTTTCAGCTTTTCCCGGGCTTGGCTCTACCCAGCGGCCCCGAACGGATGTGTTTTTCAGTCGCTCCTCGACAATCGCTTGGTGAAAAACACATCCGCCCGGAGCCTCGGCTCGTGTTCGTCCTGCCGATTGCTAAAACCAGAGAGTAAATTCTGTTGCTCGCTTGCCAAATACACAGGAACTTTGCCGATCAAGGGGCCGGGCAAAGAAAGGGTTTTCACCAAGCGATTATCGAGGAGCGACTGAAAACCCTTGCATTGCCTGGAACCGCTGGCCACGCCCAAACCCCAGGATGTTCGCCCTCAAAACCCTGTGGATTATCTAGCGAGCTGGCTTCAACACGATAGTTACTGGCGCAGTGTCAGAACTGGGAGCCAGTGGTCCGGCCTGCCCTACCCAACTGGCATTGGCCTCGCCGGGCTGACCATTGGGAGATACCTGGACAATCACCAGCACCGATTCAGTCTGGGAGAGCTTCTGTCCCGCCATTGAATTGCTGTCATCCAGGCGCAGGTTTATGGGAAAGCTGGAGCCGGGCAGACGCTGCACCGCAATAGGCATGCGGCTGTCACTGGCAGCATTGCGGGCCAGCACAAATACGGTATCCCCCGGCGCTACCTCAGCACCTTCCGGGAGTTCTACATTAACACTCACTCCAGCGCCGATTACTGCAGCTTCAGGCGCGGCAGCAGGGTCCTCTCCCAATTTCTGCTGAGCACTGGCAATTACCGAAGAAATCATCATCGCAGATTCCGAACCCGGGGTTTCCACTGCCAACAGGCGCTGCCAATAATCGATAGCGGCACGAAACAAACCCTGCTCAAAAGACGCCATGCCCAGAAGCCCAAGAGCGGTGCGCTGGTGTGGATCAATGGCCAGAGCCTGTTCTGCCCGCATCCGCGCTCGTTCACTGAGCTCCCTGCCGGAAGCGAGATAGTCTGCCTGGGCTGCATATGCCAAAGCCTGGGCGTCCTGTGGCGCATCCTGCGAAAGATCGCCGTAGGCGGTGGTAGCGCGGGCGTAATCCTGCTGGCCCATATAATAACGGCCCAGCATGGCGCGATAATGCAGGTTTTGTGGTCGCTGGCCAGCCCTGTGCTCTATCGCCAGCATCACTGACTCCATATCCTGCGCGTTGGACTCCTCGTTCAGTGCCCTCAACTGTCGGCTTATTAACACATCGGGCGCAGCACCCAGGGCGTAATAGAGACCGCCACTGAACAAAGCGACAAGGGGAAGCAGCATCCAGCTGACGAAACTGCCATTACTGACACCGGAGACGGCGGAGGCACTACCCTCCTCATCCTCAAGCAGGCGTAGGCGCACATCCGCCTGTAGTTCCGACTCCTGATCGCCCAACTCCTGTTCGCGCTGGCGAAACCAGTCCAGGTTGGCGCGCTCAAGGTCGGCGTCGGCACCGCCCTCCCGGGCCTTGGGAAAAAGATAGAACAAGCCGCTAACTAGTATCAGCAAGGCGCAGGCTGCAATAAAGAGAGTCACTTGTTCTGGTCCGCCTTTGCCATTAGCTCATCAAGGCGTTTGCGCTGATCGTCGCTCAACTCATCGGATTTATTCCTGGTGACTTTTCGCCGCCCACGTAAAGTCATGGCGGCGATTAACACACCCAGGGCCAATAGTAGTGCCGGGGCTAACCACAGTATGGTCGTCGCACCACCAAAACGCGGCCTGTAAAGCACAAACTCTCCGTAACGATCCACCATGTACTGCTTGATCTGCTCATCACCCGCTCCGGCCTCTAGCTGCTTGTACAGCAAGCCTCGCAGATCCTGGGCAATCGGTGCATTGGAGTCGGCGATATTCTGGTTCTGGCATTTGGGGCAGCGCAGCTCTGCACTCAAATCGTGGTAGCGTTGCTCCAGGGCCGGATCGGAAAATTCATAGGTCTCGATAACCGCGAATGCAGGTGCCATCCAGAGCACCAACAATGGCAGGCCAAACAAACCTATAGAGCGTTTCACGGCGAACCTCCCTGCAGCAGCTGCTGGTAAATCGGTTCTAGCAGCGTTTTCCACACCCTGTCATCCACCACTCCCACATGGCGATACCGGATAACACCCTGCGCATCGACCAGGTAAGTTTCCGGCGCACCGTAAACACCCAGGTCCAACCCCAGGGTGCCCTGGGCATCGACAATATTTGCCAGATAGGGGTTACCCAATTCATCCAGCCATTTCAGCGCGGCGGCATTCTCGTCTTTGTAGTTAATGCCATAGATAGGCACTCCGTTATCTGCCAGTTGCTGCAGATAAGGATGCTCAACCCGGCAGGACACACACCACGTTGCCCAGACATTAAAAAGCGCAGCCTTCCCTGTTACCGATACCCGGTTGAGGGTTTTTTCTTCTCCCAGTGCAGGCAGAGAAAATTCCGGCAGCGGTCGATCAATCAAAGCCGAGGGTAATTCCTTCGGGTCCAGCTCAAGTCCTCGCAACAGGAACAAAGCGAGAATGGCAAATAGAATCAGTGGCAGAAAAAGCTTAAGCCTGGGTGGCATGGGCCGCTCCTGTTGCGCTACTGCGCGATGTGCTTCGTTGCGTACGGTAACGCTTATCAAAGCTTGTCAGAATGCCGCCAATACCCATAAAAATGGCGCCCAACCACATCCACCGCACCATTGGCTTATAGTGCAGGCGGATGGCCCAGGCACCCTCTTCACCAATAGGCTCGCCCATTGCCACGTATAGATCTCTGAACAAACCGGGATCAATCGCGGCTTCTGTCATCATTGAACCAGTGGCGAGATAGCGTCGTTTCTGTGGTGCCAGCCTGGCAACCAACTCGCTGCCACTCCACACCTCAAATCGCGCCTCATCGGCAACAAAGTTCGGGCCACGTACTGCCGCCAATTCGATAAAACGGTACTCGTAGCCTGCCAGCTCTTCTCGCTCACCCGGGCTCATTTTCAAGTCACGTTCCAGGCTGTACTGCGTAGTTGCCACAACGCCGATCACACAGGCTGCAAAGCCCAGATGTGCCAGAAACATTCCCCAGTAACTGGGCGTAATTCGTCTGAGGCCAGTAGGAATATCCCTGCCACCGCCAATGCGAAACCACAGGTCTTTGAGCAGGCCCAGTAAAAGCCAGCCCGCCAGGGTCACCGCCAGAGCCACCCATAGGTTGTATTCGCCGTGCAGCAATGGCAGCGTTAGTCCACATGCAATAGCTGCTACAGCGGGCACCAGCAACTCAGAGGTCCAGCGCGGCAGGGTATCCCGCTTAAAGCGCGACACGGGGCCCAACCCCATAAAAGGTGCCAGCAATGCCATCAAAGGTACGAATACCGCATTAAAATACGGCGGCCCCACCGAGTATTTGCCCTGAGCCAGGGCATCCATAATCAGTGGGAACAATGTGCCAAAAAGAACCGTGAGCGTAGCCACCAGAAAGACTACGTTATTCAGTAGCAGCAGTGACTCACGCGAAACCCAGGAGAACCCTACCCTGCTACTTACCGTGGGCGCGCGCAAGGCATAGAGCGTAAGCGAGCCACCGACCACAACGGCGAGAAACAACAGGATAAACATCCCCCGTGCAGGATCCGTGGCAAAGGCATGCACAGAGGTAAGCACCCCGGAGCGAACCATAAAAGTTCCCAGCAAGCTGAGTGAGAATGCGAATATTGCCAGCAGTACCGTCCAGCTTTTAAACACACCCCGTTTTTCTGTGACTGCCAGCGAATGAATCAGCGCAGTACCGGCCAGCCAGGGCATAAATGACGCGTTCTCTACTGGATCCCAGAACCACCAGCCGCCCCAACCCAGTTCGTAGTAGGCCCACCAGCTACCCAGCATGATACCCAGGCTGAGAAATGCCCAGGCAACATTGGTCCATGGCCTGGACCAGCGGGCCCAGGCGGCATCCAGTCGCCCACCCAACAAGGCTGCAATGGCAAAAGCGAAGGCTACAGAAAACCCCACATAGCCCATGTATAGCAGTGGCGGGTGAATAATAAGGCCCGGATCCTGAAGCAGTGGATTCAGGTCGCTGCCATCGCTAGGGATACTGGGCAGCAATCGCTCAAAAGGATTGGAGGTCAACAGGGAGAATGAAAGAAAGCCAACAGCCACTCCACCCATCACCGAAAGCACCCGTGACAAGACCAGCAGCGGCAACTGCGAACTGAATAGGGCCACTGCCGCTGTCCAGGCACAGAGAATCAAGGCCCATAGAAGCAGGGATCCCTCGTGATTCCCCCACAGCGCAGAAAATTTATACACAGGGGGAAGCAGGCTATTGCTGTTTGATGCGACAACCTTGACGGAAAAATCATCCTGCAAAAAAGCGTAGGCAAGGCAGACAAAACTGATGCTGACAAAAAACAGCAGACCCATCGCAAGACCGGGCGCCAAAGACATGGCCGCCACGTTACGACACCAGGCTCCCCAGGCGGGAACTATTGCAAGAATCAGCGCCAGGGCCAGAGCCATAATCAGGGCGAAGTGCCCAATTTCTGGTATCACTTGGGGTTGCCCTTATGATCGTATCCGGAACTTTCCAGCGCATCTGCTACTTCCGGTGGCATATAGTTTTCATCGTGCTTTGCCAGCACTTCACTGGCCTGCAAAACGCCCTGGGCGTTGAGAGTACCCGAGGCAACTGCGCCCTGCCCCTCATCAAACAGGTCAGGCAGGATTCCCTCGTAAACAACAGGCACAGATGCCTTGTAATCTGTGAGCTCGAACTTCACTGCCAAACTGTTATCACTGCGCTCGACACTGCCTTGTACTACCATGCCACCCACTCGAATGGCTTGGCCTACAGGCGCCTTACCTGCGGCAACTTCTGCGGGAGGGAAAAACAAATTGATATTGCCCCGTAACCCGTAAGTCACCAGGCCAATGGCGGCACTGGAAAATACCACGATAAACAAAACCAGGTACAACCGTTGCTTTCTTACCGGGTGCATTACTGTTTCTCCTCTACGCCCGGCGCACCCTGCTGGCGCTTAAGTTCTCCGGTCTTTTGCTGTAAAAAACGCTGCTGACGCTGTCGGGGCGCCCGCAATAACAAAACAATGACCACAACTGTAATGCAATAAGCGGCCCAAACAAAACCGC
>ERZ1046740.1838-NODE-1838-length-14454-cov-16.093409_pt1 | contig 14454 bp, 5 predicted proteins | sample MGYA00383093_ERZ1046740 | MGnify/ENA primary metagenome ERZ1046740 (study PRJEB29581, sample SAMEA5548363) | metagenome | biome: marine; feature: coastal; material: water | depth 25 m | study: Short-term variability in the microbial, nano- and picoplankton... | reverse complement strand
AATTTCTTTTAACAAAGTTCCCGTGGGATGAATTATTAGCTAAATCTTTACTAACCAATCTTAGACGAACAGCCAACTTACTTGAAGCAACAGATTTTGCTGACGCTGTTAATGCCTGTCTAAAAGATGGTGGTATTGATGATTTGTTAAATAGTTTTGCTAGAATCACTGATGTATTACAGAATTTTGACAAAATACTAAACTCTAACATTCCAGAAATTCCCACAATCCCAGAATTGCCAAGCCTTTTCATTCTAGACTTTCAAAAAGTTTTCCGAGATGCAATATTTAACGCTATTCAAGAAGTAGTTATGGCCATTTTGGGTCAAATTTTAGGCGTGATGCTTGAAGAAGTTTTAGGAGATTGTCGATTAGATGGCGAACTAGATGATTTATTAAATGAAAAGTTAAAGGGAAGTCGTAACAAAACAGCAACAGGAGCTAATCAAAGCCCAACAGATTTAGCTTTGCAGTCAAACATAGGTGAATTATCTGATTCTGGTACTGATTTAAACAGCGTCTCAGTTGACATTATAGCCATTTTAAGAGCTAGTAGGCGGGATAGCTTGGATAACATTTTTAATGGCGTTCTAGACCTATTTCCGAGCCTTAGAATCAAATTTAAGGCTGCTAATTCCAATCCCTTGGTAGCAATCGAAAATTATTTGAGTGATTTAACAGATGTTTTATCAGCCTTGCAAACAAAAAATTTACTAAACCGTGTTGCGGACGAAAAAGAATACTCAAAAGTAAAAATATTTACTGAAAATTACAGTAATAAAGCTTTAAAATCAACATTTTTATCAAATAAAAATATCTCATTACTGTTTAGGTACTTAAGTCAATTTATTGATGAAAACTTAATCAACCAAGAAATAGTTTCTGCTAATATTATTATACCAGACCCATGCTATGTTAACTTTGGAAGACTTAGCAATGAAGATATCAATGTATTGAAAGAACTATTGGGTGAAGATTTGGCAAATGAATATGTCAGAAATAGTGCAAATGTATTTTCAGATCAAATAAACTCTATTTGTAGCAAACTTGCGGGCGGCGTATTTAATTTTGCCAATAATTTAGAAAATTTAAATTTAGTTTCTGATAGCTCTAAAAAATCTCTACAAAAAACAGTTGATTCATCTTTTGATTATTTGGTGGCTCTACAGAACAGCACGAGATCAACCGCTCTACAAAGAGCATCATATATTAATGAATATATTAAAGCAGCGTATTTTGGAACAAAGCCTGATTCAAAGCCTAATGGTTATTATAATGGTTTAAATCTTGTGTTAGAATACAAGGCTTTTTCTAAGTCTAAGGGTCAATACAAAGAACTTAAGGATTTCACCAATAGCGGCGAGGCGGCGCACTACTTGGAATTTGACTCGCTAAAGGATAATACAACATTTTTCCAAAATCAAATAAATCTTGATCAGTCTGGTGATAATGATTTAGGACCAATATATAAAAAATCAAATACCATAACCCCATTCTTAGGACCGTTCTCTAAGGCTGTTTCGGGAGCCGACTATGAACCTGATAAGTTTAAATATCAATATTTATTCTTTATAGGTCTTTATTATTCAGAAATAACTAAATTTGGTTCTAAATCTTCAATTAGCGCTACACCGATTGAAGAGCTTATTGATAATCAAGTCAAATTATCAAACGAAATTACTTCAATATTTCAAAAACCATCTGAACTAAAAACGAAATATATGGAACAATTTGATGAAGTAATCGCTGAAGGTGGTAAAAATACAAATAAATTTATTGCGAACCTACAGAGAATGAAATCGATTATAAATAACGCAACGGAAGGTAAATAAATGCTAGGCTTTGATGCTTATACAAAATCAAACTTTGGAGCAATCCTAGAACAAAGGATTAGAATCTTTTTCTCAAAAAGGTTTTTAATTAATTATCCTGTCATCTTACAGATAAAATTAAGTAATAATGAAGTTGAAATCAATAATCTTGTCAATACTACTTTTGATACATTCAAAAAAGAGCTTGAAAAAGAGAATTTATACTATCACTATGCAGTATCCTCTCTCTTATTAGATAACCCTGACTACGATTTTTTAACAAACAACGAACAAGACACAATAGAATTGGCAGATGAATCAATAAAAAAGATTTATTCTGATACTGTTAAAGATATTTTAGGGTCCTATAATGCCGATATCACACTTTCTGAAACAAACAAATTGTTTTCTTTTCTAAAAAGTCCAACTTATCATAGGCTTATTCCAAGTTATAGTGACCCTGGAGATAAAGAGTACTCCGGTTTTAAAGAAGATCTTTTAGATTTTGAAAGAAAAATACCTAATGGTAATAAGATAAATAATACAATTGAATTCATAGCTCCTGGCTCACAAGCATTTTCAGGCTTAAGCTCAAAAGAAAAAGCTGAGAATGAAGAGCTTAGATTTAAAGATCAAGGTAGAAATGTACCAATAAGCAAAATTCCATCTCCTTTTTACATTGAATATTTTTGGCGAATGACGCCCAACCAAGAATCCGTTGGACCAGACCCGTTTAGCAATGAAAAAAAGTTTGGTCAGAAATACGGTGACGCTATTAAAACTTTTAAAGAACTGAGACAAAAATATTATTATGCTGGAGAGGCTGAGAAAGATAAATACATTGGCGACTTCAAGTTTCAACGTGGCGTAAGGTTAATGTACAACCTTACTGCGTTTATTAAAGAAATGGATAAGACTTATAAAGTAAAATTGAAGAACAAAACCTACACTTTTATAACTCTTGAGCCCAAAGAATGGTTGCCAATGCACGGACTTGATAATTATGAAAATGTTCCAAACAAAAAAGCACACCCTTTTCCACTTCCATTTTTAACAGATTTTAATGATGTCAACAATGGAGAACAAAGTTTTTTACAAAATGCTTCTTTAAAAATGGCAAGATCAACAAGTCCTAGTAAAATGAAAGCAAAAGAAAATATAAATCCTAGTAATATAACATTAAAAAATGATTTATATTTTACAAATTATACAAATGATTATGGTAAAACAAGTGGTAAAATAACTTTTGATGTTAATAAAAATTTTTATTGGGCATATAGTAAATTGATAAACTATCCTAAAGTTGATTTTTTTAAAATGAGATCATCAAAGTCTTTAATAAGTTTTGAAATAGAAAGTATAAACCCCCCCATCAAGGCTGGAAAAGTTGTAGGAATGGCGGACTATCTTAACTTATATTTTCCAATAATTTTAGCTGAAGAGTTAGAAGTAGAAGAGTTATCAGGAGACGCTGTTGAGGTTAAGGCTCACTCAACAACAATTGATCAAATTCCAGCCTTTCAAAAACTAGTGGAAAATCTTTTAAGTGGTGATAATGACCAAATAAAATTCTTAAGAAGTACGATGAAATATGACGGTGTTAAAAGTTCTCTTACGGTGAAAAAGACAGACTCTACAGACCTATTGAAAGACATTATAAGTAAAAATGAAAAAAATTTAGAAGAAATGATGAAGAATGAACAGTCGGCAAAAAAAGAAGAGGCAATATATAACTCTATACCCGAACCAGCTAGAAGTAACTTGTTTCCAGATGGACCAGTTTATGAAAAGGCAGTCTTTTTTGACACAACCGAAATAGAAAATAGCTTAGATAATCTATTGTTAAACCTAATTAATTTTGATGAGGAAACATAATGGCAACAGGTATTTCAGTTAAATTACCCTTAAGAGTGACCGCCGAAGATGGTCCATATGGACTAACAAAGGACTTGGTTTCAACTGTTAAGCAAAATTTTAAAAACTTAGTTTTAACAGCCCCAGGTGAAAGGGTGATGGATGCCAACTTTGGTGTTGGAATATATGCTCTGTTGTTTGAAAACTACAATTCAGAAGTCCAAACTCAAATGCGGGAAAGAATAGCATCGCAAACTAGCGAGTATTTGCCATTTATAAAGATAAGAAGTATAAATTTTGATGATTCAGATATTGATTCAAACAAGATATATGTAGCAATAAATTACTATATTGAGCCACTAAATTTTACTGACGAACTAGCCTTAAGCCTCAACGGAGAACAACTTTAATGCCTAACGCAAAACCACCAATTAGCTATACTAGTAGAGATTTTAACTCTATTAAACAAGATTTAATAAACTACGCTAAAGTTTATTACCCCAACACATATAAAGATTTTAATGAGGCATCATTTGGATCAATGATGATCGATATGATCTCTTATGTCGGTGATATTTTATCTTTCTATGTGGATTATCAGACTAACGAAACACTACTTGATTCAGCGATCGAAGAAGAAAGCATTGTAAAAATTGCAAAACAACTTGGTTACAAGTTTAATAGTTCTCCAATAGCAACAGGCGAGGCAGCTTTTTATGTTTCCACACCAGCAGATGAGAGCAGTTCTGGGCCAAGTGCAGATTTAATTCCAATTTTAAAAGCCGGGACATTAGTCTCCTCGGACTCAGGAGCAATTTATACTTTAACCCAAGATATTGACTTTGCTAACGCTAACACAGAAATTAAAGTTGCAACAGTGGACGACAATGGTACTCCATTAACTTACGCTTTTAAGGCATATGGATCAATTGTTTCAGGGGAACAGTCACAAGACCAAATAGATATTGGAGACTTTGAAAGATTCCTAAAAATAAAGATTGGAGATACAAATATTAGTAATGTCTTAAGTGTTGTTGATTCTGATGGTAATGAGTATTATGAGGTTGATTATCTGTCGCAAAATACTGTATTTAAAGCTATAAGAAATATAGCTGAAAATGATGAGACGGTTCCATACATCTTGAGAAGTATGTATGTACCAAGAAGGTTTACTGTAGAGCATACACTCGATAATGAAACGTACCTACAGTTTGGATTTGGTTCAGAAACCGAAATTGAAAATAAGTCTTTTCCAGATCCAACATCAGCAGCCCTGCAATTGAATGGCAGAGAATACTTTTCAAATAGCAGTTTCGACCCATCTCAAATTCTAAAAACAGAAAAGTTGGGCATTGTACCAGTTAATACAACCTTAACAATCGATTACAGAAAAAATACTATCGAAGACGTTAACGCCTCTGTTGGAGCAATTAGCACTGTAGTAAGCCCAAAAACAGAGTTCAGAAAAAGTTCAATAGCTAATTCAACAGCACTCCAACAGATATCTGCTTTTGAAGTTGATAATGAGGAGCCAATTGTAGGCAGTGTTTCACTTCCAACCGCAGAAGAAATTAGAGTTAGAGCAATTGATAATTATGCTGCCCAGAATAGAGCAGTGACAAAACAAGATTACATTAGTTTAATTTATCGTATGCCTGCTCAATTTGGATCAATTAAAAGAGCAAACATAACACAAGATACAAATAGCTCAAAAAGAAATCTAAATCTTTATGTAATCTCTGAGGCTGAAGACGGGTCACTTATTGCAGCTTCATCGACATTAAAGCAAAATATTAAAAATTGGATTAATCGTTACAAGATGATTAATGATTCAATCGATATTTTAGATGCAACGATTGTCAATATTGGCATCAACTTCCAAATTATTGGAGAATTAGAAAAAGACTTTACTATTGTATTGAATGACGCGATAGAAGCTTTAAAAGAAAAATACCAAACAAAGAAGAGTTTAGGAGAACCATTCTACTACTCTGAAGTCTACACGACTCTAAATGATGTTGATGGTGTTGTAGATACAACTTCTGTTGAACTTGTTAGAAAATCTGGTACTGGATATAGTGCTACTCAGTTTGATATTGGCCAAAACACATCTAGCGATGGAAGACTAGTTACAGTGCCAGAAAATGTTATTTTAGAAATCAAAAATTTAGACTCAGATATCGTTGGAGTGATTAGATAATGGCTATAAAAAGGTTCTTTGCCACAAAAGACAACACAATTACAAATGCCTTTAAAGATGGCTTGACAACTCGCGGAACAGGTTCCAACATGGGCGCTGCTGATATTGTTGAAGTTTTTAGCATTTATGGTCAATCATCAACAGCTTCAAGCGAACTTTCAAGAGCTTTGGTAGAATTTGATACAACTACAGTATCGGCAGCCAGGATAGCAGGAACAATTCCAGCTTCGGGTTCGGTAGATTTTTATCTTCGTATGTATGACGCCGACCACATTGAATCAACTCCAAAAGATTTTACACTTACAATTGCAGCAGTCTCACAATCGTGGTCTGAAGGAACCGGCTTAGACACTATTAACTACACTGATCTTGGCGTATCAAACTGGGTTAAAGCCGATTCTTCAACCGATTGGACAGCCCAGGGTGGGGATTACTTGACTGGTTCAGGCGACACGCTCATGTTTACATCAAAAACTTTTGATGCGGGTACTGAAGACCTTTCAGTGAATGTAACTTCAATTGTTGAAGAGTGGTTAATTGGAACTACGGGTAGTCATGGTTTTGGTGTCTTCTTAACAGCTAGCCAAGAAACCGCAGCAGAATCTTATTATACTAAAAAGTTTTTTGCTAGAAAAAGTGAGTATTTTCATAGAAGACCTGTCCTAGAAGCACGCTGGAATAGCGTAGTAGCTGATGACAGTTCTAATTTCTACCTTAGTAGCTCTAGAGCACCAGCGGCAGATAATCTTAATACCATTTACATGTACAATTATGTAAGGGGTCAATTAGTTAATATTCCTAGCGTTGGAACTGGCGCAGTATATCTTAGTGTATACTCTGGCTCAACTGGACCCACAGGAAGCGCTCTAAGCCTCCCTGCGGGCGGTGGAGTAGCTTTGGTAGGGGATACTACGGTTACGGGTGGTTATGTCTCTACAGGCGTCTACAGCGCAAGTTTTGCCTATACTTCATCTTCGATAACTTCAATCTATCCTGTTTGGCATAATAACAGTGGAACTGAATTCTTTAGTGGGTCTGCTATTACTGTAAAGTCTCAAGAAAATGCTTCAAATTACCCAATTAAAGATTGGGTTCTTAATATTACTAATCTTAAAACAACCTATTCAACAGATGAGCTTGCGAGACTTAGACTTTATGTTCGTCCAAAGAACTGGAACCCAAATCTTTATACTGTCGCCCAAACTCAAATTGAAACAACACCAATAGAAAAAGCTTACTATAAATTAAACCGAGTTGTTGATAATTTTGAAGTTATTTCTTATGGAACTGGGAGCGGGAATGAAGCTTACACCCAACTTTCTTATGACGCCTCTGGTAATTATTTTGATTTAGATATGAGTATGCTACAAAGTGGCTATAATTATCAGTTAACCTTCCTATTTAATTTAGTAGGTGATTACCAAGAACAGAGAGCTAAATTTAAGTTTAGGGTAAGTGATGGCAATTAAAAATTTATTCTCAAAACAAAAATCTCAAAGTGTAAAATTAAGAGGGGCTAATAAGAAAAGCCTTGATGAGTTTAAGCAAGAAATTGAATCTGGTGAAGAAATTAATCAGATTAGAATAGAAGATTCTTTAATAACTCCCGATTTAGATTACGCTACAGCTTCCAACTTTGTAAAGTATGGTTCTGCAAAAAAATATTATGAAGATTCAATTAAAAGAATCTATTCTCAATATCCATACGATGGCTCTAATACTGAAAAAATTGCCTTTAGAAATGATATAACTCAGCTAGAAAGACACATTCTGGATAATGAGTACCCAAGATCAACCGGCTTTGCAGTGTTTTCACCAGATGGCTGGGGAACTAAAACTGGAGCCTTAAATCAAGGTTACGGACTATCTGACAACCCAGAGAAAATTACTTTTTTCAACAATGCTGTGAACAATGTCTATTCTATTGAGCAAGGTAGAACAGAAAACACCTCCTTTAATTTTGCAAGCGGATCAACAATAGAATTTTGGCTAAAGAAAGAAACATTTCTAAATCCTACTACCCAAACAGAAAAAGAGGCAATTTTTTATACTAAAACTGCTGATGATGATAAAAGACTAGTAGTATATGTGTCTGGAGGCGTCGGGGACACTTCTTCATTATACACTACATATTATTCAAATGCCGGTGGAACTGGCGAATTTGAAGCTATAGAGTTAGCCACTGGGCTTTCAACTATCGCAGATTCTAATTGGCATCACTATGCCTTAACCTTTTCAACATCGGGGTCAGACTATTCTTTTGAATTGTATGTTGACGGGCAATTTAAAGACTCAAAAACCGCTGGTGGACCCGTTATAAACATAACTGGTTCTGCTATTTCTACAATTGGCTCGCTTGGTGGTAAGTTAGTCACTACTAATGATTTAACTAACTATGGTAAGCTATCAGGTTCAATAGACGAATTTAGATTCTGGAAGACAAAAAGAAACGCTCAACAGATTGGTAGAAACTATTTTACAGTTATTAATGGCGGCACCAATACTGATAATGATAAATACAACAATAGCAATCCTGTTCATTTAGGTGTTTATTTTAAGTTTAACGAGGGTAAAGTTGGTAGTTCGGCTACCGACTCTATAGTATTAGATTATTCTGGTCGAGTTTCAAATGGAACTTGGACTGGCTATGTTTCAAATAGCAGAGATACTGCTTCTGCTATTACACAGGCAGGTGTAGGAACAGAGACAGGTGATCCAATAATATATGCGACACACCCAGACGTAATAACTTTATCAAGCAATCTTGAGGCATCTGGCACACAACATGATGCTGGCAATGTCGGTAGTTTACAAAATTCTGTTCCAATGTGGATGTTGGACGAAGACCAATCTCAGGGTGGGGAGCTAAAAAATCTATTACAGGTTATGGGCAGTTATCTTGACAGCCTTCATCTTCAGATCACTCAAATACCAAAATTTCATGAAGCAGAGTATCAAGATAACAATAATGTTGCAGCTAATCCTCATAACAGAAGATTACTGACTTCTTTAGGGTTTGATGTCCCAGAGTTGTTTATTGACAAGACTGTTTTAGAAACAATCGCAAACCAAGATGATAAAAGAAAGTTTGAAAATAATTTAAATGAAACTAAAAATTTAATTTATAAAAACATTTATAACAATTTAAATCACATTAATAAATCAAAAGGTACTGTAAAAGCAATAAGAAACCTTTTGAGATGCTATGGTGTAGATGACGATTTATTTAATTTTAATGTATATGCCAATAACGCTGAATACGCTTTACAAGATGATTTCAAGAATTCATCAATTAAGTACGATTCTTTAGATTTAACTCCATTTGCCGATGCTGAAAATTCAGAAGGTGTAATTTTTAACTTTCTCGAATCTGGCAATTCAAATTCCTCACCTTATATTTCAGGTTCTACTGATGATTATGTTGCTTTTACGGTTGAAGCTAACGCTGTTTTTCCAAAAACGCCGCCAACCTATCAAGATTCAATTAATCTTACTAGTCCAGCAATTGTCACAGCTTCAGTATTTGGTGTTAGAGAGGCAAACTTTACAGACCAGACAACTGTAATTGCCCCTGACGCCGCCGACATTAGCATCAGAGCCGTTAAAGATGATAATACGGCCAAGTTCCAATTGAGTTCTTCAATGGGCGTCCTGCTTGAATCTGAGCGTTTTTATGATGTATATGATAATTCAAGATGGAGCTTGTCTGCTAGGGTAAAATACGATCTAGATTCGTTCAAAGACATTAGTGGCGCAGGATATAAAATTGAGTTCAATGGCTACAATTATGAGCAAGATATTTTACAAAACTCTTTTACCTTAACAGCTAGTCTAGGTGCTGTTGATGGCGCAGCTTTTATTGGAGCGGATAAAAGAGTTTACGCTGGTGCTGAAAAACAAAATATTACAGGGTCATTAACCCACAGAGCAAACATGAAGCTGTTAAATGTTTTGGCCTGGGCTGATTATCTTGAAGACGAAGAATTAAAGGCCCATGCTAGAGACATTACATCATTCGGTAGAAAAGAGGCATACGACAATACATTTACTTTTAGCCCATCGTTTGATGAAATCTATATTCCAAAATTTGACACCCTGGCTTTAAATTGGGGATTTAATATTGTAACATCGTCAGATGGCTTAGGTGAGTTTACCGTACCAGATCTTTCATCTGGTTCAATAAGTTCAGTTTCTAAATATGGTGATTATTCAAAAATAGTTGGAATCCAAAACACAGCTAAGGGTAAAGGATTTGCCACATCAGCAGATGTTAAAGATATTCAGTATCTAAACATAATGACGCAGCAAATCCCAGAAAATCTGAATACCGACAATATGATTCAGATTCTTGAAAACGATGATGATTTATTCTTTTTAGATAATAGGCCAGTTAAATACTTCTTCTCACTGGAAGCAAGTATGTATGATACCATTTCAAGAGAGATGCTAAAAACATTTGCTGGCGTTCTTGATTATGGTTCGATGGTTGGATCAGTCCAATCGGAACATCAAACATTTAATAAAGAGCTTAGAATCGCTAGAGAAAATTTCTTTAGTAGAGTAGAAAACGAACCAGATTTAGAAAAATATGTCACTCTTTATAAATTCTTAGATAGTGCAATTGAAAGTGTTTTGTTTAACTTGATGCCAGCTTCTGCTGATGCGTCCGAAAGAGTAAGGACAGTCATTGAGAATCATATTTTTGAAAGACCGGGGCATAGGAAGCATTTAATACCTGGATCACAAGGCATTAATAAATCAGACTATTTATTAAAACCAGCAAACCCCCAAATAAATAATCCTATAGATATTTATGGCAATAATTCAGGGGCCACTGCTCTTTCTGGGCCTGCTAGCACCGAAATCCAAATCGGGGGATCGATTAATAGACAATGAGTGAAGTAAAGAAAAAATATTTCCAACAGTTCTCAGTTCCTCTTAATAGACAGGCATCTGAAAAAGTTACTAGGTTTTTAAGTTCTTACAAAAATTCTAGATACACTGATGCTAGTGACTCTACGGGGACAAGTACTTGGTATGCGGTATATGCTAAAAGAGATGAGGCGGGATTAGATAGCAGCGATGCTGGTATCCAGCAAAGCAAGATAGCAACCCATATTGCCACATTGAATGAAGTAGAGTTTGAAAATAAATCTTTAGGTGGATTAATAAATGGAGATTATGAGCTAACTTGCTTATATGGCTCTCAAAGGGCAAACCAAAAAGGTAACATTATTTTACCTTTAATTCAATCGGAAAAAGTCGGAAATAGTATATTTTTAACTAAAAAAGATCAGCCAATCATAGATCAAGAATTAGTAAAAAACTTTGCTGATTTCAGTGTTGAAATAGTTAATTCTAGAACTGGCAGAAATACTATTGATCCAAAAAAACTTCCATTAAGATTTACAATATCTGGCAAAGGTGGGTTTTTTGACTCATCAGATGCTTCTTTAATTGGCCACCATCTTGATATGTATTATGGTGATGATTTTCAATCACCGCTACAAGGCCCATTTACAGAACAACATGTTGGTGGTTATAAACACAGACATACAGAGGTTGGACAGTCTGAAGACCGTCCAGAGCTTTATAAGATAGAGAATTATGGTGGGGCAAACAAAGTTCAAATCTTTAATCCGAGACAAGACTTTGCCGGCTCAACTTATGACATGAACATTCCTAGAGTTAAGTTCTCTAGAGAGGAGTTAGTAAAAAGAGTTTACAATACAAAAAACATTAAAACTACAACAAACTCTCGACATTTAGGTAACTTTACAAAAAATTATGAAGTTGTAAATACGAATGGCAGAAGAGAAAACAACTTAGCTTTTAGAGATCAAGGTGGTTTTGATGTCACGGGTTCAGAATCAACAGTGGTATCTGGCGTAGTTGATTTTGCTTTACCAAATAGAGCATTGTCTGATGGAACATACAATAAAACTGTTATTGTTAATCGTTTTTCAGCCCCAGGAGAAGTTGCCACTTTAAGTAAAGGGTATTTAGATGTTGAATCATCAGAATATAGCCCATATAATGCTATACCCTATAGAAATAGAGAAGTAGTAAACAACTTTAATGAATTTCTAAAAATACCTTCTGCTTTTGGAGGCTTTGAGTCTGGTTCCACAACAACAGGTTCTTTTCATAAAGTTCAAAGAAACAGAGTAAATAAACTAAGACAAACATCAGCAGGAGTTATTTATACTGGCTCTCAATTTGATAACGGATTTGTTGCTCATAATATTCCAAGAAAAGATTTTGGATATAGATGGATCACTTCATCAGCAGATCCAAGCTTATCTATGGATGGACTTTATGGATTTGCTACTAGTTCTGATGGCATTACATTTTTAAGTGGTACTTTAAGAGACTTTGAAAGTTCTGATGACTACTTTATCAACTTTGTTGGAATTTCCACTCCAGGTGAATTTTCAGCTTTTGCTGGCTATCATTTTGAGATTTCAGAAGATGAAAATCTTTTAACAGCCCCAACAAGCTTTACTACAAATGCTGCTCTATCTGATAACATTGATGTTTACTTTTTAAATATAAATGGCCCATACGGCTACCCATCTTTTAAGCAGATAAGAGGTGGGCAACACCCAGTGGCAAGGTACTTAAAAAGAAATAACTTTATTATTTCCGATACTGATGTTGGTGGTTTAAGAATAAATCACTCACCAGTATCTTCAAAATACAAGCCAGTAATACATAATGTAAAATCTGAAGAAGTCGTCGGCGGCGAAAAAATAGAAAAAGATTTATTACTTTATTACACCTATGCCAATGATTATGATTTCTATGGAAACTATTATGATTATAGCGGTAGCAAAATTGATAATCCTGATCGTTTAAAAAACTTTAAAAATTTAGATAAGAGAAATTCTTTATTCAATGCGATATCTAGCCTTTATACAAAAGGAAATAATGCTGTCAAGCTAAATTCTGTTGTTTATGGTGAGACAATCTATCCAAAAGAGACAAACACATATCTTTCTAAGGTAAGAGACAGAAGTAGATTTGTCTTTAATTGGAGGGATAGTATTACAAACAGGGCAAGCAAGCTAGCTGGCTCTCAAGGAACAGGGCTGTTTTCTTACTGGGCAATGGACAAAAGTAGTACTGTTGTTGGTGAGTTGATGGATGAAACCTCTGGTTCCCATACAACAGCAACAAAACCACGTTATGGTAGATACAGATTGGAAGGTTCTGCTGGATATATCAACTTGTCATCTAGCACCCCAGGTAATACTGTTCAAAGTGTAGCTGGGGAAGGAGCATTCAAAGATACATATGCTAAATGGAACTCAGATATTCGTAATATCATTAAAGATCACTCTATTGTGCCAGAGTACAGAATCTCAGATAATATTGAAGCAATAATAGAATCAGGATTTGATATATCAAACGATGGATATCAATCTTTGTCTCTTACTGGATCTGTTGCAACAAACAACAATGAGACTTTTCTAGAAACTTTTGCCCACTCAGACGACATTCCAGCTATTGAAATAGTCAGACAAGTACAAGAAAGAGACGCTAATAGAATTTCCATTAATATAAGCGCAGCAAAAAAACTATTGCCTTATAATGGTTTTTACCCGGTACAAAGGACGCTACAGCTTTCTACTTTATTTAGTAGTTCAGTTGAGCCCGGTACAACTATAACAGGTGCCGATGCCAGCTTCCAGACCTTAAACAACACTATCTTTTCTAGACTGACCTACGGTTCAATTAGGGCTGGAGTAGCAACAGATACAGCTATTTGGACTAGTGGCGATTTAGTTGTTGGAGGTACTGCGGCTTCAGCTACAGCACTGTTCACATTTAATGGAACAGGCGACCCAGAGGGATACAAATTGGCGCTAGAGAGTAGCTACGGAACAATGTTTTATGAGTTTGCCAATGCCCATATCGACGGCAGATCAGGTACAGTTGACGATCCATTTATTATTGTTAGCAATACTTCTGATGCTGCTACTCTTGCTGCGAACACTCAAAATGCTATCAACGCCTCTGGAACATTAATTGGAATCACCGCTAATAGATATGCTGGAGCAGTTGGCCTTACGGCTTCTTTTGATGCCGGGGCAGCCGGAAACAATAATATAGTTTATATCCAGGGGACATCTGGGGATGTAGCAAATGGCTTTATTAACGACACAGGCTTCAATGCCGGAACTGTTAATGTAGATGGTATTACAATGAGGCAGCTTGATTTCTCGGGTGGTGCTTCCGCAGTTGCTGGGTTTAATGCCACAGCCTCATTTAGTAGGCTTCCTTTCGAAACAATTATTGATCCAAGTTCTTATTTAAACAGCAGTAGTATCATTGAAAACGATCCAGAAAACTCTTTTAACTCCACTGCTAGTGTTGGATTTGTTAACCGAGCATATAGTCTTGCTGCTAGCAACTTTTATGCTGGTATTGTTGACACATTTATTCAAAATAAAACTTTATCAACAATCAAAACAAAGCCACAATCAGAATGGTCCTTCTCAGATGGTTCGCTTAACACCTACACTATGGAAGTGGTGGTTAAAAAAGAATCTAATTTTAGTAATCATGACGATCCAGCAGCTAATG